>Ga0209269_1001026_pt1 | contig 17501 bp, 14 predicted proteins | sample MTBAKMMethaMetaG_FD_187455 | JGI IMG/M metagenome (GOLD analysis project Ga0209269, IMG submission 187455) | Enrichment culture microbial communities from Arthur Kill intertidal strait, New Jersey, USA, that are MTBE-degrading - MTBE-AKM (Arthur... | ecosystem: Environmental > Aquatic > Marine >... | reverse complement strand
TTGGCCTGCAGAGCCTCAGCCAGTCATGGCTACGGCTACGAACAACAACCTGACGAACCGCCGGATGCGGACCCGCATGTCCGGTGGTGTGGGAGGGGGGCCGGGCGACCCGGCCCCCCTACCCGATCGAACGCCCGCCGGGCCCTTCGCGCGCGCTGGCGCGCGTGACAGAATGGGCGGGCACGCCAGCCCCCGCAAGAGGAGACCATGAGCACCGCAGAGACCATCGCCGTCGAGAACGCGCACATGCCGCCGTTCTTCGCCAAGACGCCAATCTCCATCGCCCGCGGCGAGGGGGTGTGGGTGTGGGACGAGGACGGCCGGCGGTATCTGGACCTCACCGCCGGCTGGGGCGTCACCAGCATCGGGCACGCCCACCCCGTCATCGTGCGCGCGCTGGCGGAGCAGGGCGCGCGCATCATCCAGAACCCGGACTCCGGGCTCACCTACTCGCCGGCGAGGGCCAGGCTCCTCGAGCTGCTCGCCGGCATCCTGCCTGCCGGGCTCACCCGGGTCTTCTTCACCAACAGCGGCGCCGAGGCCAACGACGCGGCCGTCAAGCTGGCTCGCAAGGCGACCGGCCGCACCGAGGTGATCGCCACCGAGGGCAGCTTCCATGGCCGCACCATCAGCATGGTCTCGGCCACCGGGCAGGCGAAGCACCGCGACAAGTTCCGGCCGCAGATGCCCGGTTACGCCTTCGTGCCGTACGGCAGGGTGGACGCCGTGGAGGCCGCGCTCGACGAGGTCGTGGCCGCCGTGATCGTCGAGCCCATCCAGGGCGAGGGCGGCGTGCGCATCCCCTCGCCGGACTACCTGAGCGAGCTCTCGCGACTCTGCCACGCCAGAGGCTCGCTGCTCATCGTCGACGAGGTGCAGACCGGCTTCTGCCGCACCGGCCCGCTGTTCGCCACGGCCGCCGCCGGCGCCGAGGCCGACCTGCTTACCATGGCCAAAGGCATCGCCGGCGGCTTTCCGCTGGGTGCGTTCGCGATGACCGACGCCGTGGCCGCCCGGCTCGAGGCCGGCGACCACGGCGGCACGTATTGCGGCAACCCGCTGGCCTGTGCTGTGGCCGAGGCGGTGATCCGGCACCTGATGGATGAGGGAGTGGCGGAGCACGTCGAGCAGCTCGGCGCGGAGGCGCTCGCGCGCATGAGCTTCTGGCGCGAGCGCTTCCCGGGTACGGTCGCCGGCGCGCGCGGCGCCGGCCTGCTGCTGCTCGTGGAGTTCGACGCCGAGAAGACAGCCGGCGCGGTCGCCGCCGAGTGCCTGCGGCGCGGCGTCTTCGTGCGGCTGACGCAGGGCAGCGGCATCCGCGTGTTCCCGGCGCTGACCATCACGCGCGAGGAGCTCGACGAGGGCCTGGGCGTGCTCGAGGACGCGATCGCCGCTGTCGCGGCGGGCTGACCACCGGCCGGGCATGCGGGCGGAATGGCGCAGGTGAGCGTGCCGGCGCCCTGCCGGGGCGGACCTTCGTGCAGCTGACGAACGGCGACGATCGGCCGCCGCGAGACGGAGATCATGTACACCGGTGAGGCGTAGTGGCATTCGGGGTTGCGCAGCTCGGCGGGCAAGCAGGTGGTGTTGCTCCCCCGGGGTGACGCCACGGATGGTGCGCCGATGACGCCACGGATGGTGCGCCGATGACGCCACTCGCTCGATACGCACATGCCACCCGCCTGAGGACGCCCTCGCCGGGCACCAGGCCACACCCGATGTCCCACCGGCCTGACAGGCTTCCATCGCCGGCCGCCCGCGCCACGTCCGGGCAATGAAAAGGGGGGCGGGGGCCCTTGGGCCCCGCCCCCCGGCGGGTCGCGTCGCGGCGGCCTGTAACGCCGCGTCAGACTGAGGTCGTGGAATCCCTCAGTCGCCTTCCGCCTTCGAGCCGTCCGTCACGATGCCGTCGGTGCTGCGAGGCGTGAAGTCCGGGATACGCGGGACGTAGCGCGTCTCCGGGCCGGGCATCGCGGTCGGGTTGTAGCCGCTGGTCGTCATGTTGGTGCCTCCGTTCTCGTCCGCCCGGCCTCGCCGAGCTCCGTACAGTCAAGTCGGGCAACAAAAAGGCGCCCCCGGTCTTCGAGACCGGAGAGCGCCATTGCTCTCTGCATGAGTCGGCACGCCGTTGTGCCACCCGCAGAATATATCATACCCGCTCGCACGGGCAAACGACGCCGTCGGGCGAGCGCGACGAGCGGACGGGATCGCGGGGTGTCCGCCGCGGCTCACAGGTAGGTGTACAGCCGCGCGTAAGGGCGCGAGCCGGTGGGGCAGATGCGCGTGAAGGGGACCGAGAGGACCTCGTCGAGGCTCATGCCGAAGGTCCTGCAGTAGTCGGCCAGCACCGGGCGCAAGCCGGCCTTCTCGGCGTCGGTGGCGGGACTCACGCTGACCTCCGTGCCGCAGGCCCAATCCTCCACGGTGCCGCGGATGAAGATCGCGCCGCCGTGCATGCCGGCGCCTACGTGACCGCCCACGATGGGACCGTCGGCCGCCGAGTGCATCCCGAGCAGCACGAGCAGACCGCCGGCCATGTACTCGCCGAAGAAGTCACGCGCCTTGCCGCCGCAGACGATGACCGGCGCGGCGCCCTCGTCCGCCTTCATGTGGATGCCGGCGCGGTACCCGGCGTCGCCGCGGACGAAGATGCGCCCGCGTCGCATGCCGTAACCGAGCACATCGCCGACACTGCCGTGCACGACGACCTGGCCGCTGTTCATGGTGTTGCCGACGCCGTCCTGCGCGTTGCCGGTGACCTCCACGGTCGGGCCGTCCATGAACATGGCCAGCGCCTGACCGGGCGTGCCGTCCACCTCGATGCGCACGCCCTCCCCGCGCAGCCCGGTGCCGATGTAGCGCTGGCCGTTGACGTTGATGAGCCGCACGGTGGTGGCGCCGGATTCGATGGCGGCACGCACGGCGTCGTTGACGGCGCGATAGTAGACGCCCTTGCAGTCGATGGTGGCGACCTCGCCGGCACGGACGCTCGGCGGCGTGTCCACGCTGAGGCCGTACTGGGTGGTGGCGGTGGTGGCGGTCGTCATGCCTCTCCCTTCACAGACCGGCCGGCTTCACGCCGATGATCTCGCAGGTCTGTGCGTCCAGACCCACGCTGCGCAGGCGCTCGCGGCTGCCGCGCAGCGATTCGACGGCGTTGACGCCGAGGGCGCCGAGGACTTCCTGGAGCTCGTGGCTCCAGGCGGACACGAGATTGACGAGGCGTTCGGCGCCCCATTCGGGGTCGAGGCGCCGCGTGAGCTCGGACTTGTGCGTCGTGAGCCCCCAGCTGCAGCTGCCTGTGTGGCAGCCCTGGCAGAGGTGGCAGCCCAGGGCGATGAGCGCCGCCGAGCCGACGGCGACGGCGTCGGCGCCGAGCGCGATGGCCTTGGCCAGGTCGGCCGACGAGCGGATGGAGCCGGCGGCGATGATGGACGCCCGCTGGCGGATGCCCTCGTCGCGCAGGCGCTGGTCGACGACGGCGACGGCGATCTCCAGCGGGATGCCGACGTGGTCGCGGATCACCTGCGGCGCCGCGCCCGTCCCTCCGCGGAAGCCGTCGATGTACACGTAGTCGGCGCCGGCGCGCACGATGCCGGAGGCGATCGCGGCGACGTTGTGTACGGCCGCGATCTTGACGCCCACCGGCTTGTAGCCCGTCGTCTCCTTGATCGAGAAGATGAGCTGGCGCAGGTCCTCGATAGAGTAGATGTCGTGGTGGGGCGCCGGGGAGATGGCATCCGAGCCCTGGGGGATCATGCGCGTCGTCGCGATGTCCTGGTCGGCCTTCTCGCCGGGCAGGTGGCCGCCGATGCCGGGCTTGGCGCCCTGGCCAATCTTGATCTCGACCGCGGCGCCCCGGTTGAGATAGTCGGAGTCGACGCCGAAGCGGCCCGACGCCACCTGCACGATCACGTTGTCCTCGAAGGGGTAGAGGTCGGCGTGCAGGCCGCCCTCGCCGGTGTTCATGAGGATGCCGAGGCGCCTGGCGGCCAGAGCCAGCGCCTTGTGCACATTGAGCGAGACGGAGCCGTAGCTCATCGGCGCGAACAGAATGGGCGTGTCGAGCCGGATGCCGGCGGCGAAGCTCCGGTCCTTCTTGAGCTTGAATCCGTCGGGGCCCGCCTCCACGCCGACGGCGTCCGGCTTGCTGCCGAGGTAGGTGCGCAGCTCCATCGGCTCGCGCAGCGGGTCGATGGACGGGTTGGTGACCTGGCACGCGTCCAGCACCAGGTGGTCGAAGACGTTGAGATACGGGCGGTCGTTGCCCATGCCGGTGAGCAGCACGCCGCCGGTCTCGGACTGCCGCCACGCGGCGCGGCGCAGGGCCGGTGTCCAGGACGGGTTGTCACGGTAGGCGAGTGGGTTCTGCTCGATGGTGATCGCCTGCGCCGGGCAGTAGGTGACGCAGCGGTGACAGGCGCGGCAGGCGCTGTGGTCGGGCATCGGGCGCTCGTCGAAGGTGTAGACGCCCCAGCCGCACTGCTGCACGCAGCGGCCGCACTGCTGGCAGCGCACGTCGTCGATACGGACCCGGAACTCGGGCTGGGCCATGGTCGTGGCCATCAGGCGACCTCCGCCGCGAGCGGGACCGCGCCCGCCGCGCCGGCCTCTTCGGCCCTGCGCACCCGCGCGATGACGGGCTCGCCGGCGCGCGGCGACCACACCTTGTCCGGCGCGTCCAGCACCTCGTGCAGCACGCTCTCCTCGGAGGCCACCATGAGGATCGACCCCTGGCGCGCGGCCACCAGCGGGCGCAGCTTGATACGGTCGTTGAGCGCCACCATGCCGCCGTCGAACCCGAGCACGATGGCGAACGGGCCGTTGAGCATGGCCGGCCCGTAGACCTCGCGCAGCGTCTGTGCCAGTTCGCGCTCCTCCGCGGTCATGCGGTCGATCTCGCTCCAGAGCGGGCTGGCGAGCACCGAGCACGCCAGCTCGAGCGGCAGTCCGTGACGGCGCAGCAGCAGGTCGAACAGGTAGGCTGCGACCTCCGTGTCGGTGCCGAGCGCGCAGCGGTAGCCGAACTGTTCAAGGTAACGGCGGTTGATGCCGTAGCTCGAGAGTTCGCCGTTGTGCACCACGGCCCAGTCGAGCAGCGAGAACGGGTGTGCGCCTCCCCACCAGCCGGGCGTGTTGGTGGGGAAGCGGTTGTGGCCCAGCCACGTGTGCCCCTGGTACTCCTCGAGGCGGAAGAACTCGGCGATCTCCTCAGGGTAGCCGACGCCCTTGAAGGCGCCCATGTTCTTGCCCGACGAGGCCACGAAGGCGCCGTCCACACCGGCGTTGATGCCCATGACCGTGCGTACCACGATGTCGTCGATGGGGAGGCCGATGGCCTCGACCTTGCGCCGGTGCGGCATGAGGAAGTAGCGCCAGACGAGCGGCGGGTCGACGATGCTGTCCACGTGCCGCCGGGGGATCGGCTCGGCCTCGTCGATGATGAACGCCTTCTTGATCACCGCCTCGCTGTCGAGGCGCGCCTGCTCGTCGTGGTAGATCATGTGGAAGGCGTGGTGGCCGGCGAAGTCGGGGTAGATGCCGTAGCCGGCGAAGCCGCCGCCCAGGCCGTTGCCGCGGTCGCGCTGAGCGGCCATGGCGCGGATCGCGGCTTCGCCGGTCATCCGCGCCCCAGACTCGTCGCAGATGCCCATGAGGCCGCAGCCGCCGTGGATCTTGAACGGCGCCTCCTCGCGGTAGGCCGGGCGCTCGCCGGGGAGGCCGGCGCGGGCAACGCCGTCCAGCGCGGTCGCCATGCGCTCGAGCAGGGTGCTCATTCGGCCTCCTCGGATGCGGCGGCCGGGGCGGCGACGCAGAGCTCGTCGTCGCCGCACCCGGCCCTGTCGGGGGGAGTTGAGGTCCCGGCGAGCATGCGCGCGAGCGCCTCGCCGCCGGTGGCCGGCAGCGGCGGCAGGCCGAGCTTGCCGCGCGCGGACTCGCGCGGCTTGCCCAGCACGCCGTCGCTGGCGAAGAGGTCGTAGGCCGAGCGCACCGGGTCGGGCTGGCCGTCGCGCGCCGCGGCGTGCTCCTTGAGCACCCGCAGCGTCTCGGCCAGCCCGATGCGCGACGGGCAGAGCTCCAGGCAGGTGAAGCACTCGAGGCACTTCCACGCCTGGCCGTCGGCGAGCACGCCCTCGAAATCACCGTCCAGAACGCGGCCGATCATCTCGTTGGGCTTGAACGCCGGGTCGACCTGCGCGACCGGGCAGTCGTCCTTGCAGGCGCCGCAGGCGTCGCACTCCTCCAGCAGCCGCAGGTCGAACAGCCCGCCGGCGCGTTCGCGGCCGGCGTCGCGCTCGTCCCAGGCTGCGAGGAAGGGGTCCAGCGAGACGCGGTGCATGCCGAGGCCGATGTCGGCCGCTTCGTGTCCGTAGCACAGGGCGAGAAGCTCGGTCAGGTAGAGCACCGGTACGCCCACGTCCTCGCCGGCACGCTGCAGCGCCGCCTGGTTGAGGTCGAACTGCTGGAAGCAGCTCGGGCACACCACGACCATGGCGTCCACGTCTCGCTCACCCAGCTCCAGCAGCTTGGCGCGCGCCAGGGTGAGCGAGGCCTCACGCTGGCCGACGCGGTCCAGGGCGCCGCCGCAGCACTGCATCCTGGACGGGTAGTCGACCACGCGCGCGCCGAGGGCGCGGATCAGCATCTCGACCTTGGTCGGCTGCAGCGGGTCGTCCCAGCCGACCGCCGGCTGCGGGCGCAGCAGGTGGCAGCCGTAGTGGACGGCGATGCGCATGCCGGCGAGCCTGCGGACGGCGCGCCGGGCGACGGCGGGCGCGCCCTCCACGTCGGCCAGCCATTCCGCCAGGTGCAGGACCTGCAGGCCCTGCGGCCAGGCCAGGTCCTCGGTGGCGAGCCTGTCTTCCACGGTGGCCAGCTCCGCGGGCGCGGAGGAGAGGTGCCGCTGCGTCTCCTTGAACGTGGAGTAGCAGCCGTTGCAGGGCGTGACCAGGTCGAGCTCCGAGCGGCCGACGATGGCGAGGTTGCGGGCGGCGACCACGTGATAGGCGTCCGGGTTCACCGCCTTGACCAGCGTGGCCTCGGGGCAGCAGGTGTGCCCGTCCAGCTCGCGAATGCGCACGCCGAGGTCGTCCAGGACGAGCCGGGTGGCCTTCTCGATGGACGGGAAGCGTGCGGGGATGGTGCATCCCCAGAACATCGCGTAGTCCCTCATGTGCTGCGACTCTCTTCCGTTGCGCTGTCCAGATGCGAAACGCTCCCCGGCCGTGGCATGCGGCCGGGGAGCGTCCTTGCTCCCCCGTGGTGCGGCGGCACCTCGCCGTGTCGCCGCTACGGATACGAAAAAAGCCCCCCGGTCGCCGACCGGAGAGCCTCGTTGCTCCGTGCATGGTTCGTGCGGCACGCCGTTGTGCCGCTCTCAGGATAGCACGGCCGGGCGGCCTTGGCCATGCTCCCGCCGCCCGGCCGTGCTCCCGCCGCCCGGCGGTGTCCTGCTACTCCATGGCCTCGTGCGCCGTGATGATGGCCTCCGCCACCTCGCGCAGCGACTTGCGCTTGTCCATCGCCAGCTTCTGCAGGCGGTGGAACGCCTCCGGCTCGCTCAGGCCGTTGGCCATGAGGAGGCCCTTGGCCCTGTCGAGTGCCTTACGGGTCGCGAGCCGCTCCTCGAGATCGCCCACCTGCTGCGTGAGCAGGTTCATCTCGGCGTAGCGGCTCACGGCCACCTGCATGGCCGGAACGATGTCGTTGCGGGAGAACGGCTTGACGACGTAGCCCATGGCGCCGGCCCTGGCGGCCTCCTCGACCAGGCTTGCCTGCGAGAAGGCCGTGACCATGACCACGGGGGCGAGCGACTCGGCGGCGATGGCCGCGGCGGCCTCGATGCCGTTCACGTTCGGCATCTTGACGTCCATGAACACGATGTCCGGCCGAGACGCGCGGGCGAGCGTGACCGCCTCCGCGCCGTCGCGCGCCTCGGCCACGACCTCGTGGCCTTCTTCCTCGAGCATCTCGCGCAGGTCCATGCGGATCAGCGCCTCGTCCTCGGCGATCAGCACGCGCACGCGCCGCACCTCCTCCCGGTGTTCGTCACGTACTCTCCCCTGCCGTGCCCAGCGGCACACGGAGGGCGATGCCCGCGCCCTCGCCGGCGGCCAGCGAGAGCTCGCCGCCGAGGTCCTCCTCGACCAGCGTGCGCACGATCGAGAGCCCGAGGCCCTTGGTCGTGGCCGGGTCGAAGTCCGCCGGCAGGCCCCGGCCGTCGTCGCGCACGATCAGCAGGAGGCCCTCGGCGTCACGCGTGAGGTCCACCGAGACGGTGCCGCGGTCCTTGGGGCCGAAGGCGTGCTCCAGCGAGTTGTGGACCAGCTCGGTGAGCACCAGGGCGAGGGAGGTGGCCGGGCCGGCGTCGATGGGCCCGGTCACGCCGCTCACGCGGACGGCGAAGCGCGGGTCGTCGCCCACCACGCTACTGCGCACGAGGCCGACCACCCGCCGCGCCACCTCGGCGAAGTCCACGCACTCTTCGGCCGAGTGCGCCAGCATGTCGTGCACGGTGGCCATGGAGCCGGCGCGCTCGACGGCCTCGCCCAGCGCGCGCCGCACCTCCTCATTGCTGCTGCGCCGGGCCTGCATGCGCAGCAGCGAGGCGATGGTCTGCAGGTTGTTCTTGACGCGATGGTGGACCTCACGGATGGTCGCCTCCTTGACGCCCAGCTCGCGCTCGCGGCGGCGCGCCTCCGTGAGGTCCTCGACCAGCACGAGCGCGCCCGAGGTGAGCGCGATGCAGCGGTAGCCCAGCGTCCGGCCGCCGAGCTCGAGCTCGGTGGCCATGCCGCCCGCCGTGCCCAGCATGGGGGCGATGCTCAGCGCGCCGCCCGGCAGCTCGGCGGCGCGCATGCCCGTGACCCGGCCCTCGACGCCGGCCTCTCGCATGATGCTCACCGCGTTGGGCGAGGCGTACATGACGGCGCCGCCGGGGCTCACGCGCAGCACGCCGTCGCCGGCGCGCCGCTCGGTTGAGAAGGAGTGCCGCGTGCGGGCGTCCACGAGCGGGCCGGTGCGCAGGGTCTGCATGAGGTCTCGCGCCGCGTCGATGAACGCCGTCTCCATGCGGCTCGCCGTGGTCTCGACCTGCTCGCCGTAGGTGCGCAAGAGGACGGCGTACGGCTCGTCGGCGCCGAGCGGGTAGGCGTCGGACGAGCCCGTGACGCCGCCCGGCAGTCGGCGGCTGGTGCCCAGCACCGGCCGCCGCTTGACCAGGGCGTCGTACGCCTCCGGTTCGTCCTCGCGCGCGAGGCGGTCTCCGACGCGCGTCGCGGAGACGGGGTCGGCCGCCGTCCGTGGCCGCGCGTCGGCCACCGCGATGAGCTCGCCGTGCGCGTCGGGCACGGCGAGCGCCGCGTCGCAGTACCCGAGGTCCGCCAGAAGCTGCAGGTTGTCCCCGACGTTGGCGAGGTGGTCCCGGGCCGGCTGCGGGAGCCTGGCTATGAGTTCCTGCACGGGCACCGGGCCAGTATACGCGGGGAGGTCACGGGAAGGGCGTGGGCGAGGCGACGTCGGTCCCGCGCCGGTCAGGCCGCGCTGCCGGGCTGCTCGCGCCGTCGCGCCCGGCCTGCAAGCCGCAGGCCGACGGCGTCGGCGTAGCGGGTGAGGAGCGGGCCGCTCACCGCCGTGATGAGTACGTACGTGGCGGCGAGCGGCCCCAGATTCGACTCGGCGCCGGCGGCGACGCCAAGACCGGCGATGACGATCGAGAACTCCCCCCGAGCCATGAGCGCCGTGCCTGCGCGCAGACGTCCGGGCACGGCGCTCACGCGCCGCGCGGCGATCCAGCCCGTGAGCAGTTTGGTGGCCATGGTGACGACCGCGAGAACGACGGCGACGCCCAGAACGCCGGGGATCGCGCGGACATCTATCAGGAGTCCGAACGAGACGAAGAACATGGCGGCGAAGAGGTCGCGCAGCGGGCTCATCAGCTCGCGGGCGCGGTGGGCGAGAGTGCCGGAGATGGAGAGCCCGACGAGGAACGCCATGACTCCCGCCGACACGCCGATGAGCTCCGCCGCCCCGCCCGCGACCATGAGCAACCCGACGACGGTGAGGAGGACGATCTCGCTTTTGGGATGCGCGATCTGGCGGCTGAGGAGATGGCCGTGCCTCTTCGCGGTGTAGAGCGCGACGGCCGCGAGACAGCACGCCGCGACGGCCAGCGCGATGCCGCGCGGCAGGCTGCCGCCGGCGAGGAGCACGGCTATCAGCGGCAGGTAGGGCGCCATGACGAGGTCTTCCATCACCAGAACGGAGAGTACGGACGGCGTCTCGAGGTTGCCGAGTCGGCCGAGGTCGTCGAGTACCTTGGCGGCGATGCTCGACGACGAGATGTAGGTGACCCCGCCGAGCAGCAGCGACGGCAGGACGTCCCACCCGAGCGCCAGCCCCATCAGCAGACCGGGCGGGAAGTTGAGCACGATGTCGGCGACCCCGGGCCCCAGACTGTTCTGCAGGCTGCGTACCACGTCGTCGGCCGTGTATTCGACGCCGAGCATGAACAGGAGAAGGATGACCGCCACCTGCGACTCGATGACGATGATCTGGGGATCGATGTCGGGCGGAGCGACGAACCCGATCACGAGCCCGGCGAGCAGGTAGAGCGGGATCGGGGAGAAGCCGGTCCGCACCGCCAGGCGGGCGAGTACAGCAAGGATCAGCAAGACGGCGCCGACTTCGAGCAGGAAGCCGGCGCCGTTTGCTGTGATGGCGAACACCTGGGAGCGTGCCGTCAGAAGCTGCGAAGCAGCGCGGCCATGGCCTCGACACCCCGGGGAGTGCCGATCACGACGGCCACGTCCTCCGCCTCGAGAGCGAACGCGGACGGCGGCGCCGGGATGGTCGCAGCTCCGCGGATGACGGCGACGATGGATGCCGCTCCCTCGTCCAGGTGCTCGATGTCGTACACGGTTCGCCCGACGCAGTGTGAGTCCGGATGCACCGGCAACCAGTCGATGGTGAGGCCTTGCGTCGACAGGCGCATCGACATGACCTCCTCGGTGATCTGCGACTGCCCGAGGACTTCGGCGAGCGAGCGTGCGTCCTCCTTGGAGAGCCGCAGCACCTCGTGACAGGCGTCTGGGTCCTGCTTGCTGCACACGAGGATCTCGCTGCGCCCGCTGCGGTGGTTGACCACCACGACGCGGTCGCCGTCGCGCGTGATGAAGTCGAAGCGGATGCCGACGCCCGGCAGGCTCGTCTCATTGATGTTGCCCATGAGACAGAGTGTAACGCAGGAGTCATGCTTGTGGGCGTCGGGAGGTGGAGAGGCGCCGCGGCAGAAAGGCGCCCGCCAGGGCGCCCAGGGCCGCGGCGATCGCGGCCGCGTAGAAGGGCCAGCGAAACGCGGCCGCGACCTCGTCCCAGAGCATGTTCTCCAGGCGGTCCTTGAGCTCGAGCAGGGCCAGCGCCTCGAAGAACCCAACGTCCTGGCCGATGTCCTCGGCGATGGGGTGGGCGACTCTGCGGATCTCCTCCATGCCCGAAGTCGCGTCGATGGTCCGGACTTTGTCGAACTCCGTGATGAGGCGATCCTTGATGGGCTGGCTGACGCCGTCCTGTGCCTGCGTGAGCGCCTGAGCCTGGTCGGCGCCGCGGTTCACCGCCTGCCCCATGGTGTGTGCGAACACCGCCACGAGGATCGCGACGCCGAGCAGAAAGCCGAGCTGGCGGGCCGTGTTCAGCATCCCCGACCCCGCCCCCTTGTGGCCGCCGGGGACCACGCTCATCCCGGCGGCGAGCAGCGCCGGCAGAGAGAGGCCGATGCCGGCGCCGACGAGCGCGCTGCGCCAGACCACGCCGCTCACCGGCGCGGTGCGCGCGAGGTGCCCCAGGGCGATGAGGCCGGCGGCGGTGAGCAGGGCGCCGGCCACGGCGAGCCAGCGCGGCCCGATGCGGTCGGCCAGCCAGCCCGCCGGCGGCGTGAGGACCATGACGGCGACGGGGAGCGTGGCGATCGCGAGCCCCGCCTTGAGCTCGCTGTAGTCCATCATCGCGATCATGAAGATCACGCTCATGAACATCGTGCCCATCATCGCCGTGTCGACGGTCATGACGGCGCTGGCGGACGCGGCGAAGGTGCGGTCCCGGAACAGGCGGAGGTCGAACAGGGGAGAGGGTGTGCGGATCTCCCACCACACCCAGACCAGCAGCAGAGCGGCGCCGCCCGCGAAGAGGCCGATGACGGCGCCGGAGGCCCAGCCCCAGTCGTTGCCCTGGATGATCGCCAGCGTCACGCAGAAGAGGCCTGCGCTGACGAGGCCCACCCCGGGCCAGTCCAGGGAAGTGCGGGTGCGCGGCGTGCGCAGGCCTCGAGTGAGCGTGAGCGCGAGCACGACCCCGACGATCCCGACCGGGAGGTTGAACCAGAACACGGCCGGCCAGCCGCGGTACCACACGAGCACGCCGCCGAGCACCGGGCCGACCGCGAGAGCGAGCGAGCTGACGGCGCCGAACAGGCCGGCGGCGAAGCCCTGGCGGCGCTCGGGGAACGCCTGCAGCAGCAGGGCGAGCGCCGTGGGCACGACGGCCGCGGCGCCCACCGCCTGCACCACGCGCCAGGCGACCAGCTCGGGGATGCCGTCCGCCAGAGCACACGGCAGCGAGGCGGCGGTGAACAGCGCGAGCCCGAGCGCGAACACGAGCTTGTGGCCGTAGCGGTCGCCCAGCCGGCCCATGGGGAGGAAGAGCACCGTGAGCACGAGGTTGTACCCGTTCATGATCCACGAGACCGAGACCACGGAGCCGCCCACCTGGCGGATGATCGCCTGCACCGTGATCGTCATGATCGTCGCGTCGGCGAGCGTCAGGACGATGCCCGGGGCGAGCGCCAGGACGACGAGCCACGGGTGGAGGACCGGGTGCGCCGGCGGCCGCCCGGCGGCCGGCGCGCCTCCCCCGGTCCCCAGCATCGGCCCAGTGTCTCCGGCGTGTCTGCCCGGCTCAGTCATGCAACGAGTGTATACGGACCCGGGCGAGCTACGGAGCGCCGGGCGGCGACTGGGGTAGTATTCGAGGCATGCAGGTATGTGACGTCATCGCCGCGGTCGACCGCCTGGCCCCGTTCTCGCTGGCCGAGCCGTGGGACCACGTGGGGCTGCAGGTCGGCGCCGGCGGCGACGAGCTGCAGCCTCCGGGCGCGGCCGGCGCCGCAGACGCCGCGCCCGTCGCGCACGAAGCCGCTCGGCCCGTCGTCCTTGTGGCGCTCGAGGTGGACGACGCCGTACTCGACGAGGCCCGCCGCCTTGGGGCGCGGGTGGTCGTCAGTCACCACCCGCTCATCTTCGACCCGCTGGAACGGCTCTCGGACGACACCGTCGCCGGCAGGCTGGTCCTGCGCGCGGCGCGCGAGGGCGTGGCCGTGATCGCCTCGCACACCAGCCTGGACAAGGCGCGCGGCGGCATGGCGGACGTCATCGCCGAGCTGCTCGGGCTTGAGGCCGTGCAACCGCTGCAGCCCGCCCCCGCCGACGTGCTCAAGCTGGTCGGGTTCGTGCCCGAGGACGACGCCGACCTGGTGCGCAAGGCGCTCTTCGCCTCCGGCGCCGGCGTGATCGGCGAGTACGAGCACTGCTCGTGGGCGGTCGGCGGCCAGGGCACCTTCTTCGGCCGCGAGGGCACGTCCCCGGCGGCCGGCGTGGCCGGCCGCGACGAGAAGGTGGACGAGCTGCGACTCGAGGTGGTGTTCCCGCGGCGGCTGCGCCGCCGCGTCACCGGCGCCTACGTGGCCGCTCACCCGTACGAGGAGCCCGCCTTCGACGTCGTCCCGCTGGAGAACGAGGTCGCCTCGCTGGGCCTGGGACGGCTCGGCGCGCTGCCGGCTCCCTCCACGCTCGAGGCGCTCGCCGCTGAGGTCGCGGCGGTGCTGCGGCTGCCGTCGGTGCGCTACGCCGGCGACGGCAGCCGTGAGGTCCGCCGCGTGGCGGTGCTGCCCGGCTCCGGCGCCGAGGCCATCGCCCGCGGCGTCGCGCAGGTCGCCGACGTGCTGGTCACCGGCGACGTCAAGTACCACGAGGCGCGCGCGGCGCAGGCGCAGGGCCTGGCGCTCATCGACGCGCCGCACGGCGTGACCGAGCAGGAGGGCATGCTGCGCTGGGCCGAGCGGCTCCGCGACGCGCTCGGCCCGGATGCGACGGTCGAGACCTTCCGCGACCCCGCCGCCGGCATCTGGCGTGACGCCGGGTCCGGCTTGGCGCAGCCGGCCGGCGGCGAGGAGTACGTGCGGGCGGAGCGGCAGGAGGCGGGCGTGGCGCCGGAGCCCGCGGCCACGACCGCCGCGGCGCCGGCGTCGGCGGCCGCAGGAGAGCCGGCGGCCGCCGAGGGCGAGCCGGTGACCGACAAGGGCGAGCCGGCGCCCCCCGCGGCCGTCCGCCCCGTGAACCGCGACGACGACCGCTACCACCTGTACACTGACGGCGGCGCGCGCGGCAATCCCGGCCCCGCCGGGATCGGCGTGCGCCTCATGACCGCCGGCGGCGACGTGGTGGAGGACCTCGCCGACTACATCGGCAAGGCGACCAACAACGTCGCCGAGTACCAGGCGCTCATCGCCGGGCTCGAGATCGCGCTCGACCGCGGCGTGGAGCGCCTCGACGTGTTCCTCGACAGCGAGCTCGTGGTGCGCCAGGTCAACGGGCAGTACAAGGTCAAGGACGCAGGCCTGAAGCCGTTGCACCAGCAGGCCTGCCTTCTCCTCAGCAAGTTCCACGAGATCGACGTGAAGCACGTGCGCCGCGAGCAGAACGCCGCCGCCGACGCGCTCGTCAACCAGGCGATCGACGCCGCGCTCTGACCCGGCGGTCCTGAGTATCGTCCAAATCGTCCACTCAGTGGGTAAAGATTACCCACGACGTGGTTGATTTTCACGTCAAGGCGCCCAAGCTCCACCTGGTCGACGCCGGGCTTGCCGCGCACCTGCTCGGCCTCGATGATGGAGGCATCGCCGCGTCGCCACGAGCTTTGGGCGCACTCCTCGAGACCTTCGTCGTGACGGAGCTGCTCAAGGACCTGGGATGGGCGGCGACGCGGGCGCGCCTGCATCACTTCCGCAGCAGTGACGGCCGGCGCGAGGTGGACATCGTCGTCGAGGACGCCCGCGGCCGCGTGGTCGGGATCGAGGTGCGCGCCACGTCCACCCCGGGCGGCTCGGACTTCGAGGGGCTCCGCTCGCTGCAGGAGCTCGTCGGTGAGCGGTTCCTGCGCGGCGTCGTGCTGCATCTTGGAGACGCCGCCCTTCCCTTCGGGGACCGGCTCGAGGCCGCTCCGCTGTCGAGCCTCTGGACCGCCTCGGCGGACGTGGGCGACTGATGAGTCTCTGACGGACGACGACGCACCGCCTCCCGCGGCGTCGTCCCTCACGCGAAGAAACGGGCGGCGGCCGGACCCGCCGGCCGCCGCCCGTTTCGCGCGTCAGTCAGAACGCGGCGCCGCTCACTCCTCCATCGCGGGAGCGCTCCGCCGGCTCCTCAGGATCAGGAAGAGCACGATCAGGACGACGACCACGACACCCACGACGATCGCCACCCACAGTCCCAGGCTGGACTCCTCCGTCTCGGCGAGCTTGGGTGTGATCTGCGAGTACGGCAACGGCATCGATGCGGAGAGGAACGCCCCTCCGTTGCCGGAGTTGCAGCGCGTCCAGCCCTCCCACTTGTCCGTGCGATACGCCTCCAGCTTGAGCGGGAAGACGGTGGTGAAGCCCGGGCAGTCCTCGTACATCACGGCCTGCATCTGCTTGATGTACTCGGCGCGCGCGTTCGGGTCCATCTCGGCCGCCTGCAGCGAGTCGAGCCTGTCGAACTCCTCGTTCGACCACGCGTATTCGTTCCACCCCTCGATCTGGGCGGTCGTGTAGCACGTGAGCGACTGGCCGGGATCCGCATAGCCGTCCCAGTTCCAGAGGTAGGCATCGAAGTCGGGAACGAAGGTGTCGCCCTCGTAGGCCCACAGGTTGTCGAAGTAGACGCCTTCGTCCTGCACGCTCAGGGCGACGTCCACGCCGACGCCCTTCCACCAGCCGGCGATGAGCTTGCCGGCGCGCTGCGACTCGGGCGACTCGGCGGGCGCCCACAGGCGGATCTTGATGGGCTTGCCCTTGTACTCTCTGATGCCGTCGCCGTCGGTGTCCTTGTAGCCGGCCTCGTCGAGCATGGCCTGGGCCTGCTCCGGGTCGTAGTTGCGAGCCTCCGCCTCCGAGGGCGCCCAGGCGTAGTCGGGGTCGCTCCAGTTGTTCGGCGGCATGAACGAATAGCCGGGCCATGCGTGCCCGCCGTACGCCAGCTGGACCATCTTGTCGCGGTCGACCGCGTATTCCAGGGCGGCGCGGAAGTCCTTGTCCCGGAGCACGGGATGGCCCTTCGACTCCCCTTCGTAGCAGTTGAACCCGACGTAATCCCAGTTGAACCAGCTGAACTCGATGGCCTCGATACCCTCCGTCGCCTTGAGCGGGTCGAACTGCGCCGGCGGGAAGAGATAGGCCGCGTCGATGGTGCCGGCCTTGAGGTCCTGGACCATCGTGTCGCCGTTCTGGTAGACGACGAACATGATCTCGTCGACCGTCGGCTTGCCGCGGTGGTAGCCGTCGTAGGCCTCCATGCGGAGGTAGCGCTCCTTCTTCCACTCCACGACCTGATAGGGGCCGCTGCCGATGCAGGGAGCGGGGTTCTGGAAGGTCTGGCTCGCCTCCTTGGCCGTCATCTTGCCCCAGATGTGCTCCGGGAGGCACGGGATCCAGAGCGTGAGCATGGTGGCGACCGGCTTGTCGCAGACGACCTTGTAGGTGAGGTCGTCCACGGCCTCCACGTGGTTGATGCCGGCGACGAAGCTGATGTACGCCGCGATCTCGTTCTCGATGATGAAGTTGTAGGTGAAGGCGACGTCGTCGGCCGTGATGGGCTCGCCGTCGTGCCACGTCATGCCCTCGTTCATCGTGAAGGTCCAGACGAGCCCGTCGTCGCTGACCTCCCAGCTCTTCGCGATACCGGAGTCGTCGGGCTTGTTCGTCTCCCAGTTGCGGCCCACCATGAGGAGGTACTCCTGGGCGTAGATCTCGTAGACGTTGTTGGTCCAGCCGATGAGCGGGTTGAGGTTGTCGATGTCGCCCATCCAGCCGATCTTGAGCACGACCTTCTCGCCGGCGCCCGCAGCCGGCGAGGCCTCTTCGCCCAGCGCCGCACCCGGGCCGAGCAAGGCCGCCAGCCCGAGGGCCAGCACCAAACAGGCAAGCACGCCCGACCAGATCCGTCGTCGTCCGGACTTCCTCATTGCGATCCCCCTGTGGTCGCTCCCCCTGTCCGCGGCCGCGCGGTGACGCTCCCGTGACCGCTCAAGACCATGGTCGACCCGTCGGCGGCCGCAGTCAAGGAAGCGCGTTGCCTCACCAAGAATGTACTCGAACGCGATTCGTTGCCTCACGTAAGAAAGTACTCGAGGGGCGCCGAACTCCAAGCCCTGCAGGTGGGCGAGAAGGAGGGCGGCGACGGTGGCCCTGTCGA
>Ga0209269_1001025_pt1 | contig 17504 bp, 15 predicted proteins | sample MTBAKMMethaMetaG_FD_187455 | JGI IMG/M metagenome (GOLD analysis project Ga0209269, IMG submission 187455) | Enrichment culture microbial communities from Arthur Kill intertidal strait, New Jersey, USA, that are MTBE-degrading - MTBE-AKM (Arthur... | ecosystem: Environmental > Aquatic > Marine >... | reverse complement strand
TTTCGCAGCTGTTTTTCGCGCCGGCTGATCTGTTTCGTCATGGGTATACTCCTTGTTGATTGCAGGGAGTCCAATCATGACATAGCGGCTGAATAGAAAAAAGATGTGCTTTAGTTGGCGCTTACAGAGAAACAACAATGCCCTTGCGGGAGCACAATATTGTTTCGCTCCCGATTGATGGGGGTTGGCTTCACAAGAAGCCTTCTGCTTTGATGTACGATTATTTTATATGCCGGGAATGATCGGAAAACTGGATCATCGGCAGAATACTGAAATTAGGAATGGAAAAATTAGGGGACCACGTAAAAACTAGGCGCGCAGGCAGCAAAGAAGTTCGCTTCCGCGATTAAACTTTGTCCTGTAGACAGATGTGTGGCAATGGTACCTGGAATTCAAGAACACGGAATGTGTTCAGCTAAGCCCTTGGAAGGGGTATCTCATAATGAAATGAGCCGGATTAATTGTTAATATTTTCATGCATATTGACGAAAAAGGCAAGAGGAAAATGTAAGGACACTTACCATGGACATCCTGATAAACCTTAAATTGATAGGTTTACTCAAAAATCTGAAGTATATACCCTCGTTTCCATCCATAAAATCTCAACGAGAGCCCGTTCTTGCTCCACTATCGGACCACCTAATAGTTCCCGTACCGCTTCTATAAGACTTTATTCGCCTCACTTATAAGAAATTTGAGATAATCCATAGACTCACTGTCAAGCTCATATTCTTTGAAGGTAATTTCAGGATAATCTCCCCATCCAATTGGAACTAACCTTTTATACTTATCAGGGTAATTTCCTCTTTTTCTTAGATGAATTCTTAAATATGAACCATTTGTTAAATTGAACCAGCATAAACCTTTTGTTCTTCTGCCGCCTTTGGATGATTTTGATACGGCTATTGTGTGATATGTAATCATTTTATTGGTACATTTTTCCTCGATATTTTCGGACAATCCCAAAATATAATCCCGAAGTTCCAGGATGAAATAACGAATCCTTGGGGCAGTGCGATTTAACAAGGTGTCTAGGCTATTCATAGCTCCCTCAAAAATGATTCTGTTTCTTGGTTCCAGAGCCAATCACTCACTGATGTATGAAGCAGTTTGGGCAGTTTCTCAATTTGGTGATTGCCAGTTTCGCATCTATTATTCATACTACGCCGTTTTTATTTATCTTTGTTTACTGGGAGAAACGTCCGCACATTTTCAAATTTCAATGTAAGATCTGGATCAAAAATGAATACTCTCAGATAACCTCAATGCGTGAAAGCGCGATTTATTTGTTCTGAAAGAGTTACAGGCAATATCAAATGAAATGAATCAATTGACAACCATTTCAAGTAGTTCGCTTTTTATTTCTTTCCAATCGTTCCCAAGATCAACTGTATTTATTGAAACTTTGTGGCCATGGAGCAAATAACTTAACCTAATTTTTTTATCAACCACTGGATAGAGAAGCATTCCCTCGGCATAAGCATCACTTCCCCCTCGGGTTGCGATGTTTTTTAGATATGCAAATAATTGATACAAATTAGCAGAATGAATAGTTTCTGCTTCTCGATAGCTTTGGAGGGTATCTAAATAATATTTAGTATCTACAATTATGGTTCGCCCACTGCACCTAAGTGAAATATCAGTCTTCATTTCTGGCAAATAGCTCAGCTCTGGATCGACTTCGCTGGTGCCCGCCCATTTAATCCTTTCTATTTTTATCTGGTAGTCGTCAGAGAGATGGAACCTATAAAAATTATAAACGAATTTTTCAAAGAGCAAAGCCATCTGCTTTGGATCTCTGACAAAATCTCTGAATTTATAATCTCCAGTATGCTCATCGATTAGCCAGGCGCCTTGAATAAATTCACAAATATTGAGCAGAAATCTATAAAATCGATTGTTAGTATGGAGTTGTACTTTCCGAAATGAATGTTTGGTGAGCTGAACGTCATCAATTTGCCAAAGATCACGATAAAGTACCAGCAACCTCTTTTTGAGATCGGTATCAAGAGTAGGAATACCGGATAGAAAACGGATGGTAGATTTGAGTATACGATTAGGCAGGGTATTAACATTGAAATCATCGTAGGAACAGCAAACCCTACCATGTTTTATCAACATTCGTCTGGCTGTAACTGCAACATCAATCCTCCCTCGGATTGCATGGATTTCATCAGAGATCGACTGATACCCCCTATCAAGACCTTTCCTTAACAAATGATTTGTGCCATTTATCAATACAGTGGCAAACAGATCGGCTAACTCTGTCGTGTCAATTTTTGATACATCTACTATTTCACCTTCAGATAAACGATTCCATGCATAACAAAGGAGATAGTAAATATTTCTAATGGGAATCTCCTTGCCCATTTTCTTAATCAACCAACAGAACTTGATTAATCAAAGATTCCGCCTGTGACAGGTCATCAAACCAATATTCCCGAAGCAATGGCGCGATTTCGGTTTTAACTACTTGGCGGTACCATGAGTCATCAATTTTTTCACCTTGCGGAAGAGAGCAAAAGAAACTGTGCCCTATGCAAAATCCATGACCTAAGTTTACAGTATCTGTAGATATTTTATTATTTACAATGTCCATCCTTTTCCGAATCTTTTCGACTAAGTTGGGATCAACGCCTTTACGAACCAGAAAATCCCTGAAAACATTTGTTCCAAAACCCGGCTCCAAATCAATAAAGCTGAACCTACGCCGCAATGCGTAATCAACCATGGCCAAGGAACGGTCTGCGGTATTCATTAAACCCATAAGATATAGGTTATCTGGAACATAAAACTTCTCATCATTTTCATCAGCGTAAGTCAAAGATAACCCCCACTGAGGCCCTCTTTTATCGTGTTCGATCAACATCATCAATTCGCCAAAAACCTTGCTGAGGTTTCCACGATTTATTTCATCAATTATAAAAACGTATTTATTGCCGGGATCTTTAGAGGCTTTTTTACAGAACTGATAGAACACTCCATTTTTCAGCATAAAACCGGTTCCCGAGGGCCTAAATCCTTGAATAAAATCTTCATAAGAATATGATTGATGAAACTGAACCATTTCAATTTTTCCTGGTGCATCAAAACCAATAAGTGATTTGGCAAGTCTTTTTGAAAAAAACGTCTTCCCGACTCCGGGAGGTCCTTGGAGAATAACATTTTTTTTGGCGCGAAAAACATTCAAGATTTCTAAAAATCTATCCTTTTCAGTAAACAAATCCTCCAACGCTTCATCAATTGTGTATAGTCTCTTTTCTGGTTCTGCAATACTGGGCGGACTACCAGTCTTCTGGTCAGTATCACCGCCATAGTCAATTTCTATTTCACTTTTTTCTACCAGTTTTATTATGGCAAGATACTGTTCTTTGTTGATCAAATAATTTGTAAATCTTGGTACTTTCAATATAAGCAAATCTTCTAATACTGGATTGTTTGACAGAATTTCTTTGGATATCGGATTTTTCAGGACTTTATCTATCTGCACGATTGCTCTTAGGCGTTTTCCAGAAAATTTGTCTTCGTCTAATATATATTTCTTACCAGCTTCATCTTGTTCCATCATTCCAGGCTCTGAAAGAAGTAAACCTGTGGCAACTATTCCCCCATTTTTTCCTGATAACCATAAGAAGCCTTTTTGATCTTTATGGATTTCATCCCTATGCTGATTGATTAACCAGGTTCGATTACGATTTTCCCGGATTGATTTTTGTAAATCATAATTTTTAGGATTTGCCTGAAAAATCCAATAAATATCACTCTCTTTATCACTATCATTGCTCGTACTTGCCAAATCTTTCTTCAATAATTTCTTTGCCAGAGCCTTCCCTTCATCTACTCCGATGAGAAAATGATTAAAAGCATCCGCACGATAGAAATTTTCAAATTGGGGATACCATTTAATAAGCTGTCCTTGGGCATCGTTTACTATCTCATGAGATTTGCCCAACAATGTGGGAAGTTTAACATCGAGAAGATCCAAGGCGTCTCTTGTCTTGTTATTCACAACAGAATAACGATTTTTATCAACTCGGTTGAGATAAATTGTGCAGATTCCTTTCCCAAAATACTTGATATTACTTGCCCTCGTCAGCCAGGATATATGATCGAATTTGGGCTCAAATGGCTCCAGCACTAATTTACGGAATTCTCTGTATTTTTCGGTAATTTCTTTACGAAAGCGATTTTTTGTCCTGAAGCCACCACTCTGTATTTTTCCGCCATCAGCTGCGAACTGAACAAAAAAGTCAACAAAATCAGGTTTTTTCAGGCCAGAAAGATGTTCCTGTTTAATTGTGTCTTTGTAAAAATCTTCCATCAATCTATGCTGATCTTTCTTTAACCATGAAAAGAAAGCATCTACTAATTCTTCAGGTGGTTTAATCATGATACGTCCTCATATCTCAATAACTTGTTTTACGAGCCTGCTACTTGGCTCATTTTTGCTCATGCAAAAGGTGCCAGAATAATTTGCTCGTGCCTGTTACACATCGAGTGCATCCAAGGCCGGTTTGAGAGCCGACTCCAGCCTGATCATTGTTTCCACCATCTCTGTGTGAATCTCCGGCCACTGTGACTCGGGACTTCGGTAACCACCGCGCTCGATAACGCTCTTGATGCGGCAGGCGCGCTTGTTATCAAGCCGCTCCCAAGAGAGTACCCCGCCGAACCTCGCTTCGATCTGCTCCTTCTGGGCATAGAGTTCATCAAAGATACGCTTGTTTTCAGTAGCCTCGCCTCGATCGATATACAGCTCTGCAATGCTATATTCCTGGACGATCCCATAATTCAGGGCGAGACCGCGAATTCCTGAGCTGGCGCCAAGCCAGTGGTGGATCTGGGGTTTAATGTTGGCGTGACGGGTCTGCCGCTTGCGGGCTATAACCAGCAAACCTTCCCAGAACCTCAGAAACTCGTCAAAGCGCTCTGCACGTTTTTTTCTCTCTTTGCTTTCTTTCTCTCTGAGCTGTACTTGATATTCGTTGGCTTCCGGCAGGGGAATGATCTGCTGGACGTCGATTAATCGTTTTTCACCGTCCAGATAGGGGCGGAGACGCACGCACCGGATGTCGATGTCACGGTCGCGAAGCCACAGCACCGCGGTAGTGAGTTCCTTGCCGAAGTTTTCGGAAACCAGAAGAATGCGTACATCGGGAGCGAAGTTCTCTTCGTCTGGCTCTTCCCACCCGAGAAAAGCAAGCATACGCTCCCGGGCCTCCTCTGCTGGCAACCCCGACCTTGTCAAAAACTCCCCGTGGATCTGTTCCGCCCGATCAAAGGTCATAGCGGACACCATGCTCGCGTAGCGGATGGCCTGCAAATCCATGTGACCACCGTCATTGGTCCGTTTCAATTCAATCACGACGAGATTCGCCTGCCGGTCGATGGCGAGCAGGTCAATCCGGCGGCGGCTGTCCTCCCATTCTCCGAATTCTTCGGTCAGCACATAAAGGTCATCTCCCAGTACCTCGATCTGGGAACGGAGCAACCGCTGGAGGTCGTAGCGCTCGCGTACCTTCAGGTCAGCAAACGACGCCTCATCCAGGGGTCGGAACGTATCGCAAGTCATTTCGTAGAGTGGCATTTTGATTCCTTTTAGGGTCCGACATGCCGGATCAGTACGGCGGTGGTTCGCCTGTGGATTTCAGTTAATTCCTTCATTTCACCAGCTTCCTTTGTCAGACATGGTAATAATTTTTGATGCACAAGGGATGCGGTCAGCGTAAAATACCCCACAGGTCTAGTTTTCCGCTGTATTGTATGGTTGGCGAATTTTCTTTTTTATATTAAATGGAGGTTTATATTCTGAAATCATTGTTTCTTCTATTTCTAAAATTTCTTTACTTGATTTGTCTGGGCATGGAATTATTAAAATAGTATAGCTATTTTTAATAAACTGAAGACATTCTTTTCCTGGCGCCAAATTGTAATATCTAGCAATATTTTTTCTAAAAGCACTTTTCTCTATAACAACCTTTCCATTGCGCCTAATCTGTTTTTCTATTTGGGCGGCATCTTTTTCTGAAAATTTTTCTTCTCTTCCTTCAAGGTATTTTTCATTTAAATGTTGTGACCAAATTCGTCCTCTCAATCCATATTTTCCAACGGCGCTTCCAATGTATTTGATTTCCTGATTTATCTTATCTTTATAGATATAAAGCCCTCTGGTCTTTGGTATGTTCTCAGATGTGATATTGTTTAAATCAAATGTTTTATATAAGGAGAAATTCATTTTTTTGAAGCCACCAAGTTGTTATCCTGTTTCCTGATAGCTACTCTATAACGAAATAAATGTTAATTAATTTTCAATCCATTGGGTTATGTAACCTGATATCGTTATACATTATCAACTTGATAACATGAAACCTGATATTCTTCCATGATCCAAACTCCTGCCTATTTCAGGCCAAAATTCTTTTCCTCAGCAGACCCAAATAATCCTTAAATAAGGATTATCTTTCTCCTCAAAACAAGTCATCCCCTCTGAAAAGAGTATGTAGAGCTGAAGCATTCACTTTCATAAAAAAACAGAACGGGAATGGTAAGAGATATGAAGGAAATCATAGCATTATTTACCGGCAAATATGGGTTGACTAGGCCTGAGGTCATGGCGGAGATTGAGAACGCATTTTCCACTACCCTCTCTCATTGGTACGGGATGGAAGTTTTGGTCTTTTTCCGAGAACGCCTTCATTTGGAAGCTGTTGCCTACAACAACTCCGGCGGGATAATCATGCAGCAGCAAGTCGATCTTGCTGATATAAGAGGCCGGAACACCCTCTTGACACAGCTGGAAGAAAACTTGGCGAAGGTTGTAGTGCTCAAACAGGCTGTCCGCTACAAATCCTTCGAAAGTGATTTAGTTTGGGGGGAGATAACAGCTTATGATGCTGAGAAGAATCTCTATATCGAAACAGAGCCCATACCAGGAGAGAAGGTGATCGCCTGTTGCCCGCTCAACCGGATGGGTGTTCACGAACGGGATACTCTTGAATTTACTGTTGGGCGGCGTCGCGCCTTTCACCTCCGCAAAGTTGAACCGGTTATCCTTAACGGTACACCTCGATTGAAAGTCGTGGTGGACAGGGTTTCAAAAACTCTGGTTGAAAAATTGCTCAAAAGCCAACTCGGATCAAAGGGTGAAAAAATTCAAATCCGCTGCGTCAAGCGGTATGTCGGTCACAAGAGCATTGTCTTGACCACGAAGCGACTTCCCAAAGCGGCTATCATCGAGGTGGACCGGGAACTGAAAGAGCGGGTGCAGGTCAAGGTCGTCAAGTCATTACCGGCATGATGATGTTTAAACACAAATCAAAGGATCCTTGGACCTCTATCGGCACCGGAGTCCATCTTGATCATCCAAAAAAAATCCTTGAACTTGGCTTTCCCGATTCTTTCCGGAAAGGGCATTTCTGGTGCTTCGGCACCACCAGGGTGGGCAAGACCAGAATCATGGAGCACATCATCGAACAGGATATCCGCAAGGGCTATTCTGTAGTGGCTATCGATCCCAAGGGGGACATCGATCTTTTTTCAAAGATCACCCAGGTTGCCGCCAAGACTGGCCGTCTTCATGATCTGATGCTGATCACCCCTATTTTTCCTCAATACAGTGCCATTCTTGACCCGCTTTCGTCCTACTACATGCCGGAAGAACTGGTGGCCCATATCACGGCCGGGGTTGCGGTGGGCAGGGAGCCCTATTTCTTCGGAGTGGCATACGAGGTAAGCCTGGTTGTGGTTCAAGCACTGATCATGCTGGCTGGGGAGGCCAGAAGAATACCTTCCTTCAATCTTAACGATATCAAAAATCACATCAGCCATGAGGATCTGGAACAGCTCAAAGAAAAAATTGATTATCTCGATAACCCTGAAGCTCAGCAGCTTTCCCGGGACATGCAGAAAATCCTGAGCACACCGGCCGATTATTATTCCAAGGTAGCAAGTTCGCTCAGGGTAGCCCTTACCGAGTTGACCTCCGGCAATGTCGGTAAGATCATCGGCAAGGCAGACGAAAACCGTTTTGTCCGGCGCCTGGAAGAAGGCAAGGGTATTATCCTGGTGGTGCAGCTCGGATCACTTCTCACCAAGCGGGCCGCCTACACTGCCGGCAAAGTCATCATTTCCATGATCCAGGCCTTTGTCGGCCGGGTGTATTCAAGCGGCAAGAACGTCACCCCTACGCTGGTTCTACATATTGATGAAGCACAATCCGTGCTCTACCACGGCATTGAGGATCTTTTCGCCAAGGCCGGAGGTGCCGGAGTATACATTCATGGCTATTGCCAGTCCATTAGTCAGTTGTATGCTGAGGTGGGAGAGGACCGGGCCAATACCATCTTGGACAACTGCAATACTAAGCTGTTCATGCGGGTTCCCGACGCCCATACCGCAGGCTATGTCTCTGAACATCTAGGTGAAGAAAGACGATTCTCCCCGATTATCTCCCTTGGGGGCGGGCTCTCCATCCGCGAAACTGAGGAAACCAGAATAAAGCATACCGAGATCTTGAACATGGCCCCCCGTGAGGTATTTCTGAGTACCTATTCCGGGACCTATAAAGGAAAAACCGCCACGGTGAATGACCCTACTCTTAAAGTCATATTCCCTGACTTAGCCACAGAAAAGGTAAATGAACCCGAAACGGACGCCGAGGGTGAGTAATGCATCTGTTACAGGAATGGTTTGACGCGATTGGATTCTTGATTGATTTAGCATTGCGTCTGTCGCTTTTCCTGTTTGCGGTGGCGGGCGCTGTGTTGATATTCGGCAGGAAAAGAGAAATGGTTACAGAAATATCGCTGCGTGATCTGTCAAAATTGTGGACCAAGGAAGGGACAAATGAGATCCATATATCTAAACTTTCCCCTATCTGGCGTGATGAAAAAACAATTGCTGAACCGGACATGAAATTACCTGATCTGCAAAACTCTCGGGCTACAGCATTTGTGAATTCCGTTTTGCAAGGACCATTTTTTGAAAAAGCTCCCCTCCAGAAAGCCGTCTGTGGCCAGATTCTGAAGCTCCTTGATCAGGAGGGAAACTGCCCATCAGTGGTTAACCTGAAGGGAGACGTGGAGGGAAGTTGGGACGAAAATACATATCAGATCCTCGCGCGAACCACCCTGCTTGATCATTCTCTGAACGTTGCCGAGCAGGCAATAAAACTGTTGAGCGACAGCGAATCTTTCCATGTTATTCCCGATACCATAGTCGCTGCCCTTGGACATGATTTGGGGAAACTCGAGTCCTTTCGCGGCTACCTGTATTCTGTGGGCGAACATCCCCTGACTGCCGGCCGCCCCCTGGGAGAAATTGAAGAATTCTTAAAACTCCCGAGGAAAAATGAAATTGAGCGAGCCATCAAACTACATCATAAGAGACCTGAGGGGCTTCTCGGCAAAACCCTCAAAAAAGCAGATCAAAAGGCCAGACAAAAAGAACTGGAGGAAACCGTTTCCCAGTTTGAGAACAAAACAGGGATCGCTCAGAACAAACCTTCTTTACCGACTCAGCAACAAAATAGCGATAGCATTGCAATGGAATCAATTGGATCTTCTACGAAAGATAATGCGGCCGCAGCCTGGCAGGCCCAATCAGACATTTACGGAGAAAGCGGTGAAGGGATCAAAGTAACAAATGCATCGGAAGTTCCAAAACTGATGGATATTTCGACCTGGTTCAATGCAGAGCAATTCCTGGAAGGACTAAAACCCTACATCAACAAAATGTTCGGCCGGAGGTTCATGGCCTTTTCCATGCCGGACGGCTACGTCTATTTTCAGGCCAAGGTGCTGGAAGAAGTAGCCCGAAAGCAGGCGGAAAGGGCAGGATGCATGGAGATTGCCACCATGGCCCAGAAGGACCCAACCTTGCAGCGGGTGCTCTTTACCATAGTTCACCAACTACGTCGGGAAAATGACATTATCGCCAGAGGCCTTATCAAAGACAATTACTTTGGCGGTTATTTCACTGTCACAAGAAAGATTGGCGACAGCATGAAAGGGTTCTACACGCCTTTTCATGCTGAGGTTTTTGGCTCGATTGCTGAGATGGAGCAGAATAAATCCGATATCCTGCGCAACATACAATCAGTAAAACCGTACATGAACGATGAAGGTGATGGTGATGGCTGATAGATGGTTGAGCTGATAAGAATTGCATATATTGGGCAAATGCCTTCTGCCCTTTCACCTTCACGTGCTATGCGAACCTTGTTATGAACACTGAAACATGATGTATGACGCCACTTCAGAATCATCCGGATGAACTCATCATCTATCAGCCTTTCTTTTCTGAGCATCTTCAAAACATTGCAAAGGGTCAGTATAAAAAATAGCGCACACGCAAAATTGGTACAGAAATTGCTTTCATAAACAATAGGAAGAGATTATTGAATCGCGGAAATGTGAAGAGCAATCAGTAAATAAATTATGAAGGCCGGTTTCGGTCTACCTGATGTCTGCTTTCGAGTCAACACCATGAAAAAAGAAACTAGAAATATTCGCGAATGATAATTAATGTTGACCTTGAAAGTATTCGTAACCGGAGGAAGAAGAGGGGAAAGTGGATACAACATTTTGAAACTATTTGAAAAATTTTTCTCCTGGTAATAAAATAAAATATGGATACAATGGAACAAAGTGGAATGGTGAACTAAATATTCTTGACACCGAGGATTTTCCAGTCTATTTTTTTGCCACTTTGAACCAATTGAATGCTCATTCATTTTTTATAATGGGGTTTCCCAAGCCTGAGCATGTTATTTATCGATCCATGCCAGACTTGCTTGACTACTCGAATCATCGAAAGAGTCGGCAAATACGAATTTTCATGTATGGGTGCCCATTTGTATAATTGATCGGGGAAAGCGATGAAAAGAAGGAAAGTCATGAGCAAAACAGATTCATCCATTCGATATTGCTTGGAAAAAATTGCCGATCTCACAGCTTGGAAAACTATTGACCAATCGACCGTGAAGCAATTCGAACGCGCGGTAAGTGCGGAAAAGGCATCAAGAAAAGCTACAGGCCATTATATCCACACAATTAAACGATTTATTTGATCACCTCATAAGGGACATTGAGTGCCGACTAGGCAACCCTGCACCTCTCACTGATGCCAAAAGCAACGACGCTCAAGTTTCGCAATATATCTCCCGGCAGATCACTCTTCAAGTTTATCCCTTCCGTTTGGAAAGCCGATCACCGGGCGAATAATAGACCGATTCATAGACTATGTACGCTCATGCGCAAAATGGGGGTACAGTCCGTAGTAGTCGAAACCATTCAACCATCTAAAGGTTCTCCTGGAAAAATCGAGCACGAGGTTTGGCGAGATATCGTCGCCTTGAATGATTATTTCGAGCGCCCAGTTGCAACCACCGTCTACCGGTTAACTTTCTCGTCGAAGCATCTTACCTGTTCGGATGATCTGAAAAAGATATCGCAACAACCATCCTTTTTGGCTAGTGCTATTATTTTTAACTTCAGACCTAAAGGCGACCAATGGCAATCATTTATCTTCTCTTCAGTAGTTTCTACCCTGAGACGGCCTATTCGATTCAAAGCAAGCGATGGTATTGAGAAAGAAGGGATATTGCCCCTACTGAACAACTATGTTCATTGTGCCAAAGCATTCCCATGTCAAATAATGATGAATGATGGCAATACCATGGACTTCGAAATCCATGGAACATTTTACTGCCAGCAAAACAAATTTACCTCGGTATGCTTCCATGCTTCGGTATGCATGGCGATTAACAATTTGGAAGGTAGGGGTGCCGACTTTGTTTATCCTGAAGATGTAAACCACATACTCGGATTTAATCATACTGATTGTAAAATATCTCCTGATGCAGATTTGGGCATAAACCAACTGGAAAACCTCCTCGACTCTCTTGGATGCCAGTACAAATTAATGGACTTCGTCCAAGAACATCCTGAATCGAATTACTCGCATAGACTCTATAGGTACTTAGAAAGTAAATGTTCATCCCTACTGGTATTCACTGTACGAGGGGGATTTCATATCGTCCCGGTATTGGGCCACACCTTAAATTCAGATCTATGGAGCCCCGAAGCCGAAATGGCTTACTCAAGCAAAATCGGTGAGCTCAAATTCAGACCAACATCAGCGTGGGTTGACCATTACATTATTCATGATGATAACTTTGGTATGTATTATTGCCTGCCAGTTGATTCTTTCCTGCGTCGAAAGATCGAGTCTTTGGATTTATCTAAAGTTTTTGGTTCCGAAGAGAAAGATTGTGAATGTGAAAATATGGCTCCATTCATTCCTATGAATTGTATTGCTATTTTTCCTAAGGAGCTTTTCAGTATCTCTCCGGCAAGTCACTGTGAATGGGGGAGCATAAAGCTCTTGGAAGAGTTACTCGGTCAATTTCCCGATAAAGATGATATAGATAGCTATTGGATTAAAGAACTAATCTTTTCATCACGAGGCAACCCTGAAATCAATCCGCTTGTTGCCAGGACTATGCTTGTCAAAAAGACAACGTATTCTAAACACCTTTATAATGAAGACAACGACGAACGATCGTACTCTGATATCGAACGAACAAGAATTTTGGCTGGTCTCCCTGAGGTTTTCTGGCTAACAGAAATATCCCTGCCTGATATTTATACAGCCAATAAGAATAAACTCGTAGATGTCATTTTCAACAGAGATTCACCGATGCCCGAGATTGAGGGTGATGATATCTTGCTGGAGGAGAAACAGAGACGAATCACGAAATGGATAGTAGAAAACTGGATTCAAGTTCTCTTGCCAGGATATCTCCTGAAAAATCACACCACTAATGGGCAACAAGAATCATTTGCAAAAATTTCGGTCAAAAGCCATTTCCCGTTGCTGGTAGACAACAAAGAGTCGGACATCATCCTTGATGAATGGTAGGAAGATTAATTAGCGCTTCCTGGATCTATAGCAGGGGTTATCTCAGAGAAAGAAGACAGAATTAAGGGTGCAGTTATGCCGACATGAAATGCCGTGATTGATGTCAAGGTGATGTTTGAATAGCTATAGACAAGCGCGAGGATCCCCCCAACCATGATCATGGCAATGGTGCAACACCAGTAAAATCCAGATTTTAACCATTCCGGTAGATTTCCAGGGGCCTGGCACCGAAGTTTCCAAAGACCGAGGACTTCTCCAGCAATCCCTCCCACAACAGCAAAAAAGAAATTTTCAAGCATCATAAGAACAACCCACTATCACCGTATTGATTTTGATATAAACATTCGCACAGAGGCCAATCGTTCTCTCGCACTTATCGGTTTGGAGGCTAGTGTAAAAAGCTGCCTTCCTTGTTTGTCCGGGACAGGTGACAACCGAATTAAATGGGGATATTTTTCGATGATATTGGTTATTTCTGAAGGACTTTGCCCAGTCTCTTTGGCTATGCCATCTACCGTGCGGAAATCCCATTCTTTATTAGCCAAAGCCGAAAATACTTGCCTTTCATCCGGATTATCAATTTTATCTTGCCAATTGATGTTCAATTTATCTTAAGCCTCCTTCGGTTGACTGATACTGATAAGAATTTGCTTTTTTAGGTTGATCAAAAAAAAATTGGCCTACACCATAAATTATTCAATCTTCATTTTTTATATCCATATTTTCGGTTAGGATTCAACTCTTTTTCACAATAACTGAAAAATTCCTCTTAAATTCGACCTTTTGCTTTTCTCCAAGTCCGTTTTCAATACCTTTATGACCATTTTTTCACAAACTACCACGCCAACCCTTTTCACAGCGAATGAACATCCACACAGGTTCTTCATAACCCGGCCAGCCATCGTCGACATTCTCATGTATTCGCCGGGTATCGCTACCTTGCACTTTTATTATTGCTCCAAGCTAATGGCGGCGGTCGTCTCGACGTGATCTACTCCCATAGTTCCTAATGTTCCAGTATCTTTCTGATACATCGATTGCACTACAAAGCTGATGATCTTCATCTCAGTATGGCAACGAGGACAGACAAGCGGATCCACTTCCCATATTTTCTTTATACATTCCCGCCACAATGGGGATGGTATTTCGCTCGCACTCACGGGAGATACAATCCGATGAGACAAAAAAGTAACGGCAACAGGCAATACGTCACCAATTCGCAAATAATTGCCCATAGATGTTGGTCGATTGTACGCTATTTAGGGGATCCAGCAGTTTTATGGGATCGAAGGGAAAGAGCAGAATATTCCAACCGGGTTTCTCATCTAGAAGCGGAAATGAAAGCTCATGAACTATCAACAAAATCGGGAAGCTTTAGAACACCCTGAAAATTCCAAAAATTCTCAGAAAATTGTATCTACCTCTCAAATCCTCTCCAACAGACTTTTTAACCCAAATATCATCAGGATTTATTTCAAAAAGATGTCATCCCCCCGGAAAAATACAGATAGAGGAAATTATAAACCCTATTCTACAAGCACATGAAAGGGATATGACACAGGGACGAGATAGCAGGAAGGATACAGGCGATACCAACGCTCAGATCATCACCACTGATGCCGGGAGAATCTATCGCCCCAGGAATTTGCTTAACGCCATCTCAGAGATCCAGCAGTTTTATGTGATCGAGGGCAAAGGGCAGAATATTCCGGGAGAGTTTCTCACATTGGAGCGTACCCTTGATTTTTTCAGGATCGGGGTGACAAGTGGATTTCATGAAGGGGTAGCGTTAGCATTCCTGTTTCCATTTTTTTACTTTTATCTGTTCCCTTTTGTTCTGCCGGAACTTGATATGGTCAGCCGGATCCTGTTGGGATCTGTTCCGTACCTGGTTCTGATCATCAACACCCTGATGTGCTGCTATATCAGCCGTTATTATGTTGGCAACATCACCAGGAAGAGTATCAACTCTCTTCTTCTCGGCCGGGCCATGTCTCTGCTGATAAAAGCTTTCCTACTCTATGTCATTTATCTGGTAATTTCCAGAGTGAGCACACCGGCTAATGTCTGGAAGGCGGCCCAATTGTTTGGCGCCAAGGCCGTTAACATTTATTACGGGTTCTTAGAGATCAAACCATTTCTGCTGCCGGTGGCAACCGAAAGCGCACTGCTTATGCTGGCAGCAGCGATTGTTCCATACGGTTCTGTTTATTTCCTGGACCTGTGGAATCGATACAAAATCAGAAGGAACGAGAAGATTATTTCAGCCTAAGAGAGGAAATTCTATGACGGACCAGAAAGACACCAAACCGACGTGGCAGGAGATCCAGGAAAGAAAGATTAATATGGTCAAGGAGCGAGGTTCGCGGGTTCTGAAAATCAACTCACCGCTTGGCTCCACACTGTTCAATATTCTACGGCAATTCGATATGGCTTATGCCCATTTCAAAGCCCGACTGGGTGAAATGAATGGAATCTCACATGAGGAAGGCGAGGAACTGATGGCAGAAGGCCGGCAGATTGTCATGGCCTTTTCCGATTACACTGCCAGGTTGAGCAAAAGGATCCGGTTCAAATATTACACTCCCAGGGAGATCAGCGAATTTATGGAAACTACAGAGGGTACGGATACTGAATAATATTGCACGAAAGAAAGAGTTTTGCTATCAGCTCAGATTTGATGGCGTCGCTCAAAAACTCCCCAACTGCTGTGTTACGCTACATTCTTCGTCACTGCGGCGTACCGTATGTACGCCTCATTCCTCAGAATTTACGTGCCTTGCATTCGGGGCTTTTTGCATACCCATCACTCTTGGTGACTTATTACGAATTCATCAGATTTGAGCCGAGCTGATAATTTTTCAGCATCAATGAACAACCCATTAAATTTAAAACAGGAGAGAACATGAACAAAGGTGATCTGGTTGAGAAGGTGGCGAAAGAGTGCGATTTGAGTAAAGCTGCAGCCGAGAAAGCGTTGAACAGTATCCTCGATACAATCTCAGGTGCAATGGCCGCGGGAGATAAAGTTACCCTGATCGGATTCGGAACATTTTCCGTCTCAAATCGGGCGGCCCGTGAAGGACGCAATCCACAGACCGGTGAGACTATGAAGATCCCGGCCAGGAAAATCGTCAAATTCAAAGCCGGCAGCAAGCTGGCGGATGCCGCAAAATAAGCCGCACTAGAGCCCAAGGCTGTCGATACGGTCGACAGCCTTCAATTTATGGTCATCCAGGAGATGAGTGTAGCGCATGGTCATGGAAATGGTCTTGTGACCCAGGATGTCCGCCACCGTTCGCAGGTCAATGCCGTTCATGATCATATAGCTTGCAGCAGTGTGCCGTAGATCATGCATGTGGAAATCGTCAATATTGGCCCTTTTGACCGCCTCCACGAAACTTTCCCGGAAATATTGATTGGGCCGGAGCCGGTGGGTCATTTTCGGATTTTTGGGGAGAAAAACATAATCGTTGCAATCATAACCGGCTGACGGGACAAGGTTGGCGAGGGTCTCTATCGCCGTAACGGTTAAAGGCACTCGACGCGGATCGGTCTTTGTCTCCTGCAGGTCGATAATCCTCCCATCAAAGTCCACCTGTTTCCAGGTCAGAGCTGCTCCTTCACTCGGGCGCATGCCGGTATGCAGCTGCAGCAGGATGAAATTGTAGAGATTCGGCCGGTGTCCCTTCCTGCTTTCCTCCAAGAGCTTCACGATCTCGGCACTTGTCAAAAAGCGCAGCCGTCCGGGAGGCGCTTTGGGTTTTCTGATGATTAAAACCGGATTCGTCGCTTCGACACCCCATTCGCGGATCGCCGTGGTAAAAATATGGGAGAGCAGATTGAGGTCCTTGATGACCGTTGCCGGCTGCACTTCGGCTGAACGCTTTTCCCGGAATTGAGCTGCCAGGGTTGGAGTGATCTCTTTTAAAGTGCGGCCGAAAAAATAGTGCAAGGATCTGGACTGGTACAGCTCACGGCGGTGAGTAGATGATGCTTTTTTGCTTGATGTCTCGGCCAGGTACTTTTTCAAGGCATCGTCAAAAAGCATATCATTCGGCGGGGCGTTGCCGACATACCCTCCGTTTCTGAGAGCCTTTTCCGTGTCCTCGGCCCACCGCAGCGCCTCCGATTGCCGGTCAAAGGTCTGGGATAGCTGTGGGAACCCCTTAATCCTCACCTCGGCACAATACACCGTGCCCTTTTTTCTTTTCCTTACTTTTACCGTTGCCATAGTCACGCACTCTTAAAATAGTAGTGTGTCTTGTGACACTTTTTGGTCGCAATTTTGGTCGCAATTTTCTGCAATTTGATGCGATTTTGTGCTAATCAGTGTCAACTATAGCTAATTTTGCCTCCAAAAGCAAGAAGGGCTAAACCCCTTGTTTTCAAAGGATTTAGCCCTTATTTATTGCTGGTGCCGAAGGCGAGAGTCGAACTCGCACGACCGTGGGTCACTACCCCCTCAAGATAGCGTGTCTACCAATTCCACCACTTCGGCTGCTACTGCTATTGTGAACTCCGTTCAAGCGGCATGTCCTGGGGCACTGCCGAAGGCTCGCCCTGCGCTTCCGGAGCGGGGA
>Ga0209269_1001024_pt1 | contig 17523 bp, 9 predicted proteins | sample MTBAKMMethaMetaG_FD_187455 | JGI IMG/M metagenome (GOLD analysis project Ga0209269, IMG submission 187455) | Enrichment culture microbial communities from Arthur Kill intertidal strait, New Jersey, USA, that are MTBE-degrading - MTBE-AKM (Arthur... | ecosystem: Environmental > Aquatic > Marine >... | reverse complement strand
TTCAAAGAAAAAAACAATGACAAATCCATCTGAAATTGGGGAAAGAATCCATCAGCGCCGGACGGAGCTGGGTATAACCATCCGCGAATTGGGCCGGCGCACCGACCTTTCGGCATCCTTCATCAGCCAGGTTGAACGTGGAAAAGTAAATGTCTCAATCGATTCTCTCCAGCGGATCGCCAGCAATCTGGAAGTCTCTATACTCTATTTCTTACCACCCTCTAATTCTGGAGAATCTCCCGCAACATCGCAAGCGCATGCTTCCGGACCCACCCAGCCGGAAAATTCGCTTGAATATAACCCTGTGGTACGCGCAAATAACCGTCCACGCCTTACCTTGCCGGCGTCCGGCATCACATATGAACTATTGGTGAACGCGCTCACTCGAAAAATGGAAGCCATCTATGAAATCCTGAAGCCGGGGGCGAGCAAAGAAACCAGACCACTTCGCCAACCAACTGAAGAATTCATCTATTTAATTTCCGGCTCCTTACGAGTAAGCCTTGACATCGGAGAATATACGCTCAATCCAGGTGATTCGATTTATTTTGAAGGTCGCCAACTCAAACGGCTGAGTTGTGAATCTGAAAACCAGGATGCAGTGTGGATTTCAGTCATAACGCCCCCTGTTTTATAACCAAATTAAAAGAAAAAAAGTCGGGCTTATCACTGCCCGACTTTTTTTGCTTAATCTAAACGTATCCTAGAACACAGGTGGTGTGATAACCGAAATCCAGACCGCCTCTTCCGTTTCTGAATTACACACCAGACGAATTAGATCCTCACCTTTAAAATAGATCGTTTCTCCCGGCTGTAACTCAAAATCGCCATAATTCAATCCCACCAACAGACTTCCCGATAACATGTAAATAAATTCTTCAGTAGGCTCACGTAATTTTCTAGCCACATTTCCCGTGCCGGGGGCAAGCCTGCCACAAATGGAAACCATTTTGTTTCCAAAACTGGGCACTAACATTTCGTAAGTTACCCCAGACAATGGTAAAAATAATTGCGGACGCTCATCCACATGCACCACAGGAGAGTAAGTCACTTTGGGCTTTTCAATTTCCTCTGGACTCCCCGATGATTGCCCCGATTCTTGACTCGAGGTTGAGCTGGAATCGGGCAGGAAATACAACAACGGCACTTCCAAAGCCTCCGAGATGCTCTGTAGTGAATTGAGCGATACATTCACTTTACCGTGTTCCACCTGGCTTAAAAATGAAGCAGTTACCCCGGTATGCTCTGCAAGCTTTCTCAGGCTCATGCCGATTTCTAATCGTCGCTTTTTTAATCTTTCCCCAATTGACGTTTCAGATGCCATTGATTTCCTCAATTAAGTAATAATTTACATTTACATATTTATACCACATTATTAATTTTATCTAATCATCTAGACCATTCTATCAATAAATTTCCTCTTGCTTGCCAATATTCAAAGTTGGATCTCGGTAAAAATTCACTTCACATCATTGTTCGAAGCTACTTAACACGATTCCATTTCACAAGCATTTTTCTGCTTAATGATGTGATATTTATCCTGAATGTAAATAATTACTTAACATTTTTGTGTTTTACTACTTGACACAAGCCTATTTTGTGTAGTATTCTATTAGCAAGCATTAACAACATTGATTGCCTTATTCGTGCAAGATACGACCCTGATTTTTTGGGATGAACAAGGAATAGCTCTTCCATTTCCACAGATTTGACCCGATCAATCTCAATTTTTAGGAGCCCGAATGCAAAGCGGCACATTGATTTTACCCGAATGGTTAATTTCAGATACACATAAAGCACCACGGTATCAATGGGGCGTCCGCGTAATTGGCAATCAAATCACTGAGGTCGCGCCAAATCAGGAGCTGATTAGCCGTTTCCCCGAAGATCGCATCTGGAAAGCGCCCAATCAGGTTTTGGCTCCCGGCTTTGTAAATTCCCACATGCATATTTATGGCGTGCTCGCGCATGGAGTTCCGCTCAAGAAAGCGCCAGCTGGCTTTTGGCCATTCCTTGCTGATTTTTGGTGGCCATTGATCGAAAACCGCATTGATCATTCCATGTTGGCCAGCACCACCGATCTGCGCTGTTACCAAATGATCCGCAGTGGAGTAACCACTTTTTACGATATTACGGAAGCACCCAATGCATTGCCCAATTGCCTGGAAGTTCAAGCCGAAGTGGTGCGTAAATGGGGACTCCGCGGAATCCTTTCATTTGAAGCCTGCGAGCGCATCTCTGCCGAAAATGGACTGCTTGGCTTACAGGAAAATCTCAGTTTTATCGATTCCAGCCAGAAAAAATCGGACCTTGTGTCTGGTTTAATGAGCATCCATACCACTTTCACCTGCTCGGAGACATTCATCCGCACTGCTTACGAAATGGCGTTGGATCGAAATGTCCTTTTTCATGCGCACGTGTCTGAGGGCACTTACGAACCTGAATATTGTCAAGGTACATTTGGAATGCGCACCATTCCGTATTACCAGCAACTGGGCGTAGCCAGTCCACACTTTTTAGCATCCCAATGCGTTCAATTGTCACCCGAAGAAGTGAGTCTGATCGCCAGCAGCGGTATTCGTGTAAGCCATATGCCCCTCTCCAATTGTGAAGTAGGTGGTGGGATTGCCCCTATTCCTCAATTGATAGCGGCCGGTGCCACTGTCGGATTAGGAAGTGATGGGTATATTGACGACTTCTTTGAAGTCATGCGCGGCGCTTTTCTCATTCATAAAGCCAACCAACTCAACCCTATGGTAATGCCCGCCCAACAAGTCTGGTATATGGCTACCGAAGGTGGAGCGAAAGCTCTTAACCTGGAAAAAATTGGGCGGCTGGAGCCAGGTTGGCAGGCAGACTTGCAATTGATCGACGCGCATTTTCCAACTCCATTGGAAGAACATAATCTTTACGACCAGCTTCTTTTATATCGCAATCTCCAAGATGTTCAAGCGGTCATGGTTGCTGGCCAGACCGTCATGCAAAAGGGTGAAGTTCTTGGTGCAGACTACGCGCAGCTCATCGCCAACACCCACCAGGCTGCCAAAGCGCTATGGAAACAAGCCCGCTAACCTGTGTTTTCAAACGGTGATCATTTCACCGAATGAGTATTTTTTTACCAACCACTGAGGAGGTTTGAAAGCAATGAATACTACAGGCTTTAAAGGTCGCGACTTTCTCGCCGAAACGGACTTCACCCCACAAGAAATCCGCACCATCTTAGAGGTCGCCGAAGAGTTAAAGAAACAAACCGCGATGGGCACCTACCATGATGATAAACTGCGCGCCAAAACGCTGTTTATGATCTTCTACAACCAATCGCTGCGCACTCGCAACTCATTCGAAGCCGGTATGACCCAATTAGGCGGGCACGCCCATTACCTGGATCCCAGCAAAATTTATACCCCCGCCCTTGAAGGGAAAGAGGTTGCATATTCAACCGAGCGTGTATCCGATGTTGCCCGGGTTTTGGATCGCATGGGACATGCCATCGCCATTCGCTGCTACGGCGACCCGGTAGATTGGGTGTATGGTGGCGCGCACGAGCTGTTAGCAGAGTTCGCTCGCTGGGCAAATATCCCGGTTTTGAACATGGAAGACGACATCTACCATCCCTTCCAGGGTCTGGCCGACATGTTAACCGTCAAAGAGAACTTCGGTGGTTATAAAGGTGTCAATTTCACCATGAGTTGGGCTTATTCTCCCAGCGTCCATAAACCGCGAGCCGTACCCCAATCGGCAATTTTGTACGCCAGCATGCTGGGCATGAATGTTACCCTTGCTCACCCTGAGGGTATGGAACTTGACCCTGAAATCCTTAAACAATGTGAAAGTTACTCCTCCGATTCCGGTGGGTCTTTCAAAATCACCAACGATTTTAAAGAAGGTTTTGAAGGCGCGGATGTGGTCTATCCAAAAGCCTGGTGCCCGGTTTCTTTGTTCAAAGCTCCGGTTGGCGAGGATGATCCCAAGAAAGCCCAAGCCACATTCGATATGTACAAAGATTGGAAATGCACCCGCGAAATGATGGAATTAACCAACCCCAATTCCATTTATCTGCACTGTCTCCCCGCCGATCGCGGTTTTGAGGTCGATAATGATGTTATCGATAAAACCGAAGGACCAGGCTGGCGCTCCGCGGTGTACGATGAAGCTGAGAATCGCTTGCACGTTCAGAAAGCGGTTATGAGCCTGCTGATGTAATTCTTTCCCAACTTTATGCTTCTCCCTTTCTTTTCATTGGAAGGGAGAAGCAATTTTTATCCATTTCGGCCAGGATCGTTGCCATATTTTTTCAAGGAGGTTCACCGACATGCAAATCGAATTCGTACTTAACGGAAAGCAAACTTCCCTGGATGTACCCGGGGAAATGAAGTTATTGGATTGTCTACGCGAGGTGCTTGGATTAACGGGTACGAAATCGGGGTGCGAAATCGGACAATGCGGTGCTTGTTCGGTGTTAATTGACCACAAATTGGAAAGATCCTGCCTGATTTTGATGAGAAATGTAGCAAACAGGGAAATCACCACCATCGAAGGAATTCACGGTCCGGATGGCGGGCCTAACGATTTACAAGAAGCATTCTTAAAATACGGCGCTGTGCAGTGCGGATTCTGCACGCCAGGGATGGTGATCGCCGCAGAGGCTTTATTACACCAGAATCTAAACCCCACCCGGGAAGATATCAAATCTGCGTTGTCCAAAAATCTTTGCAGATGTTCGGGTTACCATCAGATATTCGACGCCATCGAAGAAACCGCCACCAACCGGCGCAACCAGAAGAGCTAAGCATTTGAGGGAAAGCCATGAAAAAATTAACCTATGTCGGTAATTCAGATGTAAAACAAGTGGATGCTCTTGAAAAAGTTCTTGGACGCGCCAAATACATTGCGGACATGCAAATCGCGGGGATGCTGCACGCCAAAGTTCTCCGCTCGCCATTGCCCCATGCCCGCATTAAGGGCCTGGATGTATCGCCCGCTTTAGAAATCGTAGGTGTTAAAGCCGTGATTACCTGCGCGGATTTTGTCAACAATGGATCATGGGGATGGCCGATTCAAGATGCGTACATTCTCGCCTATCATAAGGTTCGCTATGTCGGTGATCCAATCGCGGTGGTTGCCGCGGAGACATTGCAAGCCGCTGAAGCGGCTGTAAAAGCCATTCGCTTTGAACTGGAACCCTTGCCAGTGGTTTCTGATCCGCGTGAGGCCCTTTCCGCGAATGCGCCGCTCATTCCCGAAGAATCGCCAACGGGAAAAGGAAATTTATGCAACCAACATATTGTTCGCAATGGCGATGTCGACGCGGTTTTTTCTCAAAGTGACCTGATTATTGAAGGGGAAATTGAATTTCAGCATCAAGAGCACGCCTACATCGAAACCGAAGGATCTCTGGCAATTCCCGAACCGGATGGCAGCCTGACCATCTTTGCGAACGATCAAAGTCCGTTTATCAATCGCGGAAATATCGCCCAAGTTTTGGGCCTTCAACCCGAAATGGTTCGCGTGATCCAACCACCAGTTGGCGGCTCTTTCGGTGGAAAAGACGACATCAACTATCAGAACTCTTCCCAGGTGGCAAAATTAGCGTTGATTACAGGCCAGCCGGTAAAGCTGGTTTTAACCCGCGAAGAGTCAATGGTAGCCTCATACAAACGTGAAGCCATGCGTGTAAACCTTAAGATCTCTGCGAAGAAAGACGGTAGGCTACAGGCGGTGAAGGCTCACCTCTTAGCCGACAGTGGCGCTTACTCGTCAATGACCCCCCTTTCTTCCTGGCGGGCCACCATGCACGCGGGAGGTGCTTATCGCTACGAGACCGCTCATGTGGATACCGACTCGGTTTATACGAATAACGGATATTGTGGCGCGTTTCGTGGTTTTGGCAACAATCAAGCCACTGGGGCGATTGAAGTGCTAATCGATGAGTTAGCCGAAAAGTTTAACATGGACCCCATCGATTTCCGATTGCGCAATGTTTTGCGGGCTGGCGATCGGGCGTTTACAGGAAATTCATTGAAACATGAACCAAATGTGGCGCGTTGTTTGGAATGGGTACGTGAAAAAAGTAATTGGGACCAAAAACGGGCTGAGTATGCTGCTCAACCTGATAAGGCTGAGATAAGACGCGGTTTGGGTGTAGCCTGTTATTTTCACGGCTCTGGTCTTGGGGGAGAAGGCCTGGATTACGCCATTTCGTTACTGAAAATTGAAGAAGATGACTCAATCACCCTGCAATCTGGTCTCACCGACTATGGTCAGGGCAGCCGGACAGTTTTTTCCATCATCGCCGCAGAAACAATGGACTGCGATATCAATCGGATCCAGATGCTGCGCCCCGATACGCATACCGCTGAAGATTGCGGCCCCACCGTGGCTTCACGCGCTTCAATTGTAGGTGGCAACGCAACCCGCGTCGCCGCTGAAAAAATCCGGCAAATGCTCAATTTAGCAGCATCCAGCTATTTTGATTGTGACCCCGCCCAAATTCACCGCGTTGGAGAAGATTTTGTCGGCCCGCAAGAGGAATTAGCCTCTTTCACAACCATCACAAAACACGCCCGCCAAATGGGCTTCCAACTCTCAGCGCGAGGATATTGGCAAATTCCACATATCGAATGGGATTTTGACAAAGGTACCGGTGTTCCCTACTTTACCTATAGTTATGGCGCGCAAGTGGCTGATATCGAAGTAAACCGGCTCACGGGCAAAGTCAAAGTCATTAAGATTTGGGCCATTCACGATGGCGGACAAATCATCTATCCAAAAGGCGCAAAAGGCCAAATGCTGGGTGGCATTGCCCAGGGTCTTGGCTACGCCCTTACCGAAGGCTTCAGCTATGAGAATTGCATCCCTCAAAAATTAAACTTCGACCGGTATACAATTCCCACCTCAATCGATATGCCAGAAGTGGAAATCGCGTTCCTCGATGCGGAATTGCCTGAAGGTCCTTATGGAGCTAAGAATATTGCCGAACCCACTATGATATCCACACCCCCTGCGATTGCCAATGCAGTTTATCAGGCATGTGGAGTGCGTACTCGGCAGTTTCCCATTCCGGTGGAATTGCTAAAAATGAAGTAGAAAATTGGATCCTCCGTCCATTTGCAGCATTTAGAATTGCTGCGCCCAACCGCCGCTCAATCCCGGCGGTTGGTTGCATTTCCCATTTGAATCCAATTCTCATACCGATTAGAATTATTTTATGGATTAATTCTCAACTCAAGCAAACTGCCGAAACAACTAATTGATGCGGCACCTACCGACGGCATTCCAAAAAGAAAGAGATAATTATGGCCGAACTAACCGATCTATTTGTTACAATCTCCCTTTACGTGGACGCAGCCGGAGTGTTTCTAATTATCCTGGGCATTTTAATTGCCTCAATCCGCTATTTAATTCGCCTTGTTCATAAAGACTCTGAAAACCATAATTACTCGCTCTATCGAAAAGAGCTCGGCAGATCACTTTTACTTTGCCTTGAATTCCTTGTTGCCGCAGATATTATTCGCACCGTTGCTGTTGATCCCTCGCTGCAAAGCTTGCTTGTTTTATTTGGCCTGATCTTCATTCGAACATTCCTAAGCGCCATTCTGGAATTGGAAATTACGGGTTTGTGGCCCTGGCAAAAATCCCAAACAAGCAAAGCAGACTCGCCCGAAATAGCTGACTGAGATCCATAATCAATTGAAAAGATATTTATAAAATAATAATGAATTTTCGATAAAGATTAAACCAAATTTTTACAGAAACTTTATTATGTTTTTTGGACAATATCGGTAAAATTTTATTATTGGTAAAAAATTTATGAAAAAAAATACATCTTGCCATCCCTACTTTTTCAATAGGTATAAATTGAAAATTCTTAGCATGCTTATGTTAATAGGCTTGCTTTTCCGGACCGCTCCCGTTTATGCTGAACACAGCAACCAAAAAAGAATTCTGATTATTAATTCCTACCATTACGGTTTCGAATGGTCAGATTCTGAAATGGAAGGTTTCCTATCAGAATTGCCTGCTGATCTTGATATCTATACCGAGTTCATGGATACGAAACGAAATGAGTCTGATACTCATTTACAAATGCTATTTTCTTCTTATCTTCAAAAGTATATCGATAAGCAATTTGATTTAATTGTCACTTTTGACGATCCAGCTTTTGAATTTGCCCTCGCGTATCGAGATATTATCTTTCCTGATACACCATTGCTCTTCATTGGGGTAAATAATTTCTCAAGTGAATTGGTCCAGAATCAGACGAATCTTACCGGCATCGTTGAAGTTAATGACTTTGAAGCAATTAATACTGCGATCCAGTTATATCCCACCGCCAAACAAATATATGTGATCTCTGACAATACAATCAATGGCAATTCTAATCGATCGGCCATCGAGGAATTATCTAAATCGGGTCGATATCCTATACCAGTAAATTTCCTTAACCAAGGAAATGGCTTGACAGTCAGTGACCTGCTGTTAGAAATTAAACAAATTCCACAAGATAGCATTATCTACTATTCCGATTTTTTCATGGAATCCAACGGTGATTTTGTAGATTTCAAAGAATTTCTGCCATTGTTGTCAAAATCATCGAATGCCCCCATTTTTGTCCATTCGAGTATGTATATGGGGTATGGCGTTGTAGGAGGTAAAGTTGGCAGTGGTTTCTTAGAAGGTCAGTCTGCCGGCAATATTGCCCGCCAAATTCTCGAGGGAGAACCGGCTGATTCGATTCCAATAAACGACAAAGGCTCCTCTCAATATCAATTTGATTATCTTCAATTACAACGTTGGGGTATTTCAACCGCGAAGCTTCCCCCAGATAGTTTGATCATAAATCGCCAAACAACCTTTTATGAAGAAAATAAAGCTGCTATCTGGGGTGTTCTAGTCTTTCTGGTATTTCAAACTTCCATCATCTTCCTATTATTGGTAACTATTAAACAACGAAAAAAGACTGAAGCTCAATTGATGGATAGCGAAAGCAGATATCGCAGCATATTCGAGGAAAATCCTTCCATCCAAATAATCGTAGAGCCCCAAAGCGGGCAGATCTTTTCGGCTAACCCAGCCGCGATTGCTTACTATGGGTACTCGCTTGATGAATTAACAACAATGTTAATCACCTCGATTGACATGCGCTCAAATGAAACGATTTTCGCTGTCCTTAAAGCAATTTTATCGGGTGAGTTAAATCAGTTTATCTGTAAACATCGTTTGCGCAACGGGGATCTCCGAGATGTAGAAGTATTTACCGGGCCGATAACTATAAATGATGAACTTTATCTCTTTGCCACAATTCATGATGTCAGCGAGCGCATGGAACGGGAAAGAGAAATGGAAATTATCGCCCAACTGGCAATTGATTTGCGTAATGTTGAAAAAACAAATGAAATGTATGACTTGCTCATTCATTTCGCAACAACCACTGCGTATTCCGAATCAGCAATTTTGGCCTGGAAGAATTCCACTGATCATGAATTCAAAGTGGTAGCCACACAAGGAGCAACCAATGTTAAACAATCACAAACATTGCCGGATATTAGCGCGATCAATGAGACTTTAGTAACCAGAAAATCAAAACAGCTGGATTGCTCACAAGAAACTTCAGATCTTCATTTGCTGTTCCCATCTCTGCTTAATAAGCATATTTCCATTTTCCCCTTATTTACCGGGAACGAGGTGGTTGGGATTTTGACTTTGAAATCCAAATGGGCTCTTTCTCATGGAGACATTCGATCATTAAGCACTGTCTGCGAAATCGTGGCCAGTTCAACACTACGGTCACAATTATTTGATGAGACTCGATTACGCGTCAAGCGACTTGACGCGCTTCATACCATTGATAAAGCCATTACCACAAACACCAGATTGGAATTAACCTTGGATGTTCTTTTGGAGCAGGTTATCATCCAACTGGGTGTTGATGCGGCCAGGATCTTATTGTATCAACCAAGTACGTTGTCTTTGGAAACAATAAAACTCGTCGGCTTTCGCAATTATGATCTCGCTATGCGCCCTTGTCGGATCGGGGTTGGATTATCGGGGCAGATTGCCGCAGAGAGAAAACCACTTTTCTCTCCAAATATTAATAATGATGCAACGATTAATTCTAAACTCGAATCAAACGCAATTATCACCAGCGAACAGTTTCAATCTTACTTCGGCATTCCTTTAATTTCCAAGGGCCAGCTGAAAGGTATATTGGAAGTTTATAATCGCAAACCAGTCAATGCCGATCCGGAATGGTTCAACTTCTTTGAAACGTTATCACGCCAAACCACAATTGCTGTTGATGAAGCCACATTATTTGAAAATCTTGAACGTACCAACATCGAGTTGACGCTGGCTTATGACACAACCCTTGAAGGTTGGGCTAGAGCATTGGAATTGCGTGATTATGAAACAAAAGGTCACAGCCAAAGGGTGACTGATATGACGATCCAATTGGCCCGAAAACTCAAATTAGACGAATCAGAAATCTCCCAAATTCGGCGTGGTGCTTTGTTGCATGACATTGGTAAAATGGGTATTCCTGATCATATTCTGCATAAACCGGGCCCGCTAACAAATGAAGAATGGGAAATTATGCAAAAGCATCCCATATACGCATTTGAAATGCTGTCCAGAATTGCATATTTGCGCCCCGCGTTGGATATTCCTTATTATCACCATGAAAAATGGGATGGCAGCGGTTATCCCTTTGGCTTAAAAGCAACCCAAATTCCACTCCCAGCCCGAATATTCGCAATGGTCGATGTATGGGATGCGTTGGCTTCTGACCGCCCCTACCGCAAAGCATGGACAAAAGATCGAATTCAAGATTATCTTCTTGCCAATTCTGGAACACATTTCGATCCACAATTGTTACCCATTTTTCTAGAACTTCTTGAAGAGCCACTGCAAGAATTGGCATAAATTATAGAAACAAAAAAGAATCCATTTCAGGATTCTTTTTTGTTTTAAACAATGATCATACAAAGGTTAATTCAAAGATAGGTTTTCTCGCAATTCAATTAATTCGTGTTTGACCTTTTGAAATTCATCTTCAGCATCGTAGAACAATTCTGCAATCGCCTCTTCACGCCCATGAGTTGACGCAGTTTCAATTTTCGCCAGGGTTTTCGAAAGCACTTCTGCGCCCATATACGCGCAGGTGCTCTTCAGGTTATGCGCGAAATGGGAGCATCTTTGCAAGTCTTTGATATTAATTGAATGAGATAATTCAATCATATTTTCTTCAGCCTCGACCATAAAGACTTCGATCAACTCCTCCACTGATCCATTCCCCCGCCCCCCCATTTGTTGAATAAGAACCTCAAATTGATCCTGGTTGATTGCCTTCTCCAGAGGAACTGGCAATTCCGATCTCCCCTGGACGCCAAACAAAAATTCATACGATTTCCGTAAGGCTTCTTTGAGGTTTTCGACTGCGATTGGCTTGCTAACATAATCATCCATGCCACTATCAATCAGTCTCTCCCGATCTCCTTCCAAAGCGTTGGCGGTTAACGCAATAATTCGTCCGGGTTGGTGATTTATTGCTGAATCAGATCGAATGCATTGAGTTGCTTCAATACCATCCATTTCTGGCATCTGAACATCCATTAAGACAACGTCATATTTCTGACGGTTTACTGCTTGCATTGCCTCAAGTCCATTGGCAGCCAAGTCCACCCGGTAGCCCAATTTCGCCAGAATTGCGACAGCAACTTTCTGGTTGGTAAGGTTATCCTCTGCCAACAAAATCCTCAATGGGAACTGTTCGCCGAATTTTCGGTCAAATCCTGGAGCAATTGGCTTATTTTGATTACCATTTCGACGCTCTTGTTTGAAGAAACTGATCAGGGTGTTATAAAAAATGGAATTCTTTAGCGGTTTACTAACCTCACTATATATATAAGGCCTTCCATCCATGCTCGATTTTTCACCCAATGTTGAAATCAGGATCGCGCCTCCCGGCAAACTGTCTTTTTCCCAAAGATTTTTTAACCACAAAAGACTATCTTCACCAGGTATTTGCCGGTCAATCAAGAATAAATCATATGTATTTCCAGATTGGCTTATTTCTTGATCCGCATCTCTGCAGGTGACAAAAGCATCTACCACCATTCCCCAATTCCGTAGATGATCGGCGATGATTTCAAGATGATTCACATTATCGTCTACTAATAAGACCCGTTTATCTTGAAAATCAGGTTGGTTTCTACTACAAATCTGCGGAACATTAAATAATACTTCACGAGTGCGAATGGTGAAATGAAACAGTGAACCCTGTCCTTCTTCACTTTCCACCCACATAGTTCCACCCATAATTTCAGCCAGGCGCTTGCTAATCGCCAATCCCAGGCCAGTACCTCCATATTTTCGGGTGGTGGAAGCATCAATCTGCGTAAAGGATTTAAACAAAAGATCTTGGCGCGCTTTTGGGATGCCTATTCCTGTATCTCGAACTGCAAACTGCACTTGATGCCAGTCCTCATTCAGAGTCTGGCTGGTCACCTGCACTTCTACCTCACCATGTTCAGTGAATTTGACAGCATTACTCAAGAGGTTAACAAGAATTTGGCGCAGCCGGGTAACATCCCCTTCAATCGCTAAGGGAACTTCACCCTTGATGTTGTACATTAATTCAATGTTTTTCTCAATTGCCTTTGAAGCGACTAAATCAATTGCCGATTCAATACATTCATAAAGGAAAAATGGCTGCTTTTCAAGGTCCAATTTACCTTCTTCAATTTTGGAGAAATCAAGTATGTCATTGATTATGGATAATAGGGCGTCACCACTCATTCGGATCGTGTTGACATATTCCCTTTGCTGTGCCTGCAAGTCCGTATCCAATAAAAGACTGGTCATCCCAATCACCGCATTCATAGGCGTGCGGATTTCATGGCTCATCGTCGCCAAGAATTCAGATTTTATCTTCGCTGCCGCTTCGGCTGCTTTTCGGGCTTCATTCAATTCGCGTTCTGCTTCTTTGCGCGCGTTGATATCCTGCAGGGTACCCATAATTCGCGCCGGCGCTCCATCATGCGCCCATTCAACAACCCTGCCTCTCGCCTGCACCCAAATCACTTCCCCGCTATTCCGATAGGCACGATATTCCGCGGTGTAATATGGTCTGAGTCCTGAAAGGTGGTCATTAAGATTTCGAAATACTTGTTTCTTATCCTCAGGAAAAATTGATTTTTCCCAGGTTCCCATTAATTGCGGAACATCTGAAATATCCCGATATCCCATAATAGAGGACCAGGTCTCATCAAAATACATTTCATTTGTAGCTAAGTTCCAGTCCCATAAGCCCTGATTGGCCGATTCCAGCGCCAGCCGAAGCCGGTCTTTACTTAACCGAACCGCTTCGGCTGCTTTTCGTTTCTCTGTGATATCCCAAAACAGCAGTTGAATGGCTGGCTTCCCAAAAAATTCGGCTTTTGAGCCCATCACTTCAACTTGAATTTGGGTCCCATCGAACCGTTTGATATTGAGTTCGATGGATTGAGATCCAAATTTTAATTTTGATTGAAAATGGGTTTGCTCCAGGAACCTGTTGGTATCAAATTCTGGAGCAATCTTGGATACGCTAGAGTTAATTACATCTTCCTTTCGCCTTGCACCCAGGGATTTTAATGCTTCATTATTTACCATTACAATTTGATGATTGCAAATCATCATAAATGGGATTGGCGCGGATTCAATCAATTTCCGATACCGGTCCTCGCTCTCTTTCAGCGCATCTTCGGTTAACTTTCTCTCAGTAACATTTTGCGAACAACAATAAAGTCCTATGATGTTCCCATCATCATCTCGCATTGGAGATTTTGTTTCTGATAGCCAAACCAATTCCCCATCTTTTACAGAAGGTGTTGAAACTTGAATAGCCAATTTTGGAAGAGTCCCTTGAACAACTCTTTGTTCTTCCAGGTAATATTGCCTTGCTCGCTCAAACGGGAAGATATCAAAATCAGATCTTCCAATAGCCTCAATCTGATCTCGCATTCCTATTAATTCCAGGTGTGCTCGGTTATTATAGAGAAATTTACCGGAGGCGTCTTTGATAAAGAGCATATCCGGAATTTGATCCATAAAATTATGCAAAATATCAATATGATCTTCCAGGGTTGTCATTTTTCTCTGAATTTCAAGAAAGCGGTCTTCCGCATTCCGAGCGATTTGACGCGATTCTTGAAACTCGTTGTTGATCCAATCCCCAATAGCCAGGCTTAATAAAATCTCCGCTGAGAATATCCCGGTTAGAGAAATGATGAAAAAAAGATCATTGATCGATTTTGAAAAAAATAGAAATATGTTGCTAATGAGAAAACCAACTAATGATGACACAAAAAGAAGGCGTGGAATTCTTCCTGATAATTTGCTGTTTTTATAGAAGCTATAAACACAGACACCATATAAAATTACTGGAAAGGAAAAAAGGACCTTGGTGTTGATCAAATTGACCAGAGTAAATTTGCCTTCGGGTCGATTTACTAAGATCGGGCTAATCCCAGCAAAAATTAATATTGATAGAAGAATATGCCAGAGTCTGGTAAGTTTTCTATCCGGCAAATAATATGCCAGTAAGGTACCAAATAACAAGCCTCCCCCAATCAAGACCTGAGAAATAAATAAACTCCAGTATTCATTTGAGTTGATTTGTTTGGAAAAAACCCCGGCAGCAATCAAAACCAAGCCCGAGCTGATCAAACCATGCCCTAAATAAAAAAGCTCTGCAAAATCCTTACCCGAAAAGAATAAAAGACTGATGGTTCCTACTAAAAATGTGATACCACCGATCATGATCAATCGGTAATCAACTAGCTCAAATGAATTCCATTGTAATAGGAATAACAGCCCACAGAAGAAAATGAATGATGCCTTTATCAACTTAAGATAATTTGATTTGGAAAGGATCACATGCTCTTGGGGTTTATATGGATGATTTTTTTGTGAAGTGTCAAACTCATTCAAGGGGTCAACCACGTTTACCAAATCCCAACTTTAGGTTATTGAAACAATCACGATATAATGCGGGTCATTAATAGCATATTGCTGAATCAATAAATCTTCCACCAATTTCTAGTAAAAATTTTGTAAAATGCAATTATATATTGATTGATTAGACTGTTTCCGCGTGCATTACCGGCTAACAATTGCTAAAATCTATTCAAAGATAGAACAAAAGAAATGATCATAGAAGTACAAAATGAATCGCTATGGATTGACTCCATGTTGCAATCTAAAGTGACTATTACAGGAGTATGATCATGTCGTTTACAAGCACAATCCTAATTGTAGATGATGAACCTATTGGTCGCGAAACAATAGAAGATCTATTATCATCGGAAAATTACAGATTAGAATTTGCTGAAGATGGACCAGAGGCGATCAGGTCAGTTTCACAAAATCCACCTGATTTAATTCTGTTGGATGTTATGCTGCCGGGCATGGATGGATTTGATGTTTGCAAGCAATTACGCAGCAATCCATCTACCGCCGAGATACCCATCATACTGGTAACGGCACTGGATGATCATGAATCCCGACTTCGCGGTATTGAAGCAGGCGCAGACGATTTTATCTCAAAGCCATACAATCGCACAGAGCTGCGTGCTCGGATCAGAACCATTACCAAACTCAATCGGTATCGATCCTTGCATATTGAAAGAAAGAAATTTGAAAGCCTGTTCAACCAATCCCCAGACGCTATCTTGATTGTTAATTATGATGGGAAAATTATCGATTTTAATCCGGTGTTACTCCGTCTTACCGGTTTAGAAAATGGATCCTCACTTCCCAAAAAGCTATCTGGGCTGTTTCATGAAAAAGACCAGGCGCTTTTGGACCACCTATTTAATCTCGCTCTGCAACCTAATTCATCTAAACAAAGCTTTGAAGCAGCGCTTATTTCTTCAATCAACGATTATTTGCCGGTTGAGGTTTTATTAATCAATTTTCCTTTACCGGAGTCTCCAGCAATTCAGGTGATCATTCATGATATTTCCAAACAAATAATTGCTAGAGAAAGAATACAACAACAATACGCCTTGCTAAATGGCCTATTCAAGAGCGGTGAAAGCATTTTAAGTAATCTGGAATTCGGAGAATTAGCAAAAGAAATCGCTGACATTTGCGTTAATACCCTGGGGGTTTGTACTGCTATGATTGGTAAGATCAATCAATCAGAATGGGATTTTGTTGCTCAATCAGGGGAAGAGTGCGCAGTATTCAGAAAATCTATCCTTAATTCCCAATCACTGATCAGCCAATTATCTCAACCGGATCTTTCAAAACCCTTAATATTTACCCGATTCTCCAGCGCGCAACTATTGGGGATTGATCATTTGGGCATGATAGATTCGCCGGTAATGTCATCAGCGTTTATTCCCTTGCTTTCAAGACGTGCTCTAATAGGTATTCTTGTATTATCCAGTAAGGAAGAGTACTTTTTTAATCCAGAAAGAATTAATGTCTTTAAAACATTCGCAAATCAAGCTGCGGCAGCGCTTGAAAATGCACGGTTATTTGCCCAAACAGAAGAGAGATTACAGCATTTACAGGCCTTACGCAATGTTGACATGGCCATTACCAGCAGTATGGACTTAGAGACGACGTACTTGGTTCTGGTTGAACAGGTATTGAACCAAACAGGAGCGAGTCTTTGCGAAATTCTGCTCCTTGATCATGCTAGTATGACACTTCGCAAAGTTGTATCGCGAGGGACCATCCCATCGCCTTACCAACAAAATGACATACAAATAACCAATACCCTTTGTGGTCAAGTGGTATTGTCGAGAAAGATTTTAAAAATTCCCAGTTTGCTAGCTTATCCGCATTCTAACGAAATCAAAAAAACGTTAAACCAGGAAGCATACCAAGCATATGTTGGAATGCCTGTCATTTCAAAAGGAAAAATTCGGGGGGTTCTCCACACTTTTTATGACCATGCAATTGAATTTGATAATGATCGCATCTCATTACTGGAAGCTTTTGCATCACAAGCGGCTATTGCCGCTGAGAATATTCACACCCACAATGAGATTCAACAGGAAAACACAAACTTAATTCTGGCTTTGGATTCAATCCTGATCAGTTGGGCAATCAGCCTGGAATTACGAAAATTTGAACCAACAGGGCATTCACAACGTACAGCCGACATAACTCTTCAATTGGCTCAATTGGTAGGGGTACCGAAAGATCAACTAATCCACCTTTGGCGAGGCGCGTTATTGCATGATATCGGGAAAATATCCATTCCAGATGAAGTCCTTTTAAAACCGGGAACACTCACCGAAACAGAATGGGAAGTGATTCGGAAACACCCATTAACCGCGAAAAAGCTGCTCGATTCAATTCAATTCCTAAATCCAGCAAAGCCCATTCCCATCTCTCATCACGAACGCTGGGATGGCTCTGGTTATCCCGAAGGATTAAAAGGAGAAGAAATTCCCCTGTCCGCTCGAATTTTTATGGTTGTTGAAGTATACGATGCATTAACTTCTGACCAACCTTATAGACCCGCCT
>Ga0209269_1001023_pt1 | contig 17527 bp, 21 predicted proteins | sample MTBAKMMethaMetaG_FD_187455 | JGI IMG/M metagenome (GOLD analysis project Ga0209269, IMG submission 187455) | Enrichment culture microbial communities from Arthur Kill intertidal strait, New Jersey, USA, that are MTBE-degrading - MTBE-AKM (Arthur... | ecosystem: Environmental > Aquatic > Marine >... | reverse complement strand
TCCTGGAAGCGCTGGAAGAGATGATGCTCGACATCAGGTACTTCGACCGGGCGCAGGAACCGCCTGGCATCAGGACGATGGACTGGGGGGTCGCATCCTGCTGCAAGACCGGCGTACCCGACGTGATCTATGACCGCGGCGATCTCGGCAAGGAACCGATGATCAGGATCCTCGGTGAAAATCCCCGCGAGGTCGCACACAATATTCTTAAACTGTCAGGACGCATTAAAAATACAAATTCGTGGGACAGGTGCACATGGGAATAAAACCGACGTATATTAAAAGCCTTGGTCAGGAACTGATGACGAAAAACCCGAAACACTTCACCGGAGACTTTGACGAGAACAAGCAGGTCGTCTCTGAGGTTGCCGTCATCGAATCCAAGCGCGTACGGAACAGAGTTGCCGGCTACATCACCAGAAAGCAAAATACTAAAAAGCCTTTGGTGTAAACACCTTACTCATGTTTGAGGGTGTTTACCCAGCGATAATAACTCCTTTTATGCGGGGTCCGGACTGCGGTCTCGACCTCGTAGGTCTTCGCTCCAATATCGAGTACCTCATCTCCCGGGGAGTTGACGGTATCGTACCCTGTGGTTCTACCGGGGAATCTGCGACGCTGACCTTTGAGGAGCACGAGCAGGTGATCGGCGTGGCGGTCGATGCGGCCCGCGACCGTGTGCCGGTGCTTGCCGGAACCGGTTCGAACAACACTGCTGAAGCGATCAGGTTCACCCGTGCAGCCTCGGATCTCGGTGCCGACGGTGCGCTGGTGATCAGCCCGTACTACAACAAGCCGAACCGTTCCGGACTTATAAAGCATTTCACCATGCTTGCCGACCTCGACCTCCCGATCGTGCTCTACAACGTGCCGGGGAGGACCGGACAGAATCTTCAGCCCGACCTTGTCATCGAACTCGCCGACCACCCGGGGATTGTCGGGATCAAGGAGGCGAGCGGGAACCTCGAGCAGGTCTCGCGGATCATCGAAGGCACACGCGACAAGGATTTTGTGGTGCTCTCCGGCGACGACGCCCTCACCCTCCCGATGCTCGCCCTCGGTGCTGGGGGCGTGATCTCGGTCGCCGCCAACATCGAACCTGCGCGGATGGTGGCCCTGTATGGAGCGTTTATGGAGGGCGATCTGGCTGAGGCGCAGAGGATCCACTATGAACTCGCCCCTCTCTTCCGGGCGCTCTTCATCGACACGAACCCAATCCCGGTAAAGACGGCTGCGGCCCTGCGCGGTATGGCCGCAGGCCCGGTCCGCCTCCCCCTTGACGCCCTGGACGCCGCAAAGGCGGCAACGCTTGCGGAGGTGCTCAGGGGCTATGATTAAGGTCGTGGTCTGCGGGGCGCTCGGGAGGATGGGCACGGCGATCGGTCGCCTTGTTTCGGAATCTCCTGACCTGGAGCTCGTCGGCGGGGTCGACGTCAAGGCCGGCAGTTTCTATGGCGTCCCTGTCGTTGAGGCAGCGCGACTCGACGCCTTCCTCGAAGAGACAAAACCAGACGTGCTGATCGATTTCACCATCGCAAACGCTTCGGTCGGGAACATCAAGGCGGCGGCCGCGCACGGGGTGGCGCTCATCGTCGGGACGACCGGGTTCTCTCCCGAGCAGCGCGAGGAGATCCGGTTGGCCGTGGAGGGGCACGTTCCCGCCGTGATATCGAGCAACTACAGCGTGGGCGTGAACATCTTCTGGACCCTGATCAGGGAGGCCGCCAGGCGCCTTCCAGAGGGCTATGATATCGAGGTGACCGAGGCCCACCACCGCTACAAGAAGGACGCCCCGAGCGGAACGGCAAAGACGATCCTTGAGATCCTCGACGAGGAGGTCGGTCCCCGCACTCATCTCCACGGGCGTGAAGGCATGATGGAGCGGGGCGACGAGATCGGCGTCCACGTGATCCGCGGCGGCGACATCGTCGGCGACCACACCGTGCTCTTTGCCGGAAACTACGAGGTGCTGGAACTCTCGCACCGCGCCTATGACCGGGGTGTCTTTGCGAGCGGGGCCGTGCGGGCGGCGGCATGGGTGATCGGCCGCAAACCCGGTATCTATGGGATGGCCGACGTTCTCAATCTCTCCTGAGTTCGCCTGTATCGAAACCTATTTCTCTTTTTTTTAGAAATACATGGGAAGGAGAACTACTATGGTAGCAGTTGTTGACCCTGATCTCTGTGTCGGTTGTGAAACCTGTGTTGATGAGTGCCCGTCTGAAGCAATCACCATGGAGGACGGCATCGCCGTCATTGATAAGGATAATTGCGTTGACTGCGGGACCTGCGTCGATGTCTGTCCCTCGGCCGCCATCCATATGGAGTGAAGGCTGACCGAAAGGGCGTAGGGTCATCCTTTATGCCCTGCTCTGTTTTTTCCTGCTTCGGTCCTGTACCGTAGCATGCGCGCTTCTGCGCGTTTTCCGTCCGGGCCGTCCCTCTCCTGATGATTCTTCCTGCTCTTTCGACCTGTTTTTGATCGCGCGCGGTATCGTGAGATGCTCTCTTTGATCTGTGAAAGAAACTGGCATATTCGTGAAAGCAACCTTTTAATAAACCTCTGGCTATAGTAATGCTATCCATGATTAATGTAGGTATTCTTGGTGCCACCGGAGCCGTAGGGCAGAGATTTGTCCAGCTCCTTGCAGATCACCCCTGGTTTCGCCTCCATACCCTGACCGCCTCAGAACGTAGCGCCGGCAAGCGGTATGCCGATGTGGTGAACTGGCGGCTCGACGTCCCGTTTCCCGAATCGGTCGGCGACCTGACGGTCAGCCCCACCACCGCCGAGGCGGTGAAGGACTGTGATATCGTCTTCTCTGCGCTCCCGGCCGATGTGGCGCAGGGCATTGAAGAGGATGTGGCCGCGAACGGTGTCGGCGTCTGCTCGAACGCGAGTTCGCACCGCATGGACCCTGACGTGCCGCTCGTCATCGCGGAAGTGAACCCGGATCATCTCGGGCTCATCGACGTGCAGCATGACCGCGGGCGGGACGGCTTCATCGTGACCAATCCGAACTGCTCGACGATCATGCTCACCCTCGCCCTCGAGCCCCTGCGGACGTTTGGCTTCTCGTCGGTTCAGGTGGCGACGATGCAGGCGATCTCAGGCGCCGGTTTCAATGGCGTGGCCGCGATGGATATCTATGACAACGTCGTCCCCTTCATCAGAAGCGAGGAGGAGAAGATGGCGACGGAGCCGCGAAAGATCATGGGTTCTTTTGACGGCTCAGGCGTGGAAATGGCGCCCTTCTCGGTGAGCGCATGCTGCAACAGGGTGCCGGTGATCGACGGCCATACGCTTTCTGTGTGGGTGGATATCGACCGACCCCTCGATGAGGTTAGAAAGGCATTCCTTGAGTATGCGGCACCGTTCTCAGGGCTGCCCACGCAGCCTGCAAAGTCGGTCGAGTACTTTGACCAGCCCGACCGCCCGCAGCCAAGGCTCGACCGCAACCGGGGCAGGGGCATGACGGTTTCTGTCGGAAGGTTGCGTGAAGGGGTGCGCTTTACGGCGCTCGGCCACAACACCATCCGCGGCGCGGCCGGGGCCTCGGTCCTGAACGCTGAATTAATCTATATGAAGAAGTATCTCTGATAGACTATCAGCAGAGAGAGGTGGACAATGTTGAAGGACAACACAGTATTCGTTGGAAACAAACCGGTCATGAACTATGTGCTTGCAGTCGTCACCCAGTTCAACAACGGCGCAGATGAAGTGGCCATAAAAGCCAGGGGCAAGGCAATCTCCCGGGCAGTCGACACGGCCGAAATAGCAATCAACCGTTTTCTTGAGGGAGTTGCAAAAAAAGAGATTCTTACCGGGACCGAGATGATCGACACAGACACCGGAAAGACCAATGTGTCCAGCATTGAGATCGTGCTCTCCCAGCAGCTCCGCTGAGGGGAGAAAACCAACCCTTTTTTCCCGACCAGAAAGGATATATGATCTCCTTCAGAGAAGATCGTATATGCAATCTCTGACGCGCTGCCTTGTGATCCTGCTCTTCATCGCGGCACTTGCCGTCCCTGCGGCTGCTGCGGAGAACAGGTACGGTTATATCACAGTCCAGAGCGTCGATATCGCGCTTGCCAATCAGGATGCCACGGTGACGCTGAATTATACGATCGACGAAGGTATCCAGCTCCTTGTACAGTTCCTTGGCATGAGCGATCTCCGCACGAAGGTGCTCACGATCGCAAACTTCGAGAACGCGGAGATCCTGGAGATCGATATGGATCATGCCGTCATCCGGGTAGCCGGGGCAGGCCTCGATTACGGCGACGGGGCATACTGGTTCCCGAAGCACGATTTCGGCGCGGTGATCCCCCTTATGACGGTGAGTTCGCCTCAGGACTCCCGCACTTTTGTCAACATGAGCGAGTTCCCCCGGGGAATGGGGTATTTCAGGGCGTAAACGCGTTTCTGATAACTTCTTCCTCTTTTTCTTTCTCTTCAATCCAGCGGTTGACGACCGACTGGATGTAGACGCCGGCGAAGGCCAGGACAAGTCCGCCGATCATCGCAAAGACGGCGTACTGGATCCCGATCACGTCCTTGAACGGGAAATTTTCGATATCTGAAAGGGAGAGCATGTAGATGCTGATCCCATAGATGATGATCCCGATGGCGCTGATAAAGAAGGGGAGGACGATCACCCTGCCAAGGTCGTGGGTCTCGTTGAGGTAGACGTCGATGATCCGCCCGATCGAGCCGATGAGCCCGGCCGCCGTGAACCATCCGATAGCCCCGTAGGCGAAGGTAAGAACGTAAAAGAGGAGGCCCTCGTCAGAATAGTAGACGAGGAGGCTATAGAGCCCGATGATGATGCCGACGATCACAAACAGGATCGCCGTGATATAGGAGACAAAGGTGACCCTGCCCCGGCGCAGGGCGACCTGGAGGGAGGTGATGGTGTAGCCGAAGAACTCGTCGAAACCGAGACCTTTGAAGAGGAGGTAGAATCCAATCGCCCCGACGACGACGATCGTCGCTCCTTCTGGATAGCCGATGAGGTAGGCGATCGCGTAGATGAGCATGCCGAGCCCGACCGGGATCAGGACCGTTCGTGCGACCTTCGGGTCGTCGAGGAGTTTTTTTATGATATAATAGGTGCCTTCGAGGTTTGGCATCTGGGCGACGATCACCCGCCGAATCCCGCTCACCGGAAGGCGCGACTGTATGATCGGCAGGACATACTCGTCTTCGACGCCGTCTGATATGAGGATGCAGGATGAAACGCGGGTCTTTTCCAGGACTCTGTCGAGGTCGTCGCCGATCTTGCGGTCGCCTTCGAGCATATGCATGTGGTCTCCGGTCAGGATGACGACTTCGACCTCTTCTCCCCGTCCCACAAGTTCGTCGTGGGTCTTTACGGCCTGGAAGATGGCATTGACGTCTGAATCCTCTGGGTCGGCCAGAGCGAGCGTGCTTGCTGCATCGAGACATGCCGCTCGCCCGATTATCGGGCTCCTGACGCCTGCCTTGTAGCCGAGGTCGTCGTCCCGATCGATACAGAGGATAAGAGTCCTGCCGCTAACCATCTGATTAGAAATTATCTTCAAACTAATAAATAATTGCTAGAAGGTCGAAAAAAAGATTATTAAAGAAGTTTGGAGCGCTGCAGGAGAAGGATGTCGTCGGTGGTGAGTTTCTCGCCGCCCTTGAAGAGCTGGAAGATCCGTTCGGCTTCCTGGCGGACTTCACGCTGCTCCTTGGTGACCTTCGTCTTCTTCTTCTTGTTGCGCAGTCCGGAGATGACTTTGTCATAGTCCCGCAGCTCTTTCTGGCAGGTGATGAAGGCCTGGTGCTCTTCGTCAGCCGCCTCCTGTGCTTCTACAAAGCTCTTGTGCTCGGCGTCGGCCGCCTCGCGCGACTGGTCTGCCTTGCGGTAGAACTCCACCATCAGGTCGTGGTGCTTCTGTGCGAGTTCAGCGATATTGGTGACGGTGTCGTGGATGTCGGACGCTTCTTTTCTGAGGTCGCGGGCTGTCTGGAGTTTGGTCTTGAGCTCTTTATTCTGCTCAAGTTCGTCTTCCTGCTCCTTGATGGCGGCCTTCATGTGCTTGATCTTGTCGATCAGCTCGCGCTCTTTGTCGGTGGAGAAGACTTCGGTCTGCTGCCGGAACTCCATCGATTCGATCTGCCGCTGGATTTCCTTGATGCTTGAACTCTTCTGGAAGGCCGAGTGGTCCTTTTTAAAAGACTCGATCTCTTCAAAATATTCGTTGGCCTTCGCGTTGAGCTCGTTTCTCTTCTCCTTGAGCGCCTGGACCTCGTTGTTGTATTGGTCGCGGAGCTCCTTGTTTTTCTGCGCTTCCTCGACGAACTCCCGGGTCTGACCGTTGAGTTTATTTCGCTCTCGTGCGTGGGTGCTGGCCGCAGCATTCAGTTCATTACGCCTGTTTTTGTGTTGTTCAGACTCAGAAAGTGCTTTTTTTCTCTTTTCGATCAGTTCGTCCAACATGCTCTACCAATCCTCAAATTTCAATACCAGTGTATATGCGCCATCGGGCTCTGATGCACGGGAACACCTGCAGGAAGACGAGGTAATACAGAGGAAAATGATACAACAAAAGATACCTTCCGGACCAGGGGTGTGTATCCTCTGATTCGTGTGGTCACAACGCTGTTCATAGTGTTCAACTCCGATACCCTCAGGAGGCGACCGGCGAAGCCGGCGTGTCCAATTGCACCGTGGTGATCCGCGATGGGTTATACCAGGATTTCTAACAAATTGGGGTTTTCAACGTATTAATGTTTTCGCAGGGCCTCGGGCGATCCGGCCGTCTCAGCGGGGTTTTGCAGGCATGAGCGTACGCTCTCTTGCCGCGCCCGGGAGAAAAACACCGTTCTCAAAAAAAAGATCAGAGGAAGTCGATCAGGTGTCCGCTGGTGCGGTCGCCTGCCATATTTCGCTGCTGGCCGCCGCGTCCTGTCGCCATCGGCTGTGCCACAGGCTGATAATTGCCGCGGTGACCGCCAAGGATCTGAGCGCTCTTGACGCCGGTCATGATTGCCATCACCCTGACCTTGCCCTCGTAGTCATTGTTCACGCGCGCACCCCAGATCACGTCGGCGTGCGGGTCGAGCTCGTAGGTGAGCGAGCTTGCGATCTCCTCGGCGTCCTGGAGGGTGAGGTCGCTGCCGCCGGTGATGTGGATCAGGCTGCCGGTTGCCCCGCGGTAGTCGATGTCAAGGAGCGGGTGGGAGAGGCACTCGTGGACGACGCTCTCTGCCTTGTTCTGCTGTTTGCTCTCGCCCACAAGCATGCAGGCGACGCCGCCCTTGCTCATGATCGCCCTGACGTCTGCATAGTCAATGTTGATCAGGGAGGGCTGGGTGATCGTCTCTGAGATGCCCTTGACCGTCTCGGCAATGAGCTGGTCCATCACCGAGAATGCCTGCCCGAGGGGGAGGTTGGGGACATAGTTGATGAGCCTGTTGTTGTCCAGAACGATGACCGAGTCCGCGCTGCTGCTGAGCTGCTGGAGCCCTTCCTCTGCACGGAGGAGTCTGGCCTTCTCGACCTGGAAGGGATAACTGACCATCCCGACAACGATGGCGCCCTGCTCTTTGGCGATCTGCGCCACAACGGGAGCCACACCGGTACCTGTGCCGCCGCCCATACCTGCCGTGATGAAACAGAGGTCTGCTGTCTCGAGGAGCTTTTCAAGAGTCGGCCGTGCCATCTCGGCCGCCCTCTTGCCGACGTCGGGGAATCCGCCGGCACCAAGGCCCTTGGTGAGAGACTTGCCTATGAGGACGCGCTTGTCGGCCTGGATCATGTCCAGGTGCTGCTTGTCGGTGTTGACCGCAATGGTCTCCGCTCCTGACACCTGCATGTGATAGAGCCTGTTGATGGTGTTGTTGCCGGCGCCGCCGCACCCGACGATGACGATGCGTGGCTGGCCGAGGAAATCATCCTCATCGCCAATGATGCCGTCCCTGTTCTTTCCTCGTTCGATCTCTGCGTTTTTCATCGCTTCGTTTATGATGGTCTGCATTCATTGCCTCCTAAACCTTGAATGACACCTGGTCGCTTTCCCTCATCGCCCGATCTCCGCGCCTCTCGACTAACTCACGTACCGCGTGTCGTACCGCCTCTGACACGGTGGGAAATTCGCCACTATCGACAAGTCGTTGAAGCATTTCGACCTGCTGCCGGGGGAGTCTGATCGTGATCCGTTCCATCTTCTGCCTCGGGGGATCTGACAAATGGCTGGCAATTGTCTGCCAATTGTCAGACAGAATGATGCCTTCTGTCTGATCGGTGCGCCAGACTAATCAACTAACTCCTGTATGGTTTATAAATATTGCGATTTTATTTTTTTTGAAAGAGTATTGTTATATGCGATGGACTCGCAAATTTGCGATATACTGATTCTATGTCCAGAAATAACCCCGGAAAGGTGATCCATGGCGGTACGGTGCGCTGGCATCAGAGGCACTCCACGGAAAAGATCCTCGATTTCAGTGCGAACCTCAATCCCTTTCCTCCCAATGTCCCTCTCGAGTTTGATGCAGGTGCCATTGGCGCCTATCCCGACGACCGATATGAAACCCTCAAAGAGGCAATATCGGGAGTATTTCGGCGCGATCCCGAAGAGATCGCCGTCGGAAACGGATCGGTGGAGGTGATCCGCACCTATTGCACCTCGACACTTGGCGCCGGGGACCGTGCGGCCATTTTTGAGCCGACGTTTGGCGAGTACGGTATGGCCGTCCGCCTCTGCGGGGGCGAGATCACATCAGATCCTGCCGGCGCTGCGGTCAGATTCCTCTGCAATCCCAACAACCCGGACGGTGCGCTCACGCCGCGCACGACCGTGCTGGCCATCCTCGACGAACTCAAACCGGGCCAGAGGCTTTTTGTGGACGAGGCCTTCATCGAACTCTCCGACCCCGCGGCGAGCGTCTCCGACATCAGAGATCCGGCCCTCTTTGTTTCACGCTCCATCACCAAATCTTTTGCCGTCCCCGGCCTTCGGTTCGGCTTCGGTTTCGGCGATCCTGACCTTGTTGCCGAGATGGAGACAAGGCGTCTCCCCTGGACGGTGAATGCATGCGCAGAGACCTTCACGATCGCCGCCCTCGAACATTACCGTGACCTCGAGGAGTCGAGGCGCCTGATCCGCGCCGAGCGTGCATGGCTTGAAGGTGCCTTCAAGCGCATCGGTCTCTCTCCTCTCCCTTCCTCGGCGAATTATCTCCTCGTTCCCCTGCCATGCGAGGCGGCGGCGGTCTGTGCGGCCCTCTCTGACCGCAGGATCCTTGTGCGGGACTGCACCTCGTTCGGGCTTCCGAAGGCGATCAGGGTGGCGGTGCGGACCCGTGAGGAGAACAGGATTCTGATGGAGGCCCTCCCTGCATGCTTGCCCTGATCCTCGCCGGGGGGCTTGGTTCACGTCTTAATATGGGGGAGAAACCTCTGGTCCAGGTCTGTGGGACGCCGATGATCGAGTACGTGATCAGGGCCTTCTCGGTCGGCGGGCACCGGGTGATCGTCGTCGGTTCGCCAAAGACCCCCTTCACCCGAAACTGGTGCCGGGCGCATGGCATCGATCTCTATCCCGCTTCTGGCCGGGGATATGTGGAGGACATCGTGGAGGCCGTCACCGAGATCGGCGAGGACGGACCGGTCTGCACTTCGGTGTCGGATATCCCCTGTGTCGATCCCGGTATTGTGGGGCGTATAATGGATGCCTATCTTGAGGCAGGCACACCTGCGCTCTCGACCTGGGTGCCCTCCACCCTCTGCCGCGGTTCGGCCCTCAGGTGCTCGTACCGGGAATCGATCGGCGGCGTGCCCGCATGCCCTGCCGGGATCAACATCCTCAAGGGCGACCTGATCGAAGAGGAGCAGGCAGAGCATAAACTCCTTCTTGAGGAACCGGCCCTCGCCCTCAATGTGAACACCCCGGAGGATCTCGCCCTTGCGGCGCGCATCCTCTGCCCGGGTGCCGGCGGATCGGCCGGCGGTCAGGGACACCGATCCTGATTTTTATCCGGACGAAATCATATTATCCTCCCAAACCGACATTTCTCTATGCAAACGTCCCGCGAGATCGAACTTGAAGGACATATCATCGACTCCGGCATCATGACGCTCGTCTTTGACCGGATCATGGATATGGGCGGGAATTTCGAGATCCTGATCTTCGAGGTCGGGAAAAAGAAGACGGATCCGAGTTATGCCAGACTCAGCGTGAACGCCCCTGACGAGTCCCGCCTGGAGGGGATCCTCAGCGAACTCTACCGCCTTGGCGCTCACCTCCCGGTGGTGGCCGACGCGACGCTGGCCCCTGCGGAGGGCGATCGGATCGTCCCGAAGGGGTTCTACTCGACGACCAACCACCCGACCTGGGTGAAGTACGAGGGCGAGTGGATCCCGGTCGAGGACATTGAGATGGACTGCCTCCTCGTCGTGGACCCGGATGCGCGGCGAGCGCGCTGCCTGCCGATCTTCAAACTGAAAAAGGGCAGCCTCGTCGTCGTCGGTGAAAACGGCGTCAAGGTCGATTATCCTGAGCGCCCGCGGGAGAAGAGCGAGTTTGAGTTCATGCATGGGACGGTCTCGCCTGAACGCCCCTCCGAGACCCTGATAGAACAGATTGCGGCAGAAATCCTCGAGATTAAAAAGTCGGGCGGCAGGATCGTCCTCGTTGGCGGTCCGGCGATCATCCACACCGGCGGGGGCCCGGCGCTTTCCCGGCTCATTCGTGACGGGTATATTCATGTCCTCTTTGCCGGCAACGCCCTCGCCACCCATGACATCGAGTCGAACCTCTTCGGGACCTCCCTGGGGATGGACATCAAGACCGCAAAACTTGTCACGGGCGGGCACAAGCATCACATCATTGCTATCTCCGAGATCCTGCGGGCGGGATCGATCAAAGACGCTGTTGAACAGGGTGTCGTCACCGGCGGGGTGATGTATGAGTGCGTCAGGCACGATGTTCCCTTCGTGCTTGCAGGGTCGATCAGGGACGACGGCCCCCTCCCCGACGTGATCACCGACGTGATGGAGGCCCAGGATGCGATGCGCTCACATCTGAAGGGCGTGAAGATGGTCCTGATGGTGGCCACCCTCCTCCACTCGGTGGCGGTCGGCAACTGCCTGCCCTCCTCGGTAAAAACGATCTGCGTGGACATCAACCCGGCCTCCCTGACCAAACTGATGGACCGCGGGACGTCGCAGGCGATCGGGATCGTCTCCGATGCCGGGACGTTCTTCCCGATGCTTGCCAGAAAACTCGAAATTCTCTCGAGAAAAGTCAGCGAGTGAGGGGCATGCACCAGGGCCGCTCGTTCGCGAGGACGAACTCCCACTCTTTTTTACAGCCGCACTCGATCTCGGCCAGGGCCCGGATCAGTTCCACGTCCCCGGTCAGGGCGTATTCGTTGATGCCCGCGACGATCTCGCGGTCGTGGGCTCCACAGTTGTGCGGGCCCCTGATGTAGCCGCCGCCGACCGGATCGCAGAAGACCGGGACGCCCGGGTCCACGTTGCCGAGCACCTCAAGGATGCTCCAGAGATACGGCGGCCGGTAGGCCCCGTCCCGCCAGAACCGTTCGAGCTCGGTCCGTTTCTGGACGGTGCAGGCGTTCATGGAGATCATCCCGCAGTACGGCGCCACCTCTTTGATGGACTGTTTCATGTCGTCTATTGCTTCCTGTTCGGTCAGGAACAGGGGTTTTAAGAGCAGGTATGCCTTGACGCCTGCACCGGCGGCAGAGGCGCGCTGCCATGCGGCGATGTAGTCTGCAAAGGAGAATCCTTTCCTGATCGACTTCTCCCTGATGGCGTCGTCCGTGGTCTCAAGCCCCATGGCGACGTGGAAGGGGGTGTCGGTCGCGCCGGTGTCGAGTGCGGCGACCATCGCCTCCACCGCATCTCCATCCACATATTCGGGGCGGGTCTCGACGATGACAACCTTGCCGGCGAACGCCCGGGCGACATCCTCCCTGAACGCCGGCGGCACTTCGACGGGGTCGAGGAAACTCCCTGAGGTGAAGATCTTCACCATGCCGATCTGCGTGAGGTCGAAGGTGTCGAGCACCCACGAAAGCTGGCCGCGCAAGGATGTGAGCAGTTCCTCAGGCGAGGCCCCGAACGAGCCGTCGAAACGGTAGCCGCACATGAGGCACCGGCGGTACGAGCACCCGCCGCTTTTGAAGATGATGGTGAGGGAACCGAGGACCTCCCCCTCGTACCGGTCTTTCCCGGTCCATGAAGCCAGTGGTTTGATCGGTGCAACAGATATCATTAACACCTCATTCGTTGATCTCCTCAGTATGAAAAGGATTGGATTATCCCTGTTCTGCCTCCTCTGCCTCCTCCTTGCAGGGCAGGCCTCGGCAGCACAGGTGTATCTGAATGTTCCGGCTTCGGTCAACGCCGGTCAGTCCCTTGAGGTGACCGGGACCACGTCCGGCGCGAATCCGGGGTATGCGTTCGATCTCGTCTTCTACGACGCCACGTACACCAAGACGGAGCTTGCCCGGCAGCAGGTGGTGCTGCAGAAGGACGGAACATTTTCGGCGACGTTCTCGACCGACGGCCTGACTGCCGGCCAGTACTCGATCGAGATCCAGGAGCAGGGCGACGGCATCTTTGGCAGCACAAAAAAACCGGTGCTCCTTAAGATCGTGAACAGGACGGCTGATCTTACCGTATCCTCCCCACTGACCCAGGCGTACGACGGCACCCTTCTGGTCGCAGGCTCGATCAAAAATTATGGCAGTGAGGGCGTGCAGCTGACGGTGAAGACCGCGGCCGGGGACTCCGTCTTCTCTCCGCGCTATATCTCAACATCAAACGGTGCGTTCTCGCAGAGGGTGCCGATCCATGCAGGGGGTCAGTATGTCGCCGAGATCATGGACAACACCAGCTATGTCTGGACCGTCGAGTACACGGTGACCGGTGGCGTGGCGACGACGGCGACCACAGAGCCGTCCGTCGACGAGGGTCGGACTTATTCTGCCTCGGCGACGGCGTCCAGGACTGCACCTGCCTATTTTGCGGTGGCGACCCTCGGCGGGGCGGTGACGATCACCACCTCCTCGGGGATCGACTGGGTGCTCGAGTACATCGATGAGAATGGTGTGCGGACGACGGTAAACAACCAGGGGACGTCGGCGCCCGAACGCGTCACGTTCCCGGCAGGCGGTGGCACGGTCTATGTGAAGGTGGCCCCGCAGCTCTATACCGATTCCGGGCGTGTGACCCTCACGGCCAGCAATGTGGCGTCGGTGGCTGTCGATGCCTCTGTGGCGGCGAAGTTCGGGGACCCGGTGCCGACGACGACACAGGCGAGCCCTCTTCCCCTCTGGGTCGTGCCTGCGGCGCTCGGGGCCCTCTTCCTGCTGCGGCGGCGCTGAACGGTATATCCCACATCTTTTTTAAGCGCCAGAACAATTATTTATGGCGTGCCGAGATAGTCTAGTCCGGGAAGGCGGCGGCCTTGAAAGCCGCTGGTGCTCGCACCTCGGGAGTTCAAATCTCCCTCTCGGCGCTAAAGACCCTGTTTTGATTCTTCTGCCCTCGTTCTCAATTGCATCTGTTCTACCTCTTCTCTCGCCCGGTAGGTGCACCCCCTGGTGCCGATTGGACCGAAAAGGCACAAAATAGCCCGAAGAGACTGTACCGATCCCCCTTCAATCGCACCCGGCAGGCCCGCCGGATCGGCACACCTATACCGCCGTCCGTGAATACTTCCCTGAGTGTGAACCAGCGTGCCTGATAAGTCTGTGAATGATGTGACAGAAGAGGTGCCCTCCACAGAAGTGATGGAGCGGTGCGTGGAACAGGACCTTGACGGCCTCGTCGACCTCCTCTTCAACGGCGGGTCCAGAAACGTGCGGGAGGACGCTGCCCTCGCGATCGGGATATTGATGGGGGACGACGCCATCGAGCCGTTTATCGGTCTCTTTGCCCACGAGGACCCCGAGATCAGAATGGTGGCGTCCTGGGGCCTCAACGCCATCGGTGCGCCGGCCGTCGGCGGACTTGTCGCCGCTCTCTCAGATGAAGACGCCATCATCAGGAAATGGGCCGTCTATACGCTCGGGTTCATCGGGGGCTGCAGGGCCGAGAGGGCGCTCGCGCAGATGGTGGACGACGAAGATCCTGATGTCAGGTGGTGGGCGGCATGGGCCCTCGACCATATTCTGGAGATGCACGGGACCTGCTGCTCGGGCTGCTGATGTCTCTCCCTCCCCTCCTTTGAAACACTTTTGTTTTCTTTTTTTCCATCTCTATTCTCGGGATCAAAAAAGAAATGTATTAAGTACTTAAATGGAGTTATTTTAACAGAGACGCATGCGCGCGATTGATGAGGGCAGATCTCTGGAGGCACTGGAGGAGCGATCCGGGGAAGACCTCTGGCAGAGGGTCTTCGATGCGATCGAGGATCCCATTTTTATCCAGAACGCAAGTGGCGTCATCCTACGGGCCAACCGGGCTGCCGGCGCCCTGCTGGGACTGTCTGCCGAAGCCCTTGTCGGCAGGTTCTGCTATGAGGTCGTCCATGGCACGGCGAGTTTCATCGAAGGGTGTCCCTTTGTCAGGTCATGGGCGTCGCGCCGCAGGGAGAGTTATACGCTCTTCATGCATGACCGGTGGTATCGGGTCACCATCGATCCCCTCCTCGATGCCAAACAGGACGTCGCGGGGGCGATCCATATCATCACCGATGTGAGCGAGATCAAACGGATCGATGAGTTAAGGTCGCATCTCGCCGCAATCCTCGAGACCAGCGAGGAAGCCATCGTCGGCACCGCCCTGGACGGGCGGATCGTCTCCATGAATGCATCGGCGCAACGTCTCTTCGGCTTCGACAGCGCAGGGGCACAGGGCCGGCCGGTCACCGATACCGTTCCTGATGAACGAAAAGATGAGTGGAACGCGGCGATCTCGCGGGTGATCGGCGGCGATGCCGGAAAACGTTTCGAGTCCGAGATCGTGGTCGGCGGGGAGCGCCTGGAAATATCGGTCGGAATATCTCGTGTCCTCGATGAGCGAGGAGTTGTCGGCGGCATCTCCTTCATGATCCACGATCTGTCGGCGCAGCGGAGGGCCGAACGCGCCCTTGTGGCGTACGTGACCGAGGCGTCGCTGCGGATGAAGGTCCCGCTCGGTGCCGTTTCAGAGGAGGTTGACCGGGTGACCGCCCTCCTTGCCGGGGGAGCGATCACGCCGCTGGAGGCGGTCGCCATCCTTAAGGTCCAGAAAACTCATCTCGACCAGATCGCCCGGAATCTCGCCGATCTCGATCGCGCCGTCGCCAACTCTGACGGAGAGATCCCTGAGGCGTACCGGCGATTTTTTGCCGGAGAATAGGGGTATAGACCCGTTCACACTATCTTATTGTGCATATGTAACTTCGGAAGGTGTTTTTACTTTCAGCGCACAAACTCCCTACCTGAGGGAATGCTGAATGTGTGTTGCAGTTCCGGCCGAAGTAATTGAGATCAAGGACGGCAATATCGGCGTCGTTGATTATGGCGAGCTCAGACAGGAGGTGCGGCTCGATCTCGTCGATGTCGAGATCGGCGAGTTCGTCCTTGTTCATGTCGGCTTTGCCATCCAGAAGCTGAGCCGTGAGGAGGGCCTGTCCACCAGAGAACTCTTCAAGGAAGTCTACGCGGCGATGGAAGAATAACAATGCATGAATACAGCATCGCATACGACATCGCCGCAACGGCGCGGCGTGCGGCTCTTGAAAATCACGCCTCGCAGGTGAAAACGGTCAGGGTCGACATCGGCGAGATCGCCATGGTCAACCCCGATCAGGTGAAATTCCTTTTTGATGCCATTATCGAGGACGACCCCCTCTTCAAAGGCGTTGTGATGGTCTGCCGTGAGATAAAAGTTACAAGCCGGTGCGACTGCGGGTATGAAGGCAATGAACGTTTTGTCTGTCCGCAGTGCGGCGGTCTACCCCAGATCGTCGGAGGAAAAGAGATCGTCGTTTCGAATATTGAGATAGAAGTGGATGAGTCATGAAAGTCAACCTGATGCATGGTGCGGGCGGCGAGGTGATGGGCGAACTCCTCGGCGTTCTTACAAAATTTACCCACAACAACGCCGGCGGGATCGGTCTTGAGTCCCTGGACGACGGTGCAGTGATCCCGATCGGAGACCAGAAGATCGTCTTTACGACCGACAGCCATGTCGTCCACCCGATCTTTTTCCCGGGCGGGGACATCGGGAGGATCGCCGTGTCGGGCACGATCAACGATCTGGCGATGATGGGCGGCCGGCCCATCGCCCTCTCCTGCGGCATGGTCATCGAGGAGGGTTTCGAGGTCGCCGATCTTGAGCGGATCGTCGCCTCGATGGACGGCGCTCTGGGGGAGGTCGGCGCCTCGATCGTCACCGGCGATACCAAAGTCCTCGAAAAGGGCTCCCTTGACGGGATCGTGATCAATACCGCAGGAATCGGCGTCGCCGAGAAGGTCGTGCGGGACAACGGTCTCCTGCCCGGCGACGTCATCATTGCCAGCGGCACCATCGGCGATCACGGCATCGCCATCATGGCCCACCGCGAGGGCTTCGATCTCGGCGAGCAGATCAGGTCAGACGTCGCCCCCCTCTGGGGGATGGTGAAACTGGCGCTCGCCGCCGGGGAGATCCACGCGATGAAAGATCCGACGCGCGGCGGGTTTGCAAACGCGATAAACGAGATGGCGCGTAAAAGCGGTGTGCATGTCGAGATCGAGGAGGAGGCCCTCCCGATCAGGACGAACGTCAGGAGCGCCGCCGCCATGCTCGGCATCGACCCGCTCGAAGTCGCCAACGAGGGCAAGGCGATCATGGGCGTCGCCGCGGAGGATGCCGAAGAAATCCTCGCCGCCCTGCGGTCCCACCCTTATGGGCGGGACGCCGCCGTCATCGGAAGGGTCACGGAAGGGCGCGACGTCGTGATGAAGACAAAGATCGGCGGCGAGCGCTATATCGAACCGCCGGTGGGCGACCCGGTTCCCCGGGTCTGCTGAACATTATTTTACTCTCTGGAGGCTGGACCTATGGGTGATCAGGTATCGTGCGTGCTGAAAAACGTCACCCTCCCTGACGGCAGGGTGACCGACCTCACCCTCGGCGGAGGAAGGGTGCTCCATGCCGGTGCGCCGGGCCGGGCCGAGGAGGTGATCGACGCCGCAGGGCTGGTCTGCGTCCCTGCCGCGGTGGACATGCACACCCACCTGAGGGGCGGGGGCCAGCGCCAGAAGGAGGACTGGCGGAGCGGGACGACGAGCGCTCTTTTCGGCGGGGTGACGGTCGTTGTCGACCAGCCGAACACCGTCCCGCCGCTGACGACGCCCGGGGCCTTTGCGGCGCGGGTGCGGGAGGCAGAAAAGGAGGCCGTCTGCGCCTTCGGCATCAACGGTGGCGTCGTTCCAGGCGCGGACCTTGCCGGACTCTGGCGTGCCGGGGCCCTTGCCTTCGGCGAGATCTTTGCCGGCCCTTCCAGTTATGGCGCCGCCGTGCCACCTGAAACTCTTCGTGAGGCGTTTATC
>Ga0209269_1001021_pt1 | contig 17550 bp, 18 predicted proteins | sample MTBAKMMethaMetaG_FD_187455 | JGI IMG/M metagenome (GOLD analysis project Ga0209269, IMG submission 187455) | Enrichment culture microbial communities from Arthur Kill intertidal strait, New Jersey, USA, that are MTBE-degrading - MTBE-AKM (Arthur... | ecosystem: Environmental > Aquatic > Marine >... | reverse complement strand
TTTGACACAACGGAAACAAGAACCGAGTTTCCCAGGTTCTCCTATTTCATCGCCATGCTGGTGCCTGCAGCCTTCGTTTTGGATGTGGTGATGATGCTGAAGCTTGGGCTGAAAGGCGGAGAAGCCACCGCCTTGATCGGCGGCACCGCCCTTCTGATCATGTGTGTGACGGCCGTCGGCAAGCATGGCCTGGATGCCCTTGAAATCGCCACGGATTATGTAAGGCAAGGGTTTATGTTCGGCATCAAGGTGTTCGCACCCGTCATCGTGGTCGCCGCCTTCTTTTTCCTGGGCGGAGAAGGGACAGCAAGGCGGTCTTAGGTGAAAACGGAGCCGGATACATGGTGGATTTTGCAAAAGTGATCTCCAATATGTTCCCCCTTGGAAAACTATCGGCAGGCACCATGGTCATGGCCATTGGCTTTTTGGTTGGGATCGATGGCTCCGGTTTCGCACCCTTGCCGCTGACGGGCGCGCTGTCCAGCAGCTTCGGCACAGCGGTGGGGGCGAAGCCGGCCGTCCTTGCTGCCATGGGACAAATCACATCGGTCTGGACCGGCGGCGGCACCATTGTGCCCTGGGCCTTGATCCCGGTCGCGGCCATCGTGGGCGTCAACCCGATCGAGGTGGCGAGGCGCTGTTTCATTCCGGTGGCAGCAGGTTTCCTGGCCACCTTGGTGGTCGGTGTATTCCTGATGTAAAGACAAACAAAGAAATGAGGAATGATGATGAAAATCAAAGCAACGGTACTTTGCGAAAACTGTGTCTACAGCAATCTTGGTGCGCTGGCTGAGCACGGTTGGTCGATCTTTCTGGAAACGGATCAGGGAAATTTCCTGTTCGATACCGGTCAAGGCCTGGCCTTGTTAAACAACGCCAGGGTCTTCAAGAAGGACCTGGCCAGCGTCCGGGGGGGATCCTGCTCAGCCACCATCACATCGACCATACGGGAGGGCTGCGCAGCGCTTTGTCGGTCACCCAGAAGGTCAATGTGTATACCCATCCGGATTTATTCAAGGAGAGCTATCTGACCCGCGGTCCAAAGACAAAATACATCGGAATCCCTTTCAGCAGGATCGAATTGGAGTCCCAGGGCGCAAACTTTATGTTCAATACAGAATTTAAGGAAATTGCGCCCGGCATGTATCTGACGGGTGAAGTGCCGCGGAAAACCGATTTTGAGATCGGCGACCTGGACCAAGTCATCAATTCGGGCGATGATTTCATCAAAGACCCGATGCGGGACGATCAATCCTTGATCATAAAAACCGAAAAAGGGTTGTTTGTGATTCTGGCTGCTCCCATGCGGGGATCATCAATATCCTGGATTATGCCCGGGAAATGACCGGAGAAACACGCATCCATGCGGTGATCGGGGGGACCCATCTGGGACCGGTCAGCCAGGCGCAGCGAGAGAAGAGCATCACGGCCTTGAAAGCCTTCGATATTGAACGGCTGGGGGTTTCCCATTGCACCGGGTTGCCGGCCTCGCTCAGACTGGCGCTGGAATTCAAGGAGAGATTTTTCTTCTGCAATGTGGGTACGGTGGTTGAGGCTTGAATGGTGTGCAGAGGAAACATGGCAGGAAAGGGTTTGCAATGGTCGAATAGAAGCTCTTTGCAGCTATAACGCAAAGGGACCGGTTTCATGACGGGAGTTTCAGGCTATCCGTTCAATTTTTAACAAGCTGCCTGGACTTGCCTTAAAAGACGGCAAAAAAGCCCTCAGTGCCTTGAGTGTTAAGGTATTGAGGGCTTTATAAGTGTAGGATCACTTCATTGCGATATGGCGACAATACGATGAGTAAATGGAAGCATAAAAAGAGCCAAGATATATTCGCCTAAAATTTTTTGAAAAAACAATAAGCAGCCCTTGACATCCTGGCCGAAGGGGATTATATTGAACATAACCTGTTATAACAGAACATAACAAAGAATAACAAAACATGACAGGGAATAAGATCTATAGGAGGATCATCATGGGCAAAGATACTTTGAGAATCATCTCACCAAACGGACATCTCGGATTCGCACCGACCAAGGAAGAGAGTTTCTGGATCGGCGCCGCAACCAAACCAGACTATTATTGTTGTGACTCCGGCAGCGACGACATCGGCCCTGTGCCTTTGGGCGCCGACAAATGCGCCAGTCATTACGAACACCAGAAACATGACCTGGAGCTGATGCTCCTGGCAGCTAGAGAGCAGGGCGTTCCGATGATCATCGGATCAGCAGGTGACACCGGCTCCAACAGTCGTGTGGACATGTATGTTCAGATTATCCGCGATCTTGCAAAAAAACACAACATGAAAAAATTCAAACTGGCCTATTTCTACTCCGAAGTCGACAAAGAGTTTGTCCGGAAAAAAATGCTGGCCGGAGAGCCCGTCGAGGGTCTGGATGGCAGAAGCAACCTGACCATTGAAGAACTGGATTCGACAGAACGTATCGTTGCCGTTGCCGGCGTCCATCCTTTTATCAAAGCGCTGGAGATGGGGGCTGACGTGATCATCGGCGGCCGCAGCTCCGACGCCTGTGTGTTCGCAAGTGCAGCGATTTACGAAGGTTTTCCTGAAAATATTTCTTATTACGTCGGCAAGGTCCTGGAATGCGCTTCCTTTTGCGCAGAGCCTTATGGCGCCAAAGAATCGGTCATTGGCACCATCACCAAAGATGATGTCAAAGTGACAGCCATGGCACCTTTCCAGAGATGCACGATTGCCTCTGTTGCGGGACATGCGATGTATGAGCGTACCAATCCATACTTTGAGTATGTAGCTGGCGGCATGATGGATATGAGTGAATGTGTCTATGAGCAGTTTGATGAGAAAACATGCCGGATCACGAATCCTAAATTTGTTCCGATTGAAGGAAAAATAAAAGTTAAACTGGAAGGCTCCGGCAGAGTGGGCTATCGCTATCTGGGCATGGCGGGCATCCGTGATCCTTACACCATCAAAAACATCGACAAGGTTATTGATTGGGCTAAATCCCAAGCCAAAGAGCGTTTTCCTGAGGGCAGCTATGAACTGAGTTACCGGATCTTCGGGAAAAACGGGGTTATGGGCGATCTGGAGCCGATCAAAGAAACCAAATCCCATGAACTTCTTGTTGTTGTTGAAGGCGTCTCCAAAGACAAAGCCATTGCCGAAGAAGCAACCCTCATCGGAACGCGGCAGATCTTCTATGCACGGCTTCCTGAAGTGAAAGGCACTGCTGGCACAGCAGCCTTTATCCTGGATGAAGTGATTCCCATCTCCGATGCATATGTCTGGACCATGGATCACACGGTCACTGTGGACGATCCCCTGGAACTCTTCCCCGTCACCATGGTCGAGATCGGCGAATAATAATAGGAGGGTATAAGATATGAAAACCATGAAACTCGTTGATCTGGCAAAAACGATTCGCAGTAAAAATGCCGGAACCGACCGCATTACCTTTGATATCATTTTTCGGGATCCCGCCAACTATGAAATGGTTAAAAAAAGCGGTGCTATCACAAAGAAGTCCATGGCAGAACTGTATGGGATCCCTGAAAGCAGGATTGTGGACTTTGTTGAATTTGACCCTGCTTATGCCATCAAATTCACCATCGAACGCTTAAAGCCCTCCGGAAGCTTCGGCGAAGGGGATATCTTCGGATGCCAGCAGTATCCGCCGCTTCTTGATATCGATATACCGGTTGAAGGATAGCAGGGGGATATGAGATGTCAATACAGCTGATCATTATCCTCACATACTTCATGCTGACGGTAGCGATCGGTGCCTTGTCATCCAAACGATCCAATAGTTCAGACTCCTTCCACGGCGCCGGCATGGGGGTACTTATGATAGTATGTGCCTCCACCGGCGAGTGGCTGGGGGGAACTGCCACCACCGGCGTTTCTGAATATGGATTTGACTTTGGACTTTCTGGAGCATGGTATACTATCTCCAACGGCATCGGTGTTATCTTTTTAGCGCTATTCTTTGCCAAGCTGTACCGCAGCTTGAATACGGTCACTGTCCCGGGGATTATTGGCAAATATCTTGGCGTCAATGCCAGGACTGTCTCCAGCGTCTTCTTGACTTTTGTGATGCTGGCGGTTGGCATCTCTCAGATGATTGCCGCGGGAAGCTTAGGTGTATCTTTAGTAGGGTTGGATTTTAACTTTACCGTTGCAGTATTTGCTGTCGTGTTTATTGTTTACACACTTGCCGGCGGCATGAATGCGGTGGCTTCCACAAATATCATGCATTTGTTTGTGATGTATGGCGGCGTGGTTTTAGGGATCGTCTTGGCTTTAGCCAAAGTCGGCGGATGGGAAGGCTTTCTTTCGGGGATCGCTTCGGTGGAAGCGGCAGAAACCGGAAAGAATTACTTCAATATGCTTTCTATCGGTATCCCTAAAGTATCCTCCTGGGTCATCGCTTCCCTGCTTGGAGCCTGTACGGCCCAGGCCGGAATCCAGCCTATTCTAGCTGCAAAAGATGTTCACACAGCAAAAAAAGCGTGCCTAATTACTGCTTTTGTGGCGGCACCCTTTGGGCTATTTACCGCGATGCTGGGAATGATTGCCAAGGTCATGTCCCACAATGGCACGTTGCTCGATACCGCAGGAAATGTGGTCACGAATGGCAAACTTGCCTTGCCGACCCTGATGATGAACCTTTCACCCCTGGCCGGCGGTTTGGTTCTGGCATCAATTCTTGCTGCCATACTTTCCACAGTATCACCATTGATCCTGGCATCAGGAACCATGATGACCAAAGACATCTATCAGGGTGTTGTAAAGAAGGATGCTACGGATAAGCAAGTATTGTTCATGTCTCGTCTGACAACCGCGATTTCCGGTGTGATCTGCTCAGTATTGGCTATTATTTTTAACACTTATGGAATTCGTGTCCTGGACATCGTGTATTTTGCCTATTCCATGCGCGGAGCCCTATTTGTGATCGTTCTGCTTGGCATATATTACAAGAAGACTTCGGAAAAGGCAGCGGTTTATGGCATGGTCTGTACTGCCGGGGTGGGGCTGTTTTGGGTCATTTATAACGCCATCGTGGGCCATTTCCCAATCCACCCCAATTTTACTGAGACTTATATTTCTGTAATCACAGCCTTTGTTACAACCATCATTTTCAGTAAAATATTTAAAAAAGAAACAGTATAACTGCCACCAAAGATATCGGATCATTTTTATGTAAAATTATACAATGCACAGACTTCCCCTGATTCCAAAGCACCAATCAAATAATTAAGAGGAGATGAACATTGTGCCAATTGAAATTTTATATTTGGGTATTCTTCTGGTTGCCATTTGTTTCGTATTCGTAATATTAAAAAGACCCATCTACGAGGCAATGCTTTTTGGCTATATTGTAATGGTCGTAGTGACAAAGCAATGGACAAATATATTTGCTTTTATAAAAATGACATCAACGAATACCTTATTCTATGCCATCGTGGCATTCCTTGCGGTTGCGCAGGTTTTCGGAGGGACCAAAGTCATTGACAAAGTCATTGAAATTGTCCTTTCCATTTTCGGCCGCTTCCGCGGGGGAGCAGGCTATATTTCTTTAATTGGTTCCACTTTCATGGGTGCATTGTCAGGATCCGGTGCCGGCAATGTGGCTGCTACAGGTGTTTTCACGATTCCTGCCATGAAAAAGTCTGGATTCCCTTCATATCTTGCTGCAAATGTAGAAATGTCCGCATCAACCATGGGTAATATGATTCCTCCTGCGGGCGTCATCACCGCTGCGTTCGGTACACTGGCTGTCTTTGCCCCGGATTATACGATGTCTGATTTTTGGATTGTAGTTTGGGGTATTGCCCTTTGGTTCATTCTTCAGCGTGCACTGACACTTTATTTCTTCTGCCGTTATTATAAAGTAGCTCCGATGGCAAAAGAGGACATCCCGAAGTTCTCGGAAAGCTTTAAAAATGGCTGGAAAGCGCTGATGATTGCGGTCATCATTTTCCTTCCTTTTTATCTGGACTCCAAGTTCAAGACCACTTTCTTTACGATGCGTCTGGGCACCGGCGCGAAAAACCTGTCTAGCTGTGTTCTGTTGTTCACACCGGGCCTTGCGGCTCTGTATGCTATGCTCATCGCCCGCAAAGACTGCAAAACAACTCCGAAGGCAATCGCTTCGATGTTTGCAAAATCGGTTAAGAGCATTGTCCCTGTCAGCGCTACCATTTTCTTTGCCTATTGCATCAGCAATCTTTTTGAAACCCTCAAGGTTGGCTCGACCATCGGAGAATTTGTAAGCTCGTGGGGCCTTTCCTACGGTCTCTTAGTGTTCATCATTCCACTGTTTTGTGCGATTCTCGGCATGATCATGCCCGGCTCCTCTCAGATCGCTATCTTTGGCACCGCGTTGATTTCCATCATGGTTGGGGCAGGCGCCAATCCAATCCTGATTGCTGCAATCTTACCCGCCATTACCGGCGCAATGGAAGGCATGACGCCGCCTTTGGCGCTCTGCATGTACACAGCAATGGGCATTGCGGACTCCCCCATGAAGGAAACAACAATCAATTGTTTGATCTGGGTTGGTCTGCATTATTTGCTTTCGGTTACTGTGATGCTTGGAATCCTTCCAATCCTCGGACTTTAAGGAGGTGCCGCATGAATAGAGAAAAATTGACAAAACTATGTGAAACCATTTTCAGCTGGGGGTTATATTTTTGCCTGATTGCCGGGGGATTGGCCTTCTTTGGATTCCTCATTGCAATCATCATTGGCGGCGGTGCGGATTCAACCGCTCAACAAATGGCAACTTTTATCCAGAAACAATATTTCCCAGTCGTGATCCGATGTGCAGCTGCAACCATTGGTATCGGCTTGATTTCGATGTATTTAGGAAAGGTCCAGGCACTTTCTTTGGCAACCGAGAAGAAGGAAGCTGAGGAAGAACTGGCCTCGATCAAGCACAATTAAAACGATTGGGTCGGAAGACTTAGGATGGTCTAACCGCAGCCTTAATAAGTAAATACACCTTCAGTATAATGGGTATAGTCGTTGGGATTCCATCGTCTATACCCATTATACTGAATTTTGGAAAAGTTATGAAGAAACAGGTATTATTAACTGTTATATTTAGTTTTTCCCATTTTCTTGCATTGAATGCTTCCCGGCCATTTCTTTCTCTGCTGGCTTCTGGTCTTGGGGGAAATGCACTTCAAATTGGTTTGGTATGTTCATTGTATAGTGTTATTCAGATGATGACCGCATTTTGGAATGGCAGACTGATTGAACGATATGGACATAAACTCATCTCCTGCATAGGGGCTGTCCTGCACATCATGGGGATTTTGCTGTTGGTCTATGCGGAAAATCTATGGATTGCCGGAGCAGGCGCCTTGATTTCGGGACAATCTCATGGAATGATCCTTCTGTCGTGCCAAAGCATTCTTACTGGCATCAAAGAATCGGCTCAGCGCAGTCGGGCGATAGGAATATTTTCTTTTGCAAACTCCGCAGGCGGATTTATAGGACCCTTTCTTGGAGGATGTTTTCAAGAATCATATGGTATCGGACAGGGTTTTTGGGCAGCCGCTGTGATAGCAATTCTGGCGGCAGGATTAGCAATGGTGCTGCCCGACATCACAAAGGATCATAACAGAAGACCTCCCTGTTTGGAAGGATTGCTTCTCAATAAACCAGTCATGAAGAAAATTTATCTCAGTGGCGCAATTTTCTTTGCGACGGATATCATCACGATTTATTTGGCGCTTTTAGGTAAAGAACGTGGATTTTCCATTTCATCAATCGGAATCATACTCAGCACAAACGGCTTGATGCAAATGCTGGTCCGGCCTTTCTTAGGGACGCTGTGCCGCCGGTTTGGAAGTAAGAAGAGCCTCCATTTCAGCCTCATGATCAGTGGCTTGGGATTTTTGGCTATCAGTGCCGCAACCCGCTTCATGTCATTCCTTTTTTTATCCATGATGGTTGGCCTTGCCGTGGGAGTGATGAATCCCCTTACTTTGCTGACTGTTTCTGAAGGTGTGGAAACCAAAGCAAGAAACAACGCTCTGATTATGAGAATGATATCGAATTATGGAGGGCAAACGGTAAGTCCGCTGATTTTCAGCGTGGTAGCCTCCATCGTCGGTTATGCCCCGGTTTTTGTAGTCGGAGGCGCATTGCTGCTCCTCTATACTCGAATTGTCCAAAGCATGTCAGAATAAGTCATTATTCTTGATTGCCGTTGATCTTCGATATTCCATGGGTTTATGAGAGGAGGAGATAGTCTATATAAAGGTGTAAAAATAATGAGCCATTCGCTCAAGACCTCGAATATGATGGTGTTACCAAGCAACATCAAATCGAGAGGAGATAGACTCAGGGCTCAATTCAATATTACACTGGAAACCGATCTCTTGCACACCTTATATTAAAAGATGGCAGGATGATGCATTGTCAAAATTACTCGAAACAATCCTCAACCAGGTGCTTCTGACACAATCATCGAAACAGTTAGGCGCTGCCCTCTATGAACGCACAGAAGACCGTGCGGCATATCGAAACGGCTTCCGGGATAAAGGCCCGACGTACCGGATCGGAACGATCACGCTGCGCGTTCCACGTCACAGAAACGGTGACTTCAGCACTTCGATGATCGAGCGCTATAAGCGAAGCGAGCAGGCGCTTGTACTGGCTATGATCGAGATGGTCATCCAAGGTGTTTCCACCCGGAGAATTGAAGCGGTCACTGAAGAGCCCTGCGGGAGAGGCTTTTAGAAACCAATGGTTTCCAGCTTGTGTCAAAGATTGGATCCGGTTGTGGAAGCCTTCAGAAACCGCCCGTTGAACAATAGGTATCCTTTCCTCGTGGCCGATGCCATCTACCTCAAGGTTCGTGGGTATGGACGTGTTAGCTCCAAAGGGTTGTTGATCGCCGTCGGAATCAACGAGGATGGGCACCGCGAAGTTATTGGCTTCAAGCTTGCAGACAGCGAATCAGAAGCGAGCTGGGGAGATTTCTTTGCCGAACTGAAAGAACGCGGCCTTGAGTCCATTGATCTGATAACCTCCGATGACCACAAAGGTTTAGTTAAAGCCAACCGCAAGCATTTCCAGGTCGCCGCCTGGCAGCGCTGCCAGACGCACTTCTCACGCAACGTTCTGGACAAAGCCCCCAAAAAGCGCCAGCCGGAACTGCAACAATCCCCGAATCGAATCTACAACGCCAAAGACAAAAAGGAAGCAAGGCGGTTGCTTGCATAAACCGTTGAAGCCTTTGGAACCGCTGTGCCCAAGGCAGTGGCAATTCTTGGGGAAGGTTTTGATGATATCATCGCCGTCATGGGCTTGCCTGAGAATTCAGACAAAAGCTTAGGACATCAAACGGGCTGAAGTGGCTCAGCGAAGAGATCCGCCGAGGCATCGGGTCATTCGTATTGATCCGAACGAGGCATCGGCCATAAGGCTAATCAATGCTTTGCTTATTGAGCAGGACGAATTTAGGCTACCAGCAGAATGTATCTCGATATGCATGCCTACTACGAAGCAACGATTATGCTAAACTAATCGGATCAGGTGACAGTCTGATCGGCTAATGACCGGGAAAAGTATTTGCGCAAGAATAAGAACTCGACAACGAACACCACAGTCCTTATTTTCGATATGCATAATAAAATGGTTACAAGAAATTGCATAAGCGAATGGAAAATACTATACATGTAACCTCAATAGGTGTATGCTTTAAATTATTGTTTGAAAATACAAATAATTTAACGAGTGAGGACCGAAATGACTATTTTACATCAAAAATTTGTAGACGATAAGATGCATTACGTTGAAGGAAGTCTTCATCAAATCCACCAGTTAATATTTGAAAGCATTCACGACGCAGTTGCAGTTTATTCTCTCACGGATTATTCAAGCAAGTACCTGAACCTGACATTGTCAAAGATATTAGGCTATCCGAAAGATGAACTGTCATACATGACCTTATTTGATCCGATCCATCCTGACGATCGGATACTAATGCAGAAAAATTTAATTTCTATCCAGACAATACGGGATTTTAAAAGTGAACTGCGATTTTTGAGGAAAGATGGCATTCCTATTTGGTTGGAGGTCAATGCGACTGTTTTTCAGCATGGCAAGGAAGAAGAGGCATTGATTTTAGTGTTTAGGGATGTTTCAGAACATAAGAGGGTGGAAGATCAGCTCAGAAAAACCCAAGATGAGCTTGAAACGCTGGTATATAAAAGGACAGAACAATTACAAAAGGTCAATAAAGAACTGGAAAATAAAATTAATGATATGAAAAAAATTGAAAAGGCATTAAGAAATTCTGAAAATTATTATAAGACGATGTTTGAAAACAATGGCACTGCGACGGTATTAGTAAACAAAGAATTGAGAATAATTGCAGCTAATTATAAAGCTGAACAACTCACCGGATTTAGTAGAGAAGATTTGATTGGGCTAAATCCTTTTGAAAAGTTTGTCACAGAGGATTATTGGCCGATTGTAAAAAATAATTATAGGATGCGTCAGGATAATCCCCAAAATGCTCCCCAGGATTATGAGATTGAGTGTATTGATGCTAACGGGAAAACAATCACAGTCATAATGAATGTATCACTGATCCCTGAAAGTGAGAATATGGTGGTCTCAATTCTTGATATTACTGATCAGCATAGGTATCAGGAACAAGTTCAATCAAGTGAAAGGCGTTTTCGAACTCTATTCGAAGAAGCTCCTTTTGGGATTGGGATCAGCAGAGATGACAAGGTGTTATTGGCGAATCATGCTTGTAGACAGATGTTTGGTTATGATGAAAATGCTGATATGGCAAATGTACCAATTGAAAATTACTTTACTGATATCAATAGAGAAGAGATTGAACCAAAATCGATAGAAAACAGTAGTGACTTAATACATGGCAATTCTCTGGAAGTGTACGGGCGTCGCTGTAATGGATCAACATTTCCTCTATATATTCAGTACGATACGATCAGCTTAAATGATGGACCGGCATATTTGTGTTTTTTAAAGGATATAAGCATGCAAAAGAAAGCTGAAGATAGAATAAGGCGCCAGATCAATGCTCAAAACCTTCTATTGGAGATAGCAAAAGAATTTACATTCACTTTGTCTGAAGACATTGACGATGCGATCAATCTAGCATTGAAAAAAATTGGAGAATTTGAAAAGACCGATAGAAGTTATATTTTCCTTTATTCAAATGATCGAAAAACAATGAGTAACACCCACGAATGGTGCGCTGAAGGGATTGAGCCGCAGATCCAGTTGAATCAGGATTTACCGGTCGAGAGTTTTTCATATTGGATGTCCAAGCTTGGAAAATATGAAAATATCTGTATAAACAATCTCGGGAATTTGCCCCAAGAAGCAGCTAATGAAAAAGAGCATTTAGAAATACAAAGTATTCAATCATTACTCGTGATTCCGATGGTTTATGACGATATTCTAATCGGCTTTATGGGCTATGACGCTGTTTGTATGCAAAGAGAGTGGACTCAAGATAGCATCATGATATTGGAATTTGTCGCACAAATCATAAGTAAAGAGTTGCAGCGAAAGGCAAATGTGATAGCAATTGAGTCATCAAGGAACTATTATCAAACGATATTCGAAAACACTGGTGCTGCTACGATGATTGTTGAAGATGATATGACAATTTCTATGGCAAATCAGAAATGCTCGGAACTTATATCAATGCCTAGGGAATCAATCTTGGGCATGAGATGGACTGCATTTATTCCTGAACATCTACTTCCCCAAATGAAAAAGAATCATAAGTTGCGCAGAATAGATTCATATCTGGCCCCTGATCGATATAAGACTCAGATAATTACAACACAAGGCCACAGAAAGGAAGGGATACTTGAAGTATCAATGATTCCGGGGTCAAAAAAGTCTGTTGCAACATTTATGGACATGACGGATTTTACCAGAATGGACCGCGCGTTCAGTTCAATTAGTAGCGTCAATATTGCTATGATTCAAGCTACTTCAGAAAGAGAACTGCTTGAAACGGTATGCAAAATGATTGTTAAAAAGTGCGGTTATTGTATGTCGTGGGTCGGATACGTTAAAGATGATGAATCTAGAAACATTGAAGTTATAGCAAGCGCTGGTAAAGATCAAGGTTATACGGGCCGATTAGACATTTCGTTAAGTGATCCTCACAGAAGTAACGGACCGACAGGTCGAGCCATTAAACTGGGCAAGTCGATTATCTGCAAAGACTTTCAAACAGATTCGAAGGTGGCATATTGGGCACCTGATGCAATAGAACGTGGATTTAAGTCTAGTATAGCGATTCCTTTGAAAAATCACGGTCAAGTATTTGGGGCAATAAATATTTACTCAACTGAAAAAAATGTATTTAATCAAGAAGAAGTAAAACTCTTATCAGATATGGCAAATAATTTCGCCTTTGCAATAGTCTCTTTACAAACACGAGAAAATCTTAAGCGGGCAAATGAAAAGCTGGAACAAAACTTAGACAAGATGCAAAGACTTTTACTGCAGTCTGTCACATCTCTCGGTAATGTTATAGGGATTCGCGACCCGTACACAGCAGGGCATCAGAAGAAAGTCGCACGATTAGCAGTTGCAATTGGGCATGAATTAGGTTTACCAAAGGATAAGATTGATAGCATTGAGGTTGCAAGCAGTCTTCACGATATCGGGAAGCTTAGCATACAAGGAGAAATACTGAATAAACCAGGGCATCTGACCCCATTAGAATTAGAAATGATTAAAACCCATGCCAAAGCGGGTTATAAAATTATCCGAGATATCGAATTTCCATGGCCAATCGCGGATATTATTCTGCAGCATCATGAAAGGATGGACGGATCTGGATATCCACATGGTTTATCTGGGGAAGAAATTATGCTAGAGGCTCGGATCATTGCGGTTGCTGACGTTGTTGATTCAATGGCAACCCACCGACCGTTTAGGGCGGCGTTGGGTATTAAAAAAGCCTTAAGCGAAATTGAGAACAAAAGAGGAAAACTATTCGACTCCAAGGTTGTTGAAGCGTGTCTTCACTTATTTAGAGAAAAGAGATTTAGGCTTAATTAAGTTAAAAATATTTTCAAACCCCCAATATTGCAGTCTTTATTTACTATTTTGATTAATATACGAATAGGAGGGTAAGCCATGAGGAATAGACTTACTGATATTCGCAAAAGTATTGGGATCAGGCAGGGGGATCTCGCAAACAAACTTGGAGTTTCGAGACAAACAATATGTTCTATAGAAAAAGGTCATTGTGATCCGTCTATTATACTCGCGTACAAGATAGCTAAATATTTCGGAATGCATATTGAAGATATTTTCATATTCGAAACATGACAGTCATTGTGGAACTTTTAAGCGCAGCCTTTCTTGCGAAGGACATGGTCAAATGCTATGATGCTATGGGCGTTGAGGATTGGAAGCCATATCGGTTTCCCGGAGGCTTGACCAATAAGGCAACATACTTCCATCGAAGTCATTATGAACTCTTCAAAAGATCGAACGAGTGCTTGTTATGCAATAACAAACGGTATTTTCAATAAGCAATAAAGCATATATAGTTTGGCATAAACAGATCGTTTCTTTTCAACCGAGTTCTGGCGACGACTGAACCTATTCATCAAAAAATAGCATGCAATATTAAAGGGGATGACTTGTTTTGACGGTTGATAAAAATGCGCCCATTGGAGTATTTGATTCGGGCGTGGGCGGCTTGACCGTGTTGCGGGAACTCGAAAAAGCGATGCCGGCCGAATCATTTATATACTTCGGTGATACAGCCCATGTTCCCTATGGTGCAAGGAAACCGGAAGAAATCCAAGATCTGGCGATAAGAATCGGACGATTTCTGGAACGGCAAGGCTGTAAAATGATTCTGATTGCCTGTAATACCAGCACTGCGCTCGCCCATGATTTGCTTGGGCAAGCGTTATCTATCCCGGTTGTAGGGGTAATCGAGCCAGTGGTGGAAAAGGTTTGTGCTGAGTCCGTCAATCTTGCCGGGAAAGAAGTTGCCATGGGCGCCGGGATGCCCCCTGTGGGCGTGATCGCCACCCAAGCAACGGTCATAAGCAACGCCTACCAGCGTGTTTTTAAGAAAAAAGCTCCTCTTCAGTCTGTTTTAATGGTTGCTTGTCCAACTTTCGTTCCGCTGATTGAAGCGGGTGTAACGGAGGGCGCCCAGGTGGAAAACGATGTTGAAACCTATTTGACGCCCCTTAAAGAAAAGGGGATCCGAACGCTGATTTTGGGATGCACCCATTATCCGTTTCTTTCACATCCTATCCAACATTTTTTCGGAGATGATGTGGACATTCTGGATCCGGCAATCGAAGCCGTTCGACAAGGTAAACATATCCTCGCCGTGCGTGGCCTCTTGGCGAATGGACAGAAAGTGGTCCGCCGTTTTATCTCCAGTGGTGATCCAAAGGATTTTCGAAAAGGGGCGAGCCTTTTTTGGGTCCATCCCATCGATCAAGTTGAACAAATCATCTTGTAGGATCAACCGGATGACCTAAGAATCGCATTTGGGAGAAGAAAAGAATAAACGTAGCCTAAGATTTTTGATCCGGGAATTGTCTATTTTCCATAACATGTGTTAAAGTATCTCTAAGGATATCTTCTTAAAGAAAATTGAAAGGCGGTCAACCATGATCGATACTCGTTCAGCAAAACCATATTATATACAAATTGCTGATAAGCTAATGGAACAAATCAATACAGGCGTTTATAAACCGGGAGACAAACTCCCCTCAGAAAAAGACATGTGCAATGAGTATGGCGTCAGTCGAATCACGGTTCGTCAAGCTCTGAACCTGCTGGTACAAAAAAAAATAGTCAGTTCAGTCTATGGAAAAGGGACCTTCGTTAAAGCGCCTGAAATTACCCATGACTTGAAAAGGATCGTCCGATTTGGGACGGCCCTTCAGCAAAAGGGCTTAACAGGGCATACTGAAATCCTGTCTTTTTCACCCACTGTAGTCCATGAGGCGGCAAGGAGACAGTTGGGTTGTGATGTTTCCAATCTGAACCTGATCGGTTTCGTTCAAGATACCCCTGCTGTTTTATATAAATCTTTTATTAGGGAAGATATCAGTCAGCGAATGTATGAAACCGCTATGGATATTGAGAAGGAAAAAATAGCCTTTTCGTCCTTTGATTTATATGACAGAATGGGGATTCATTTAAGCAGGGTGGACCAGACCATCAGTGCGGTCAATGCGGACGGCAATCTTAAAAAACTATTGGGGCCTATGCCGTCAGACGCTCTGATTGTATTAGAATCGGTCTATTATTCCAGCACGGGGGAGCCGCTCGAATATAAAATCGGCTATTATCGTCCAGATATATATATATTCAAGCTAATGCGAGATCTGTAATTCAGCTTTATTCACATTGTTCTTGCGATTGAAGCAAAAAACCCGCAAAACCTTTGATAATCAAGGCTTGCGGGTTATTTTACGTGGAGCTGATGATGTGACTTGAACACACGACCTGCTGATTACGAATCAGCTGCTCTACCGACTGAGCTACATCAGCAAAGAGGTTTTGCACAAAAAACATCATACCATAACGGTCTGGGACGGTCAATATCGGTAGCGGGAAAAAGTGCGATCTCTGCCGGAAAACGGCATCAGGACTGCAGCTGCTTCAGGATGCGGGCTTTGGCCTTTTCAATATAATGGTAGATTTTTTCTATATCCAGCGTCAAGTACTGACCATCCCGATACAGGACCTTGCCGTCCACCATGGTGAGGCAGACATCGCTGCCGCTGGCGGAATAAACCAGGTTGTTCAGCAGGTTATGGACCGGCTTCATGTTGGGCTGGCTGATATCCATGACCGCCAGATCCGCCTTGTTGCCCACCTTGATGCAGCCGCAGTCATCCCGGCCCTGGCCTTTGGAGCCATTGAGGGTGGCGGCCTGGAAAGCCTCCGCCGGGGTGATCACCGTGGGGTCCCCGGACTGGTTTTTATGGAGCAGTGCATGGAGTTTGATCTCTTCAAAAAGGTTCAGGCTGTTGTTGCTGGCGACGCTATCGGTGCCCAGGGTTATATTGATGCCGCGGGACATGGCGTAAGGCACATTGCAGATTCCGCTGGCCAGCTTCAGATTGCTGACGGGATTAGCCGCCAGGGTGACGCCTTTGCGGGCGAGGATCTCAAAATCCTCCGGCTCCAGCCAGACACAGTGGGCGGCGGTGGTGGGATTGTCGAAGATACCCAGGGATTCGAAATACCGGGCCGGCGTTTTGCCTTGTCGCTGGGTTTTGCAGTTGTCGTGTTCTGCTTTAGTCTCCGACAGGTGGATCTGCATCCGCACACCCCATAGGGTGCATTGTTCGGCCACCGCGGCCACCACCTTGTCGGTGGAGGTGTATTCCGCGTGAATGCTCAGGTCCACCTGGACCCGTCCATTGGCTGCCCGATGGTATTTTTCGTAAAACGCCACATTTTCCCTATGGATGGGCAGTTCCTTGTATTCCTGATCCGTGAAGCAGATGATGCCCAGGGATAAGTTGCTCTTGAACCCGCTGTCGATGACCGCCCGGGCCATGCTGTCTCCCACGTAATACATGTCGGTGGTAGAAACCACACCGAAACGCAGCATTTCCGCGACGCCCAGGAGATAGCCATAATAGATATCTTCGGCGTTCATTTTGGCTTCGAATGGAAAGATCCTCTGGTTCAGCCAGTCGTGCAGCTTCATATTCTCCCCGTAGCCCCGCAGCAGGGTCATGGGGGTATGGGCGTGGGAATTGACCAGTCCGGGGATCAGGAGCTTGCCTTTGCCGCGGTAGAGCTCGCCAAAATCGGTTTCGGGGCGTTCGCTTCCGATGTACGCGATCCGATCCTCCGCTATGCCAACATATTGATTCTCCCGAACCTGCATCCGGTCGTCGATCAGGGATATGTTTTCAAAAAGCATACGGTCACTCCCAAGATATTATTTTTCTTATTATAACATAGGGAAATGGAGCCATCATCTGTTTTTACGATTTAACAAAAAGACGGCGCAGAGGCGATAATGTGCTCTGCGCCGCTATGTGATGCCGGTACGGATTGCAAGGGAGAAAACCTTTGGCCGTCCGGACGGATTTTGGCCGGGATCAGCCGACCGCCTCCGAGAGGACGATGCGCAAGTCGATTTCCTTGTCGTTGGCGGTGCGGAAGACCTTGATGGTGACGGTCTCGCCGGCCTTGCAGCGATCCTTTTCCCGGTTCAGTTCGGACTGGGATTTAACGGTGACGCCGTTGAAGGCGATGATGATGTCCCCGGCCTGGAGTCCGCCGGCCTCTGCGCCGGAACCGGAAGTCACCGTCCGCACGAGAAAGCCTTGGGGCACATTGTAATATGCGGCGGCTTGGGCAGACAATTCCTCACCGGAAATTCCGATGGATGGGCGCCCGGTCACATGGCCTTCAGAGATCAATTCCTGGATGATGGGCAGGGCGTCGCTGATGGGTATGGCGAATCCAAGGCCCTCCGCGTCGGTGCTGCTGACCTTCACCGAATTGATGCCCACCACTTCACCCCGGTTGTTGAG
>Ga0209269_1001020_pt1 | contig 17571 bp, 19 predicted proteins | sample MTBAKMMethaMetaG_FD_187455 | JGI IMG/M metagenome (GOLD analysis project Ga0209269, IMG submission 187455) | Enrichment culture microbial communities from Arthur Kill intertidal strait, New Jersey, USA, that are MTBE-degrading - MTBE-AKM (Arthur... | ecosystem: Environmental > Aquatic > Marine >... | reverse complement strand
ATCAGGGGTTCGAGTTGCCGCACGAAGACCGGCACCGCCTCGATCCCGGCGCGCGTGATCGCCTGCATCAGGATGGAGAGGCTGGTGATCCCGTCGGCGTCGATATGGGAGATGACCGTCACCTGTTCGGCCTCGCAGATGCGCCCGGCCGCCGCCCTGACGTCGCCCTCAAGACTCATTCCCTTTCAGGTCGGCACCGGATCTGATATAATCGACCTATCAGTCAAAAACTATCTATCGGTCCGATGCATAGGAGCGGATATGCAGGATGCTCTCTCCCCGGACTTCAGGGAACTCGCCGCCTTCTGTGAGGGCGGCATCATTACCCCGGAGCGGATGCGTGCCGTGGACCGGAATGCCTCGGCCCTCGGCGTCTCCGGACTTCGCCTGATGGAGGTGGCCGGCCTCGCCCTCGCCCTTGCGGTGCGGGAGTCCGTGCCCGAGCGGGTGCTTGTCCTCTGCGGGCGCGGGAACAACGGTGGGGACGGCCTGGTCGCCGCCCGCCATCTCCAGGACCTGGCTATCGACGTCGTCGTGCCGGCGTACGGTTCGGCCACGCCTGAGTTTCTCGCCCAGATGGCGGCCCTGCGCCACTGTGCCGTCGCCGTCCATGAGGTGGCGGTGCCGGCCGAGGTGGAGGCGCTCGCGTCCCTCTTCGAACAGGCCGACGTGATCGTCGACGCCATGCTCGGGACAGGGGTCTACGGCGCGCCCAGGGAACCCCTCGCCTCGATGGTCGGGCGTGCGAACCTCAGCGCCGCCCGGGTGGTCAGCGCCGACGTCCCGACGCCAGGGATGCGATCCGACCTCGTCGTCGCCTTTCATCGTCCCAAGGCACCCGGCGTCCGGGTGGCAGGGATCGGGATCCCGGTCGCCGCGGAGGTCTGCACCGGGCCAGGCGACCTCCTCTGCCTGCGGCCGAAAGGGCCCGCAGCCCACAAGGGGGCGGGCGGCGAGGTGCTCGTCGTTGGCGGGGGGCCGTACCAGGGGGCGCCTTTCCTCGCCGGCATGGCAGCGTTGCAGGCGGGCGCGGATATCGTCCGGGTCGCCTCCCCGGCATACGTCCCCTGTCCCGACCTGATCCACGTCCCCCTCGCCGGGGCCGTCGTCGGCGTTGAGCATCTGGAGATGCTCATTCCGCTTGCCAGACGGGCCGACGTGGTGCTCTGCGGCAACGGCCTCGGGGCAGGGAGCCATGCGGTGGTGGAGGCCCTCGCCCCGATCGCCCGCCGCCTCGTCCTCGACGCCGACGCCCTCCGCATTCCTCTTCCCGCCGGGGCGGCGACGATATATACTCCCCATGCCGCCGAGTTCGCCAGAATGACCGGTCGCCCGCTTTCAGGGAGCCTGGCGAACCGCGCCGGCACCGTGCGAGCGTCCGTCCCCGCGGGGGCGGCCGTTCTTGTCAAGGGTGCCGTCGACATCGTCTCGGACGGGGGACGGGTCAGGTTCAATCGCACCGGCTGCCCCGCGATGACCGTCGGCGGCACCGGCGACGTCCTTGCCGGGGTGGCTGCCGCCCTCTTCTGCAGGCTCCCCGCCTTCGAGGCGGCGTGCGCGGCGGCGTATGCGAACGGCCGCGCCGGCGAGGCGGCTGCGGCAGGAAGGGACGCCGGGATGACCGCAACAGAGATGCTCGCCCATATCCCAGAGGTACTCTATGGTTGAGTTCACCCATATCGCCGACGACCGCGCCCGCATGGTCGATGTCTCGGCAAAGCCCGACGTCGTCCGGGAAGCGGTCGCTGCCGGCAGGATCTACCTGCGGGCCGAGACTCTGGAGGCGATCCGCTCGGGGACGACGATCAAGGGGAACGTGCTTGCCACCGCCCGTGTCGCCGCCACCCTTGCGGTCAAGGACACCCCCAGGATCATCCCGATGTGCCACCCCCTCGCCCTCGGCGGCGTGGAGGTGGAGTTCGAGGAGGCCGAGGGCGCCATCGAGGCCGTGGTGAGGGTCCGCTCGTACGGCAAGACCGGGGTCGAGATGGAGGCCCTGACCGGCGTCTCCGCAGCGCTCCTCACCGTCTGGGACATGGTGAAGTCCGCGGAGAAGGACGAGAACGGCCAGTACCCGGTCACCCGCATCGAGGGCATCCATGTCGTCGAGAAGCGGAAGGGTGCGGCCTGACACCGTGCGGTTAATATCTCCTTGGAACATATCAGTACAGACCTGCGGGATCCGTCCCGTGAAGGAATGTGGCGCGAAACCAGCGCTGAACCTGAAGGTGATAATCAATGGCAAAGTCAATGTATGCCTACGTTCGCGAGGCATGGAGAAACCCGGCCGCCACCGGTGTTAAGTCCCTCCTCTGGGAGCGGATGCAGGTCTGGCGGCGCGAAGGTTCGGTCGTCCGCATCGACCACCCGACCCGTATCGACCGTGCGCACACCCTCGGCTACAAGGCGAAGCAGGGCGTCATCGTCGTGCGCGCCAGCGTCCGCCGCGGCGGTCGCAGGAAGTCCAGGTACGTCCGCGGCCGCAGGACCGCACGGATGGGCATGCGCCGGATCACCGCCGGCAAGAGCATCCAGCGGATCGCCGAGGAGCGCGCCTCCCGGAAGTACCCGAACATGGAGGTTCTCAACTCGTACTGGGTCGGCCAGGACGGCCGCCACAAGTGGTACGAGGTCATTCTGGTCGACGGCAGCCACCCCTCAGTACTGAGCGACCCCAAACTCGCCTGGATCGGCAACCCGAACCAGCGCGGCAGGGCCGAGCGCGGCAAGACGATGGCCGGCCGCAAGGGCCGCGGTCAGCGGCACAAGGGCACCGGTACCGAGAAGACCCGCCCGAGCATCCGCTCGAACGCGAACCGCGGAAAGTAACCATCCCCCATTTTTTTGGAGTGCACCGATGGCGTATGCTGATGCCTGCGTGCATCCCTATCCTGCCGGCGATACCTCGCTCCCTCGCATGGCCCTGGAGGCGCGGGAGCTCGGTTTTGACATGATCGTCTCGACCGGTGGCCAGGGAGAATATTTCGGCGTCCGTGCCGTGCAGGGGATCGTTATCGGCGCCCGGTCGCTCAAGGACGTTGTGAAGGCGGTGCGGCGGGCGCCCGAGGCCGCTCTTGTGGCGGTGTGCGCGGGCGACGAGGGTTTCACCCGTTCGGTCGTCTCTCTTGGCGGGGTGCATGTCTTAAAGGGCGTCCATCAGGGGCCGAAGAACGCCTTCGACCATGTGGCCGCCAGAACGGCCGGAGAACGCGGCGTTGCGGTGGAGATCGACCTTGCCCCGATCGTCGCCCTGCGGGGCCGGGATCGGCAGCGGGTGCTCGCTCGCTATGCCGACATCCTGTTCCTTCACCGCCGCTACGGCTTTCCTCTCTGCGTCGGGAGCAACGCACGCTCGGTCCTCGACCAGCGGAGTGTCCGCGAAGCCGCAGGCCTCTGCTCGCTCTTCGGGATGGACGAGGGCGAGGCCGATGCCGCGCTCTCCTCGGTGGAGGGGCTGCTCAACAGGCCCGAGACGGTGCGGGTGGTCGAATGAGGCCCAGACCCAAGGCCCTGCGGCAGAAGCGGCGCTACCTTCTTGTCAGGGTGCTGCCGCCGTGGCGCGAGATCGAGCAGAAGACGCTGTACCTCGCCGTCTCCGGGGCGGTGACCTCCCTCTTCGGCGACGCACATGCGGCCGAGATCGGTGCTGCTGTCGTCTTTTCAGAGCGGGGGTGCGCGATCCTCCGCTGCCGGCGGGGCGACGAGGGCGACCTTGCGGTGGCCTGTTCGACGGTCACCGCCGCGGGTGATGCCAGAGTGGCGCTCCGAACCGTCGCCGTCTCAGGGACGATCGCCGCGCTCAAAGGGCGGATGGAAGGGTGGATCCATGCTGTGCAGCCTGAAAAGGCGTTGTACGGAGAAAAGGAACTCCGCGCCTTTCGGTACGGGCGGCATAAGGTTGATGTACTACAAGAAGGTATTAAAAAACAGAGCATAGTCTTTTTGACAGATTGTGAACGTGAGGAGATCTAATGCAACCACAATATCAAATGGGATATGACCGGGCGATCACGGTCTTCAGCCCGGACGGGCGCCTGTACCAGGTCGAGTATGCACGGGAAGCGGTGAAGAGGGGGACCACCGCCGTCGGGATCAAGTGCAACGAAGGTGTGATTCTCCTTGTCGACAAGCGTGTTTCGTCACGCCTTCTTGAACCCGCCTCCATCGAGAAGATCTACCAGATCGACGAGCATATCGGCGTCGCCTCTTCGGGGCTCGTCGGTGATGCCCGTCTCCTCGTGGACCGTGCACGGGTCGAGGCCCAGATCAACCGGGTCTCGTACGACGAGTCGATCGAGGTGGAGAGCCTCGCAAAGAAGATCTGCGACCATATGCAGGTCTACACCCAGTTCGGCGGGGCCCGCCCGTACGGCACCGCCCTCCTGATCGCAGGCGTTTCAGAGGGCGAGGCCCGTCTTTTCGAGACCGATCCTTCGGGCACGCTCCTCGAGTACAAGGCGACCGGGATCGGCATCGGCCGGCCGGCCGTAATGAAGCTCTTCGAGGAGGAGTACCGTTATGAGATGACGATCCCCGAGGCGATCCACCTCGGTCTTCAGGCCCTGCACAAGGCGACCGAAGGGAAGTTCGACGTCCAGACCGTCGAGATCGGTGTCATCGAGCTGAACAACCCGATCTTCCGCAAGATGGGGACTGACGAAGTGAAGTCTTTCGTCGACAAGGTCGAGTTCGAGACGCCTGAAGGCGAAAAGAAGTCTGAGGAGTGAGGACAATTGATCCCGCTGGACCGGGCGGTAGTCGCCCGTCTTGAGAGCCATGGCGAGCGCTTTGAGATCGCAGTCGACCCTGAGCTCGCGATGAAAGTGCGGCAGGGCGAGGAGATCGCGATCGAGGACGTCGTTGCGGCTGACTCGGTCTTCGAAAACTTCGCCCACGGGGAGCGGGCGTCAGAAGAGGCCCTCCAGAAGGTCTTCGGTACGACCGATTTCGAACCGGCCGCCCGGCGGATCCTCGCGAAAGGTGAGATCCACCTGACGGCCGACCAGCGGCGGCGGATGATCGAGGACAAGCGCCGGAAGGTGATCACCTTCATCTCCAGGAACGCTATCAACCCCCAGACCAAACTCCCGCACCCCCCGCAGCGGATCGAAATGGCGATGGAGGAGGCCAGGGTGAACATCGATCCCTTCAAGCGCGTCGACGAACTGGTGAAGGAGACGGTGAAGGCGCTCAGGCCGATCCTGCCGATCAGGTTCGAGGAACTCAGGCTTGCCGTGAAGATCCCGGCCGATCACGCCCCCCGCGCCTATGGTGAGATGCAGGGTGCGGCGACGATCGAGCGGGAGGAGTGGCTGGGTGACGGTTCATGGGTCTGCGTCTGCCGGATTCCTGCCGGAATCCAGAGCGACTTCTACGCGCTCGTCAACCGTCTCTCAAAGGGCGACGGGCAGGTAAAGATCCTTGATCAAGTATATTAAGCGGAACGTTCAACCTAGATAAGCATAATTAGGGGTAATATATTATGGCGAGGCGTAAACAGCAGAAGGCAAAAGGCAAAGTCACCGGGAGTGCGGGAAGGTTCGGACCAAGATACGGCAGGTTCATCCGCAAGAGAGTGCTCGAGGTGGAGAAGATCGAGAAGGCCACCCACACCTGCCCCCGCTGTGACCACCAGGCCGTCCGCCGTGTCGGCACCGGCATCTGGCAGTGCCGCAAGTGCGACTTCAAGTTTGCAGGCGGCGCCTATGCGCCCCAGACTCCCTCCCTCCGTGTCGCACTCAGGACCATTGAGCGCGCGATCGAGACCCAGGAGTAAGCGGCGTGGCAAGTACGTACAAGTGTGCCCGGTGCAAGCAGAAGGTGGAGATCGACAAGAACGTCAGGTGCCCCTACTGCGGACACCGCATCCTTTTTAAGGAGAGGGGCGCTGCGATCAAAGAGCTGAAGGCTCGATGACTGTCGTCACCACCTCCAGAAAAGCAGCGGACGACCTGCGGGCGCTTGCGCGGCACCTCGCCTTTGCCACCGGCGCTCGCTATCTGGCCCGCGGAAAGACCGGGTTTGCGGCTATTTCCGACGAGGCCATCATACTTTTTACGCGTGAACACGGCACGATCCGTTTTGTGGTGGTGGGGGAGGACGGAGAAGTCGCCCTCGACGCTCCGGTCAGGTCGGTGCGGATCGCCGAGCGGGAGGGTCTGATCAACCGCACCCTGCGGATTGCCGACCAATCGGTTTATGATGTCCTGAAAAGATACTGTGATGCAGAACCGGCAGAAGCCGGTGCTCCGTCCATTGTCTTTGACGGGCAGCAGAAGAAACAGATTGTGCTGGAGCTGGCGCAGTGATGCATGAGGCGGTCTTTTGCTTTACGACGCCGTACGCCGCCGTCCTTCACCGCGCCCTCGCCCCTGAGGCCGGTGAGGTCGAGGGCTCCCGTTCACATGAGGAGATCGCCCTTGACGGCCCGGAGACGCTTGTGCTCAGGGTTGTGGCGGCCGACGCCCATGCCCTGCGGGCGGCGCTGAACATGTGGCTCCGGCTGGTCAATGTGGCAGACGAACTTCAGGAGATGATCAGGCATGAGTAGTGTTTCACCCAAAGTACAGCAGCAGCTTGCAATGCTGCAGCAGATCCAGCAGCAGCTCCAGACCGTCGTCGGGCAGAAGGCCCAGTACGAGATGGCCGTGAAGGAGACGAACCGCGCCGTCGAGGAGCTGAAGGAGGTCGCCGACGACACTCCGGTCTATGTGAACGTCGGCACCGTGATGATGCAGAAGGACAAGGAGAAGGTGCTCGCCGAACTCGCCGAGAAAGCCGAGACCCTTAACCTGAGGATCATGTCTCTTGACAAGCAGGCGAAGGCGATGCAGGCGAAGTTCGAGCAGCTGCAGGCCCAGGTTCGGCAGGCGGTCGGCGGCTCTCCGCAGGCTTCATAAACCTTTTTCTTAGAATTGTCTTTTTTCCGGCTCCGTAGATGTCCTCAGATCCTTCTGGTTTCGCGCGGGCCCACTGCCCGGAGAGGGTTGATCGCCGCCTTCCCCGTACGTCCCGAAGGGGGGGTTCACCGCCGGACCCCCCACACACGATCGGGCTAGAGAAGGCAACAGCAGAAAAACCCGGAAAGGACGATCCCTGTCCTTGCACCCATCACAAGTCACTCAAGGGATGTTTCGACGGTTCCGGCTCTCCTCGAGAAGTTTGGTGAACGTTTTCCGCAATGCCTGCACCTCTTTTTCGGTCAAACCGTCAACGATGCCACTGCACTTCACGAGAAAGTGGGGAACCTGTTTTGCAAGCGCATCGGACACTATTGCGGGGGCGTCGCTGGTGACATAATACTGCGTTTCCACGCGTGCCTGTCGCGCCTTCTCCACCATCTCGCACTCGTCAGAGGTAAAGAATCCCTCGAGAAGGTGCTGCATAAGGACAATCGTGCAGGTATGGTTTTCAGACTAGATCCCGATTTTTGTAAGCACGGAGTACAGAGAAAAATAGAGAGAATAATACGCAGTCGAGATCTTCCAGTCAGATGAAGCAACTGAATGCATGGCATCCATGGCATCCTCAGCTTTTTTGAGATACGCGGCTGCCAGGTTGTCATCTGGTTCGACAAGCATGACGCCATTTTTAATTCTGGCGCACCAGGCGAGTCTGCCTCTCATGCCATCACGTCCCGAACAAACGACTCGGTGTTTTTCCAGACGATGTGGTTTTTTCTCACCTCAATTACAAGAGGATCGGATCGGCCCTTTGCATCGAAGGCGGTATCCGGGTACGCTTTTACATTGATGTCAACATCGTACACCTCCCCGAGTTTTGTCACCTCCCGTTCGTCATAACTTCCTGCAACGAAAATATCGATATCAGATTCCTCGGTATCGGTGCCTTTTGCATAACTCCCAAAAAGAAGCGTGGTTCCCCGGGTGAAGCCGGAAACTTTGTTCAGAAACTCGGAAATATAGGGCTTCTCCTCCATAAACCGGATCTTCTTGTAAATTTCGGCCATCATAAAATAATGGGTCGAGATCTCGCCGCGTTTTATCCTGAAGAGTCGAGTTCTCCCTCGTTGCGACGATGCGAGTACGCTTTTGTCTTCGAGGCGTGTGAGAATTGTCTGCGCAGTCCCATGACTGATAGGGATATGGTTGCAAATCTCCCTGATATAATATTCCCGGTCATAACCACTGGAATACAGGGCGAGCACCATGAGGTCATGCTCGCTTATGTCTATTTTTTTACTACAATGGTATATATGCATGGGGTTGAGCCAACCGCTCCGGCTGACATAAGGAACGTCCCGGGTTTTCCAACCCGGCCCCTCCCTCACGATTGATCAGGGAAGACGCACACGAGATCCCTGACAGGTTGCGCCTCTCCCTCCCCCTATCGCAACCGGCAGGGGGTGAGGGGGCAGCCAGCCCCCTCCTTTGAGTCCCACCGATCACCTGCCTTCCCCTCATCCACGCCCCATGGGTTTCACCGCCGGAAACCCCCATGATTGTGCCAGGGAAGCGTGAAGGGGAAGATCCCTGAGGGGATGGGTGCGGTTCCTGCCCCTATCGTGACTGGGCTTAGGGCCTGTGGTGTGCACAAGGCTGGTTTAAGGAAGCGGAAAACGCTGGAAAAAATAGTGTCGGTCGGGAGGGTTATTTTTCGCTCCCCTGCACCCGCTGCAGCAGGTTGATGGCGTTTACCATCGCATCGACCGAGGCGATGACGATGTCGTCGGAGGAGGCCGAGGCGTCGAAGATGTTCCCCGAGGCGTCCTCCACGGCGATCGTGACGTGGCCGATGGCGTCGGTCCCGCCCGAGATCGATTCCACCGAGAACTCCTTTAAGTGGACGGGCCTGGGCAGGCACTTCAGGATCGCCTTCATAGCGGCGTCCACCGGGCCGTTGCCGGTGCTGCACGCCACCTTCTCGACGCCTTCCACGATCAGGTTCACCGAGGCGGTGGGCATCACATGGTTGCCGGTCAGGATGCCGATGTCCCGCAGCTCGACCGCATGGGCGATGCCGGCCATTCCCATCACCTCTTCGGCGATCGCATAGAGGTCGGCATCGGTGATCCGCCGGCCGCGGCCTGCGATCGCCTTCATCTTTTCCATGATCTGATCGAGCTGGGCATCGTCCGGGTTCATGTGGGCGTCGGCGAGCGTCTGCCTGACGGCGTGGCGGCCGGCGTGTTTGCCGAGCTTCAGCCGGCGCCGGTGGCCGACCATCTCCGGGGTCATGATCCCGGGCTCGAAGGTGTCGGAACGCTCCAGCACACCGTGCGAGTGGATGCCGCTCTCGTGCGAGAAGGCGTTCTCGCCGACGATCGGCTGGTAGGGCAGGATGCTGATCCCGGCATAGCGCGAGACGAGCCGTGAGGTCTCGACGAGGCGGGGGGTGTCGATCTCGGTCTCGATCCCGTAGATCGCCTCCAGCGCCATCACGGTCTGGGCGAGGTCGGCGTTGCCGGCCCGTTCGCCCATGCCGTTCACGGTCACCTGGACCTGGGCGACCCCGGCCTCGACGGCGGCGAGGGTGTTTGCGACCGCGAGCCCGAAGTCGTTGTGGCAGTGGACGTCGATGGGGGCGTTCACCTCTTTAACGACGCGGGTGATCAGGTCTTTCATCGCCGAGGGCGTCATCACGCCCACGGTGTCGGGGATGTTCACCGTCGTCGCCCCTGCGGCGACCGCCGCCCTGCAGACCTCGATCAGGTAGTCCCTGTCGGTCCTGGTAGCGTCCATCGCCGAGAAGAGGCAGTGGCCGAAGTGCTCTCTGGCATAGGCGACGATCGATGCCGTGGCGTCGATCACCTCCTGACGCGTCTTTTTGATCGTGTACTCCCGCTGGATGTCGGAGGTCGGGATGAAGACATGGATCATGTCCACGCCGCTGTCGATGCAGGCGTCGACGTCGTCCTTTCGCATCCGTGAGAGTCCGCAGATCCGTGCCCCGGTGTCCGCGGCGACGATTGCTTTTACCGCTGTCAGCTCGTCGGTTGAAGAGGCGGGGAATCCGGCTTCGATGGTGCCGACCCGTATCGCAGCGATCTGGCGGGCGATCTCCACCTTCTGTTCGATAGTGAAAGAGACTCCCGGCGTCTGTTCGCCGTCGCGCAGGGTGGTGTCGAAAAGAGCTATGTTCTTACGTGCATTTCCGGGGACAAAGAAAACGATTCCCCCTCGTTCTGGTTGTGTCTGCGTTGGTGTGAGACATACTCAAAAAACGATGTCACGGTATAAAAAGGTGCTCCCCTGGCCATCCGAGGCCACCAATACCTTTAATAACTCCCTTAACCCACCTATGTAACGCAATACCCGCCTTAACTCAGACTGGTAGAGTGCGCGGCTGTAGTTTGGTTTGCCGTTCAGGTAACCGCGCGGCTACCGCGATGTCCCCGGTTCGACTCCGGGAGGCGGGATCTGCAATGAGCCCAGGTAGTGTAGAGGCCTATCATGATGCCCTGTCACGGCATCGACACGGATTCGAATTCCGTCCTGGGCGCTTCTCACTTTTTAAATTCTGATTGAAGCAGCGCAAGCGCATCTTAAAAAAAATGAGTTTTTCTTTCAGGCGACCCTGATCTCAGCCCTGCGGCCAAGACCTTTTTCGATAGTGGGCAGGGCGTCGCGCACCCCCCAGACTTCGAGTTCGCACCTGTCCGGGCTCTCGATCTCGATGAAGACGGTATCTCCCTCGATCTTCAGGACTGCGTCCTTTACGAGGGCCCGGTGACTGCGGTCGAGGTTCTCTGCGATCCGCAGGAGGGTGGAGAGGGCTCGCACGGCCGTCGCAGCCTCTGCGTCGAGCCCTGCTGCGGCAAGCGCCTTTTCAGACGGGGCTTTTTTGCGGTGGAAGCGTGCGGTCTCTCCGATGATCAGGGTCTCCCGCCGGGAAAATCCGGGCATCCCGGCATTCTTGATGATATAGCAGGAATGGTCCTGGTGGTTGGGAAACGAGATGAGCGTCCCGGTGTCGTGGAGGAGGGCGGCGTATTCGAGCAGTTCTCGCGCCTCTTCGCCGAGGTTATGGATGCCGGCCGCTGCTCCGGTGTCGAAGAGCCTGAGTGCGAGGCGGACCACCTCGTGCGCGTGCCCTTCATCCGAGCGGCAGACACGCATCAGGTGCATGACGCCCTGGCGGCGGACCGGGACCGGGCTGCCCTGCAAGAACCCCTCGAAACCGCTGAGGTAATCGACCAGTAGGCCGTCAATCACCCCGCGGCCCGAGACCCTGATAGTGGGTATGCCGATCTCGGCCATCAATACTTCCAGGATCGCCCCGCCGCCGACGATGATGTCGGCGCGGCCAGGGTTGATCGCGGGGACCTGCCGCCGCTCATCGAGGCTCATCGGGCAGAGCCTCCTGAGGACGGTGCAGAGCCCGGTGTAGGTGAGGAGAGTTTTGTCCCCGGCGATCGCTGCCAGGTTCTCGATCGTCCCCGAGCTCCCGAAGGCGAGATCTGTCCCGATGTCCCCGAAACCGTCGAGGGCCGGGCGGAAGGCGTCAAGCACCCGGGCACGCATGGCATCGTAGGTCGCCGGGCTGATCCGGCCGTCTCCATCAGGTTTGAAGAGGGCCGAGAGGCGGATCGCCCCGAGCTTCAGGCTCGTCCGGTGGCGGGGAGCATGGTGGCTTCCGACGGTGATCTCGGTCGACCCGCCGCCGATATCGATGAAAACTGCCTCTCTGCCGCCCGTATCGCCGCCTGACCCGACCCCGAGATGGATGAGCCGCGCCTCCTCCAGCCCTGAGATCACCCTGAGGTCCATGCCGGCCTGCTCTCTGACCATCGCCAGGAATTCTTCACGGTTCTCGGCCTCCCGCGTCGCCGAGGTGGCCACCGCCACGATATCGTCCGCCTGAAAACCCCTCGCCGCCTCCATGAGGTTTTTGCAGGCGAGGGTGGTGCGCTCCATCGCCGCGGGCTGGAGGCGCCCGCTCTCGAATTCGCCCTCGCCGAGGCGGACGGTCACCTTCTGCCTGGTGAGCACTGAATAGGAACCGTTCTCGTTGAGCCTGACGATCAGGAGGCGGACCGAGTTGGTGCCGAGATCGACGAAGGCGGCGACCCTGCCCCCGGGCGGCACCGCCGCCCGGCTCACGCCCCCTCCCCTCCCTGCCTCCCGGCGCAGCGGTGGGCGATCATCCACTCCTGCGCATTACAGGTGCCGGTTTCAGGCCGTTCGTACGATCCGTCGGCGTGGAGCCGTCTTGCCTTGACGTCGTCCCGTACGTGGACGGCGAGCAGGCGCAGGATCTCGGTCCTGATCGCCGGGTCTTCGACCGGGAAGAGCACCTCCACCCTCCGGTCGAGGTTTCTGGGCATCAGGTCGGCGCTCCCCAGTAGAATCTCGCCGCTGCCGAAGGCGTAGATCCGGGCATGCTCCAGGAACCGGCCGACGATCGAGGTGACCGTGATTGTCTCGGAAACACCCGGGATGCCAGGGCGCAGGCAGCAGATGCCGCGGACCTGCAGGTCGATCCGCACCCCGGCCTGGGAGGCGCGGTACAGGGCGTCGATGCACTCCCTGTCCACCAGGGCGTTCATCTTGAAGACGATCCGGCCGTCGCCGTGCATCCGCTGCCGGTCGATCTCCCCCTCGATCCGCGCGAGGAGTCCCCTCCGCATCGAGACCGGGGCGGCCAGGATCCGCCGGTACTCCGCTTTGCGCGAGACCCCGGTGAGCACGTTGAAGAGGTCTGAAACGTCGGCGGCGATCGCCGGGTCGGTGGTGAAGAGCCCGATGTCGGTGTAGGCCCTGGCGCTCTGGGCGTTGTAGTTGCCGGTGCCGAGGTGAACGTGCCTGACGATCCCCCCCTTCTCCCTTCTTACGATCAGGCAGGCCTTGGCATGGACCTTGAGGCCGACGAGCCCGTAGACGACATGGACGCCGGCTCGCTCCAGGGCGCGGGCCCAGCCGATGTTGTTCTCCTCGTCGAACCTGGCCTTCAGTTCGATGACGGCCGTCACTTGCTTGCCGTTTTGCCGCGCCTCCATGAGGGCGGCGACGATCGGCGAGTTTGGGCCGACCCGGTAGAGGGTCTGCTTGATCGCGAGCACCGCCGGATCGTGCGCCGCCTCCCGCAGCACGGCGACTACGGGTGCGAAGCTGTCGTAGGGGTGGTAGAGGAGGAGGTCCCTGCCCGAGAGTGCGGGGAGGACAGGTGTTTCCCGCGCGAACGCGGGCGGCACCGCCGGGAGGAAGGGGGGATCCTTCAGGTCGGGCCGGTCGATCCCGGCGATATCCATCAGGTCGGCCATGCCGAGCGGGCTTCCGGTGATATAGACCTGGATCGGCGGGAGGCCGAGGTGCGAGGCGAGGCTCTCCCTGATCCATGCGGGCATCGAGCCGGTGACCGCAAGACGAGCCGGGGCGCCCCGCCGGCGGAGCTCCATCCCTTCCTCGACGGCGGTGAGCAGGTCGGAGGCCTCGTCCTCCTCGATCTCCATGTCGGCGTCGCGGGTGACCCTGAAGACATGGCACTCCTCCACCTCCATGCCGACGAAGAGGAGGTCGAGGTTTGCGGCCACCACGTCCTCGATGAAGACGAAGTGGTGACCTTCCATATCGGGCAGCCTGATCAGGCGCGGGATGAGGTCGGTCGGCACTTTCACCCGCGCCAGCGCCCGTTCCCCGGTGACCGGGTTTCTGACGGCGACGGCGAGGTTGAGGGAGAGGTTCGAGATCGTCGGGAAGGGGTGGCAGGGATCGAAGACCATCGGGGTGAGCACCGGGAAGACCTCTTCCTCGAACCGCCTTCTGAGTTCCTCCTGCACCGCTGCCGGGAGGTCGGCGGCCCGGTGGATGACGATCCCCTCCCGTTCCAGCCCCGGCAGGAGTTCCTCTTCCCAGCACCGCTGCCGCTCTTTGAGGAGAGGTATGAGGCGGGTGCGGATCGCCTGCATCTGCTCCTCCGGGCTCATGCCGTCGGGCGGGGCCTCCAGGGCGCCGCAGGCGATCTGCCGCCGCAGCCCGGCGACGCGGATCATGAAGAACTCGTCGAGGTTCGAGGAGAAGATCGAGAGGAACTTCACCCGTTCGAGCAGTGGATGGGTGCGGTCGAAGGCCTCTTCGAGGACGCGCCTGTCGAATTCGATCCAGGAGAGTTCGCGGTTGATGTACAGGGCCGGGTCGCCGGGTGAGATCGCTGCCATGCTGATCAGCGTTCTCTTTTTTTGCCACAAGTAGTTTGAGGGAGGACGGCGAGATGGATGCATGCAACAGAAGCGTGTGCCGGGGGTGGAGGATGCGGAGGAAGGACTTGTCCTCGCCCTCAGCGGTGCCGAAGACGCCAGGATACGGAGAATGTCTTCGCTCCTCCTCGGCAGGACCGGCGATGCGGCGGCGGCCCTGCCGCTGGTGGCTGCGCTCGCTGACCCCGACATGGGGGTGCGCGAGGAGGCGGCGGCGGCGCTTGCAACCCTCGGGCCGGCCGCGGTTCTCCCCCTGATCCCGGCCCTCAGGGACCCTGCGTGGCGGACCCGGTACCGGGCGGCCGAGGCGCTTGGCCGGATCGGCGACCGCCGGGCCGTCGGGCCGCTTGTGCGTGCACTTGCCGACGAGAAAGATCATGTCCGGTATATGGGTGCAAAAGCGCTCGGCCTGATCGCCGACCCTGCGGCCGGGGATGCCCTCGTCCCGGTGCTCAGGGACGGGAACCCCCCGGCCCGGAAGGCTGCGGCGTCGTCCCTCGGTGCGATCGGGGGGTACGAGGCGGCCCTGCTGGCGGCGCTCGAGGCTGAGCCATCGGGTTCGGTGCGCCGGGCGATCAGGGACGCCCTCGGACAGGGGTGAGGCGCCTGTGGACCCGCTTGCGGTGCCGATCAGGGTGGCGGTCGGGGTGGCCGGGACGGGCGATCCCGCACCGGTGCTCGGGCGCCTCGACGGGATCCTCGCCCACACCCCGCACACCTTTGAGACCGTCTCGGCAGGCGCCGGCCCTGCAGGTTTTTCCGTCGGGACGCTTGTCGAGGGCTGCGACCTGCTGGTCGCTTTTCCCGACGCCGATGCTGCGGTCCTGGCCGCTGCCCGCGCCGCAGGCCGGACGATCTATCTCGTCGCTGCCGACGGGGCAGTCACCGCGGAGCTCCGGGCCGACCGCATCCTGGATACCCTCCGCTTCCTCGACGCCTACAATGCCGAACATCTGGACGCCACACGGATCCGTCGGGAGACGGCGACGAGAGAGGATCTCTTACGGACGCGCCTCCACATCGCCGGCCTTGACCCGCCCCTCCTCGAACCGGTGGCCGCCTCCCTCCTCCCCTATTATGTGCGGACCAGGATCCTTGCCGACCGCTATGGCACTCTTCATCTCTGGGCCGGGACGGCGGTCTATGCTCTTTCTGCGGCGGCGATCGCCGTCGTCACGGTGCAGGCCCTCCTCATGCCGGCGTTTACCTCACTGGTCTGGATCGAGGTGGGGGCGATCGCCGCCGTCCTCCTCCTGCTGATCGCCGCCCGCACCATGGACTGGCACCGCAAGTGGCTCGATTACCGGTTCCTTGCCGAGCGGATCCGCTCCGCGATCTTCCTCTGCTTTGTCTGCATCCGTTGCGAGGTGCCGGGCGCACGGCAGGGGATCGCTCTCTCTCACCACTACGACGACTGGATGTCCCGGGCCTTCGAGGGGCTGCTCGAGGTCAGGCCGATCAAGTACTGCTCGCTTGCACTGCCCATCGAGCCCCTCAAGCACTTTCTGATCGAGGCGTGGATCAGCCGGCAGATCGACTGGTATGCCGCCACCGCCCGGAAGAACAGAAGACACTACGAGACTCTTCTCCACGCGGGGGAGTTTTTCTTCATCGCCACCCTGATCGCGGCCGCCGCCCACGCCTCGGGAGTCGTCCTCCTGGGCGAGGCCCTGCTCGCCGCCGCCACCATCGTGCTGCCGGCGGTGGCGGCCTCCTTATCAGCGATCCGGGTCCAGCGGGAGTACCGCCACAATGCCGAGCGGGCTGCGGGTATGCTCCGCCATCTCTCCTCGATCAGCCTGCGGATCAGGGAGGCCGGGACGATGGACGAACTCTGCGATCTCCTCGAGGAGGCGAACGAGGTGATGCTCAGGGAGCAGCAGGAGTGGCGTGTGGTCTTTCGGTTCAGGGAGCTGGAGGGGGTGTGAGGGGAACTCCTTCTGGGTTTTATATCTGCCGGAGGAGGGGCTCCAGACTTTCCTCAAAATAGGACCCTGGGAGTTTGGGAAAGCATTTCTGGCCGGTATTATGCCTCTCTCTAATTATACGGAGATCCGGTTTTTCATCTATGCACTTGATAGGGTGATTTTACCTTTGTGACAGTATGGTCCTGGATTACTCATACTGAGTCCAGGCCATCATTCCATAGAGCCGGTGCAGCTCCCTGACCTCCACATCCCCGCAGGGGTAACCGGCGTACCTGATCCGTTCGTAGAGCCTGACGAACGCCCGTGCAGCCTCCCCGGCCGGGGTATCCGCGAGGGCGGCGGCGACCTCGCGCGGCGTCTTCGAACGCGGGTTTTTGATCCCGAAGCGTCGGCCTGCGGCGACGGCGAGACGCTCCCAGAGGAGGGCGGCCTCCTCGATGGGGGAGAGCGGGCCGGTGGGCTCCGGGGGTTCGAGGATCTCCTCAGCCGCCTCTTCTTCTTCCGCGACTTCGACGGGCTCCGCCTCCTTCTCTGGTGCCGGCGGCCGCCTGGAGCGGCGGAGGTACGCGAATCCGGCGATCAGCCCGACCGAAACGGCGGCAAGCCCGGTGAGCGCCGTCTTGATCAGGCCGAGCGGGTCGACGATCGCCACCTCCACCTCGTCGCTCTCAGAGGGCTCCAGCGGGAAACCCTCGCCGGCGAAGACCGCTTTGAGGGTGTGGCGGCCGGGCTCCAGAGTGATCTCGGCATTATATGCCCCGCTCTCCGCGGTCCGCGCCCAGGCCGTGGCGTTCCCGTCCACGAAGACTGCCACCTCGGCGCCGGCGACGCCGCGGCCGAGCGCCTTTAAGGCGCCGGTGCAGACGGCGGTCTGTGCGGAGGAGTTCGCCTTTGCTGCCAGGGTGATCTCGGAGGGCGAGGAGAGTACCGAGAACTGCGCGAGGTCCGAGACCGACCGGCCCGACTGCACGTAGGCGAGGTGCGTGCCGGCGCGGCTCTTCCCCACTGTGTAGGTGAAGGTGTAGCGCCCGCCGTCGGCGGTGGCGGCGGTCGCAGACAGCCGGCTGTCGATGTAGAGCTCCACCCCGGCGCCGTCCTCGCCGGTGCCGAGGAGGCCGCGGACCTGGATCGTCTCGCCGTAGCGCGCCTCCTCGGGTGAAAGGAAGATCGAGATCGCCGGCGGCGGCAGCACCGGGGCCGAGGCGCTCACCTCCTGGAGCTGGACCTCGGTCACCTCCTCGACGATCTCCTTGTAGTCGTCGACGCTCTCTTCGTAGGTCGTGGTGTCCCGCTCGTACTTCTGGCCGATGTCCGCGATCTGCTCCTTCTGGCCGGCATACGAGGTATAGGCCTGGGCGAGTTCGTCCCGCAATGCCTCGCCCTCGTAGATGATCGAGTAGAGCTTGCCCGGGTCGTCCTTGTTCCTGTACTCGATCTGGAGCTCCTTGATCTCCTCGAAGCGCTGCGTCCCGTTCACCAGGGTGCGCA
>Ga0209269_1001016_pt1 | contig 17592 bp, 13 predicted proteins | sample MTBAKMMethaMetaG_FD_187455 | JGI IMG/M metagenome (GOLD analysis project Ga0209269, IMG submission 187455) | Enrichment culture microbial communities from Arthur Kill intertidal strait, New Jersey, USA, that are MTBE-degrading - MTBE-AKM (Arthur... | ecosystem: Environmental > Aquatic > Marine >... | reverse complement strand
CCAGCGGAAAAGGCAAGATGAGCAAACGAGACGCAATGGACCTGGATAAAGATGGTTATTCGATTTTCTTAAACGATTTTCCAGCCCTGGGGTATTTGCCTGAAGCGGTGGTCAACTGGACCGCGCTAATGGGTTGGAGTTATGATGACCATACCGAGTTTTTTAGTATGGCTGATTTGGTTGAGAAGTTCAGTTTTGAAAAATTAAACCCTTCTCCGGCAGCGATTAACTTTGAGAAACTCGATCATTTCAACGGTTTGCATATTCGGAATATGTCTTTGGAACAACTGGCAGAAAAAGTAAAACCCTTTTTTGAAAAGGGTGGTTATTCACTTTCCCATGACCAGCTGATGAAAGTCACCCCGATTATTCAAGAACGGTTAGTCACTTTGGATGACGCGGTGGAGGTAGCCGGGTTTTTGTTTGACGAAAAGGTAGATCTGGTGGTGGAAGATCTGATCCCCAAAAAAACCTCCCTTGAGGACACGATCAAGATCGGAAAAAGCTGTCTTGCGGTTTTGAAAGACTTACCATCCCTGTCGCCAACGGTGGCAGAACCTCCGATGCGGGAATTGGTTGAATCATTGGGAATGAAAGCCGGACAGGTGTTTGGCTTCTTGCGGCAGGCAGCGACTGGCCGCAAAGTTACCCCTCCTTTGTTTGAGAGTCTTGAAATTATTGGCAAAGATAGGGTATTACAGCGAATTGAACAGGCAATTCTTCTGTTGGAGAGCCAAAATTAGTGAAGTTTAAAAACCTAGACAAGCTTTCTCGATGGTGGTAAACTATTGGAGTTCAAGCTTTGGGGGTTCGTCTAACGGTAGGACAGCGGACTCTGAATCCGTATGTGGGGGTTCGAATCCTCCACCCCCAGCTGGTTTACCCGGGATTAATCCCGGGTTTTTTTTCTTAAATTTCCTGACAAAAATAAAGCCCGCGTTTTACACGCGGGCCTGGATTACTCAATTTGATGACAGTTATAAATTAATCCTCAGACCAATTATCGTCAATATCCTCTTCGTCCTCTTCCTCATCCAGATCGAGATCTTCCCATTCATCCAATTCTTCCTCTTCTTCTTCCCATTCATCTTCTGTTAGAGGTTCGTCATTGGGTGTATAGGTGACACAGCCGTTGTCAGGATCGATTTCCACTGCAGCCGCACTGCAATAACCTTCATCAAGGAAAGCACAATCATCATAATGACAACGAATTCGGGGCATAATTTCCTCCTGCGTTGATAAATTCACTCTGATAAAAATCTCAGAGCCGTTACGCAAATATAAATGATGTGACTAGAATATACATTTGACTTGATTTTGTCAAATGGTTTCTACTACTCAATAAATCGAGACGGTATTATATCACTGATTATCCAGGTTTCAAGCGATGAGCTTCCAATACATTGGGCAAATTTTCAATTCGTGATAGCACTTTACTGAGTTGGGAAATATCTCCAATTTCCAGTACCAATCGAAAAGTACCCATGTTGTGGGTGACTTTTAAATCGATATCCGAGATATTAACACCCTCATTACTAATCACTGTGTAAATATCCCCCATAAGGCCTTGACGATCGTAGGCCCGAATTTCTACAGCTACTGAGAAAGTCTTTTTGGGTTGTCCCCAAGAAACTTGCACAATACGCTCTTTATCATGTTGCGATAGCCGCATAACATTTGGGCAATCTCTTCGATGAATGGTAGCGCCTCTGCCGCGGGTGATATACCCGACAATTTCATCTCCTGGTGCCGGATTACAACAACGCGCTGAAGCAGTCAGGATTCCCTTGAGACCCACCACGGTGACCGCATTTGAGTCTTGTTGCGTGGAAGGGGCAATATTGGCTTCCAGAAGAGCGTCTTTATCTTTATCTACTTCACTAAGAACATTGATGATTTTTTTAAGAGAAAGATCACCGCAACCTAAAGCGGCATAAAGATCTTCCGTGGATTTTAATTCAAAGTTCGTATTCAGTTTATCGAAATCCACGTCTCCGATGCCAAGACGGTGAAGTTCTTTTTCTAAGATTACTTTTCCATGAGCAATGTTCTGGTCTCGATCCTGTTTTTTAAACCAGGCGCGGATTTTCGATTTAGCGCGCTGCGTTTTTACCAGACCCAGGTTAGAGTTGAGCCAGTCTCGACTGGGACCGCCTTGTTTGGCAGTTAAGATCTCGACCTGATCGCCAGTTTTGAGATTGTATTCCAGATTGACCAACTTGCCGTTGATTTTTGCGCCACGGCAACGATGACCAATTTCAGTATGTACATGGTAAGCGAAATCGATGGGGGTGGAACCAGCCGGCAAGTCTATGATATCTCCGCGCGGTGTGAAAATGTAAACGCGGTCTTCAAAAACATCCGACTTCATCCCATCCACAAATTCTTGCGCGTCTTCGACGTCTTGACGCCATTCCATCAATTTTCGAATCCAGGTCACGCGCTGTTCATAGGACTTGTCAGTTTTTATCTTTTCTTTGTAGCGCCAATGGGCGGCAATACCAAATTCCGCGTTTTGGTGCATTTCGGATGTGCGGATTTGAACTTCCAAGGGGCGACCATCATTGTATATAACGGCGGTATGCAATGATTGGTAAAAATTATCTTTTGGCGCGGCAATATAATCATCAAATTCTTGCGGGATTGGGCGCCAATGGGTATGGATGATGCCCAAAGCAGCGTAACAGGATGGAATGTCAGGAACAATTAACCGTACCGCCCGCAGATCCATCAGTGCTTCGAAAGGTTTACCGCGATCTTGCATTTTCTTGTAAATCGAATAAATATGCTTGGGGCGACCACTGACATCGCTTGTGATGTTTGATTGCTCCATTAACGCTTTAATGCTGGTGATAATCTCTTTAATGGTATCTTCGCGAGATGTGCGCCGTTCAGAGAGCTTCTCGGCGATTTCTTTATATTTATCGGGATTTACATAGCGGAAGGAAAGATCTTCCAACTCCCACTTAATGCGCCAAATACCCAATCGGTTTGCCAGGGGGGCAAAAATATCTAAAGTTTCCTGCGCGATCCGCTTGCGTTTTACTTCGGGCATATAGCTTAGCGTGCGCAAATTGTGCAGGCGGTCGGCTAATTTGATGATTACCACTCGGATATCATCACCCATGGCAACAAAGGTCTTACGAAGGGTTTCATTGCGTAAGTCTCTGCGGCGAGAAGAGCGCATACCCGTTTCGGGGTATTCATCATCCTCTAATTCTTCTTCTTCATCGAGGATTTGACCATTATCAGAGGTGATTTGATCTCCGCGAGCAACATTGGGTAAGTTTGTTAATTTTGTCACGCCATCGACAAGGCTGGCGACTTCCTCACCAAATTCGCGTTTAAGGATTTCCAAAGTGGTATTTGTATCTTCCACCGTATCGTGTAACAAGGCAGCAACAATCACCGAGGGTGGTACAGACAGTTCCGCGAGAATAGCGGCAACCGCCACACAATGGGTGATGTATGGCTCTCCAGACGCACGCTTTTGTCCGGCATGAGCGGCTTCAGCAAATTTATAAGCACGATTAATTAATTCGCGATCAACCGCAGTATATTTTTCTGGCAAGGAATCGAGTAAAGTTTCAATTTTCATAAGGCAAGACTGTATTTCCTTCCAAATCTTGTTGAATAAGTATAATCCCCACTTAGTCGATGCGGCAAGTCATCCGAATAAGGTAAAAAAACAGGCTGGGGCATATAGCGCCAGCCTGGAAGTGTGAAAATGGTGAATTTATTTTAAAACTTCTTGAGCTGCAAAAGCGCGTTGTGGATCAAGGTAACTGAGAGTTTCATTGTCATCCGAATTGAGATGACCATCAATCATTCTGACAGCCAGTTCACCTAAAGCCGGACCCAACATAAATCCTTGCCCACACATCCCGACCATATGTAGAAGACCGCTGACGGTGTGACTCCAGCCAACGATTGGAAATCCATCGGGGGTCATTGGATAAAGTCCCCGCCAGGTTCGCCTCACCCGAATATGTTTGAGACGTGGCATAACCTGTACCATTCGAGTGGCTACTTGAGGAAGGAAACTACTGGTTTCGCGGGTGTCTGTGCCCCAAATACTCGGGGATGGGGTGAGGCAAAATAGGATTTGTCCGGTAATGTGCTGATAAAAATAGAAATTGTTGGATCCCGGCATCGGGCGAATGTCGACGATCATTGGTCCGAGGAAAGGAGCCACAGGTTCAGTAACAGCTGCTTCGTGGGAATCGGGAAAGACGGACAGGTCTTGGCCGACCATAGCCGCAACATCTTTGGCATATGCGCCAGCGGCATTAATGATAACGGGAGCGGAATAATCTCCCTGAGTTGTGCGCACACCAGTGACTTTTCCGCCTTTTTGGTGGATCGCCAGGACTTTCGCGTTGAAGAGGAATTGAGCGCCCATTCTTTGCGCGTGACGGGTAAATGCTGCCGCAGCTTTGAGTGGTGATGCTGAACCATCTTCTGGGGAGAATGTACCACCCAGCAATCCCTGTGGATTCAGGTCCGGAACCAATTCGAGAAGATCCGCTGCGGAAAACCAATCAATTTTTAGATTGTAGCTTTTTTGCTTGATCAACAATTCCTTAAGGGTGTTTTCCTCTTGCTGGCGGTAGGCTACAAAGCAATAGCCTCCTTGAATCCATTCAATGGAATCGCCGTATTGTTGTTCCCAGGTTGAGAATACATCCAAAGATCGCTGGCATAGGCGAATCTTTGCGGGATCTGAGTGGGTAGCCCGAATCCCGCCGATGGCGTTTTTGTTTGACTGCTGACCCGCAGAGGGCTCTTGATCAATCACCAGGACCCGAAACCCGCTTTTGGATAAGAAAAACGCTGTAGGGGCTCCTACGGAGCCCGCACCGATAAGAATGACATCGAATGTGTGTTCGGCTTGGCTCATTCTTCTACCTTGTCCTGATTTTCACAAAAAATACCTAATGGAGCTTCCACAAATAATGGTCGTTGGGTGAACCTCACAATATTATGAGGGGAGACTCCTTTTTCCCTGAATAGTTGGAGGATCAGGTTTGTGCAGGTTTTTCCACCACAAGCTCCCATGCCTGCTCTGGTTATGGCTTTGATTTGATTCAGATCATAGATTCCTTCATCGATCAGGGAGCGGATTTCTCCGGCTGTGACGCGTTCACAACGACAAATAATGGTATTGTCGGCGAGGACCTGCTTATTTGTTTCCACTGATTGAAAACGATCTGGCGATTGAACCTGAAATCCGGCTATTTTTGTGGCAATTTCTGCCGGGGCTTTTACCTGCAAAATCATGGTTCGGTCAGAAGAAGGGATGGCATGAATATCCGTAATGGTTAGGTGATCCAATTCATGACCTTCTGTGTCCAAAACCGCAATTTGATTTCCATTTGAAAAAATATCCCGATTGAATTCAAACGGAATTGAAACAGTTGGCAGACCTGGATTTTCGCGATAATCAACCAGTGTGATCGCCAGACCCGGGCACCCGGCAACACAGCGCTCACAAGCCCCACAGCTTTCGACATCGCCAACATATTGAGGTATGGCGCGGATATCGGTTTCATCAATTTGGATTAGTTTCTTCGGGCAAATCGCTGAGCAGGGATTGCACGGGATTTCTTGAGTACAGTGAATCACCGGTTGAACCCCTTTTGACTCAATTGCAAATATTTCTTCAATCGTCTCCCCAGGACGCGATTTGAGAATTTGACTCATTTTGGTCCATTCTTCAGGGACCAATTCATGGGAGATGTTTAAATGCCGGGCGATTTCCAGTGCTCGAATTTTTCCTGAGAAGATAGCCGCTGAAGCTTCAGCAATTTCTTCAGCGTCGCCAGCCGCAAAGGCGGATAATCCGAAATCTTTGGCTTTGTGATAAAACTCATTGACAGGGTCAAGCCCAACCGCGATCAGGATACTATCGCAGAGGAAAGTTTGTTCTGTGCCCGGAATTGGTTTGAATTTTTCGTCTACCCGCGCGATAGTCACAGATTCAACCTGATCTTTGCCATTGGCGCGGATCACTGTGTGGGAAGTCAGAACGGGTACTCCAAAGCGGATTAGCTTATCCAAATGAACTTTATAGCCTCCGCATTTTGGGGCAGCTTCCACCAGTCCAACAACTGTGATGCCGGCTTGCAGGGCATGGTAGCCGGCGATAAGGCCGACGTTTCCTCCACCAACAATAAAAAGCCTTTCCGAAGGTTTTACCAGGTCTCGGTTGACTAATGTTTGAAAGGCGCCAGCCCCGTATACGCCTGGCAAAGTGTTGTTTTGAAAGGCAAGAAATTTCTCACGAGCTCCACTGGCAACCAGTAATACTTCCGGTTTAATCAGCCAGTACTCATCATTGTTTTTTACAATGCCTACCTGTTGGTCTGAAAATACTCCAACGGCGGTACTTTGAGTCCATATTTCAACGCTGGGAAGTTCACGAACTTTTTTCTCCAACCGGCGAGCAATATCGATTCCGCGCCGGCCGGCATAGACGGCTCTGGTCGAACCAAAAAAACGATGAGTTTGCAGTACCAACTTTCCGCCAAGGTGGTGCTTGTCATCCACCAGTAATACATTTACCCCCATTTTTCCCAGTTCTGCCGCAGCAGAAAGACCTGCTGGGCCGCCCCCGATGATAAGCACTGACGTTTTTCTTGATTGAGGAGGTGTATGGAATGGAATGGGCGCGTTCGCCTCGGGTAATTGAGGGAGCCCATCGACGGGTGTTAATTGCATGTTGGGTGAAACCAATTCCATGCAAGATTTAACCGGTTTTCCATCAGCAATCACCATGCATTGAGAGCATTGTCCGTTGGCACAAAAAATACCTAAAGGCGCGTGGTCTTTAGGATGGTGGCCAAATATTCTTACGTTGTTTGCAATCAATACGGCGGAGATTGTCTCACCAGTGTGGGCTACGAGCGGCTTCCCTTGCCAATAGATCGTGACAGTCTCTGGGTTCGCCTGGATAGACAAAATTGGATGTTGGTTTAAACGATTTTCTGTCATTTCTGATTCAATTGTCCTACAACCCAATGTTTTATTTTGAATTGTAGCAAATGGGACAATCGGGTTCTATTGCAATTTAACCTATTTATTAAGAATAATTGTCATAAAGAATATTATCAAATACACTTCGTGATAGAATTTAATCAACTGGGTATTATTCATTTTAGGAGGATTTATGAAACGTGTAGCTGTGTTAACCAGTGGTGGGGACGCGCCTGGCATGAATGCAGCCATCCGTGCGGTGGTTCGGGCTGGGATTGCCAAAGGCTGGGAGATGTATGGTGTCCGATTGGGATATAAAGGATTGATAGAGGGAAGAATCTCTCAATTGGGAATGCGCGATGTAGGCGGCATTATGCAGCGCGGTGGCACTGTTTTGGGCAGCGCACGATGTCTGGAATTTAAGACAAAAGATGGCCAGATTCAGGGAATCCGATCTCTTAACCAACACGGGATTGAAGGTTTGGTTGTAATCGGTGGAAATGGCTCTCAAACGGGCGCCAACGCATTGCGCTCGTTAGGGTATCCGGTGGTAGGGGTGGCGTCGACGATCGATAATGATTTATACGGTTCCGATATCACCATCGGTGTGGATACGGCTTTAAATATCGCCCTGGAGGCTATAGACCGCCTTAAGACGACGGCATCTTCGCACCAGCGCGCTTTTCTGCTGGAGGTGATGGGCCGAGATTGCGGGTACCTGGCGCTTATGTCTGGCATTGCTGGTGGCGCTGAAATGGTTGTGATCCCTGAAGTTGATATTGAACCCGAAGAAGTGGTGGAAACAATATGGCATGCGTATGAATCAGGCAAAGCGCACGCGATCATTGTTGTGGCGGAGGGTGCGAAATATAACGCGGCAAAATTAGCCGCGTACTGCGAAGAACATGAAGAGCGGCTCGGTTTTAAAGTACGCACCACCCAATTGGGCCATGTCCAGCGTGGGGGAACTCCGGGTGCGTTTGATCGGATCCTTGCCACTCGATTGGGGGCTGCGGCGATCGATCAACTTGAAAGTGGTGAAGCCGGAGTCTTGATGGGATGGGTCAATAACAAAGCCACCCCAACCCCTCTGGACGAAGTGGTTTCAAAGAAGAAACCGCTCGATATGAAACTATATGAGTTGGCAAGAATTCTTGACCGGTAGGGGCAGGATTAAATTAACAAAGCCGCGAAAAAATCGCGGCTTTGTTTTTTAATTTTCAATTTGTTAATTTTGAGAACGACCCATTCGTAAATAGGCTTCGATAAAGCCATCCAGGTCCCCATCCAGCACGGCTTGAGAGTTTCCCATTTCGAAATTGGTTCGATGATCTTTGACCATCTGGTAAGGATGCAATACATAAGAGCGGATTTGACTGCCCCATTCGGCTTTTTGATATTCTCCGCGCAGTTCAGCCATCTGCTTTTCTTGTTCTTCGCGATGTTTATCCATCAATCTTGAGCGCAAGACGCGCATGGCGTTTTCACGATTCTGCAACTGGGAGCGCTCATTCTGACAAGAAACGACCATTCCTGTCGGAATATGCGTAATCCGAACCGCGGTAGCGTTTTTCTGCACATTTTGACCACCCGCGCCGGAAGAGCGATAAATATCAATTCGCAGATCATTTGGATCGATCTGAATGGAATCATCGTCATCTGTGACTTCGGGTAAAACTTCTACCATCGCGAAGGAAGTGTGGCGGCGATGAGCGGCATCAAATGGGGATAACCGGACTAACCGGTGGACTCCTTTTTCCGCTTTAAGATACCCGTAAGCGAATCTTCCATTAACGGCAATTGTGGCAGATTTGAGACCGGCTTCTTCGCCTTCGGTGTAATCGAGGATTTCGGTTTTGAAATTATGTTGTTCAGTCCAACGCAAATACATGCGTTCCAACATACCGGCCCAATCCTGGGAATCAGTCCCACCGGCGCCGGCATGAATGGCCAGAATCGCGTTGCCTTTATCATATCTTCCGGATAGCAGCGTATCTAATTCGCGTTTTTCGATTTCTTTTTCAAAGGCATCTGTTTCCGCTTCCAGTTCGACGCGAAGGGATTCATCTTCCATTTGAGCCAATTCTAGCGCGTCACGAATGCGGCGCTGAAGGCCTTCCCATGATTCTATTTCCTCTCTTAGCTCGGCAATTTTCTTCATTACCTTTTGCGCTTCATCGGGAGAGTTCCATAGATTTGGGTCTTCTGATTTTTCCTGATAAGCTGTTAATTCAAATTTCTTTTTGGGTAAGTCAAAGATGCACCATTAAAGAAAGGATGTTTGTATCACATACTTTGATACGGTCTACCAGGTCTTGCATGAAAATTACTCCTTTAATTTGAAAAAATTCCATTCACAAATGCTTCTCGATCAAATGGCTCGAGATCTTCCGGTTTTTCGCCAAGGCCGGCATAAAGGATTGGCAGCCCTAATTCTTTTTGAATGGCAAAAGCCATTCCACCGCGAGCAGAGGAATCCAGCTTGGTCAAGATGATGCCGGTCACTTGTACCGCCTCTTTAAAGGCTTTGGCTTGCTGAAGTGCATTTTGGCCGGTGGTGGCGTCTAAAACCAGCCAAACCGCATGGGGGGCACCTGCCATTGCCTTTCCAGAGACCCGATACACTTTTTTCAATTCTTCCATCAAATTAAAACGCGTGTGCAATCTACCGGCAGTATCGACGATTACATAATCATAGCCTTTCGCGGCCGCAGATTGAATCGCGTCATAGGCAACCGCGCCCGGATCTCCACCAGGTTGTCCGGCGACGACCGGCAAATTGAGTCTTTCACCCCATACCTGTAATTGGTCAACCGCGGCGGCCCGGTAGGTATCGGCAGCGGCAAGCATGACTCTTTTGCCATGATTGGAAAATTGTTTTCCCAACTTCGCGGCTGTGGTAGTTTTTCCGGAGCCATTAACGCCTACCATCAGGATGACAGATGGTTTTTCATCAGGTAATACCTGTTCTGGCAAGGGAATCAATCGATTGAGTAAATCCTGTTTTAATGCCTGACTCAATTCTTCGGATCGAGTCAGGCCTTCATCGATTACTACTTGTTTGAGAGAGGCGATTACGGCCGAAGTTGTGTCAATCCCAAGGTCGGCCTGAATGAGCAAAGCTTCCAGGTCATCCCATGTGTCGTGATCGATTTCCGATGTGCCTAAAAGGGCGCTGATGCGCCCAAAGGCCTGTTTTCTTGTCCGATCTAAGCCATTGATCCATTTATTAAACATAGTCACCACGAAGATAAATTATAACATTTGTTATTGAGTGTTCAGAGATTCTGTAGCCAGTTGCCCACAACCCGCCTGGATATCGATTCCACGCCGCATCCGGATGGTGCAAGGGATTCCAGATTTTTCGAGAATCGCTTTAAACGCTTCTGCCCGCTCGCGGGTGGTTGCTTGCCCGCTAAATTTACGCGTAGGATTCAGCGGGATCACATTAACATGACAAAGCAACCCCTTGAGTATCGCCGCAAGCTGACGGGCTTGTTCAGGTGTGTCGGTTTGGTTTTCAATTAATGCCCATTCGAAAGTCACTCTGCGGTGGGTTTGATCAATGTAATACCGGACCGCATTGAGAAGTTCTTCAATGTTCCAGCGGCGGTTGACGGGGAGCAGCGCGGAACGGGTTGCGTCATCTGCGGAATGCAGGCTGATCGCCAGGTTGATTTGGCGTTTTTCATCGGCAAAACGTTTGATTTTTGTCACCAAACCCACTGTTGAGATGGTAAACCGGCGTTCTCCCAGGTTCATTCCATCGGGGTGATTAAGGCGATCTATGGAAGCCATGACAGAATCATAATTATGCAAAGGTTCACCCATGCCCATATAGACGATGTTTGTGACCTTTTCTCCGGTTAGGCGCAGTTCACGGGCGTAATAAATTACCTGCTCAACGATTTCTCCAGCAGTCAGGTTGCGTTTAAAGCCCATCTGGCCTGTGGCGCAAAAAACGCATCCCATTGCGCAACCGGCTTGGGTGGAGATACAAAGCGTTCGACGCACATCATAATGCATTAAGACTGCTTCAATGGCCAATTGATCGTCCAACTTAAACAGGGTTTTTACGGTTTCACCATCACTTGATCGCAAAACTCTGTCTGGTTTGAGTCCCGAAAAACGCATCTCATCGCTGAGCTTTTGCCTGAGGCCAGCAGGAAGGTTTGAAAATTCATCCCAACTGGAATAGAAATTTTGGTAGAGCCCATTCCAAATTTGTTTCGCGCGGAATTTGGGCTCTCCCCAAGACTTTAACAACGCTTCAAGAGCGTCCAAAGAATAATCATAAACCAGCGGTTTGTAAGAAGTTTTCACTTATTCTTCCACCAAAGCAGAGACAAAATCAGTCACATTATCACAAACCATATCCAGAGATTGCGGCCAGGTCTGAACATCTTCTTTTCGACTCACGCCGGTGAGCACCAAAGCAGTTCGACATCCGGCATTTTGACCGGTTAGGATGTCGGTATCAAGGCGATCTCCAACCACGAAAACTTCTTGGGCCGACAAATGTAAATTCTCCAATGCCATATTGATCATAAATGGAGATGGTTTACCGGCATATATGGGTTGGATACCGGTCGCGATGGAAACAAAACCAATCATTGCGCCAGCGCCTGGTTGTAAGCCAATCGGGGTCGGGTAAGATGGGTCTGGATTGGTCCCGACAAATAACGCACCATTATTTATCAGCAAGGTGGCTTTTGAGAGCTTTTCGTAGGATAAATTGCGGTCCAACCCGACGACGACAGCCTGTACCTGATTGTCAGCGTGCGTAAAACCATTTTCAGCCAGGGTTTTTACCAGTCCTTGTTCGCCGGCAATGTACACCGATCCGCCAGAAGGGAATTTCTTCTTTAACAAATAAGCAGTAGCCATTGCTGAGGTGATGATTTGTTGTGGCTGCAGACGCACACCGAACCCTAGGAATTTTTCAATATACATATCCACTGAACGGGTGGCATTATTGGTGGCAAAACTATATTGAATTCCTTTTCTTTCCAGCATTGAAAATAATGCAGGCAGGTCGGCGAGCGGCTGATTATCGCGCCACAAGACGCCATCCATATCAAAGATTACACCTTTCACCGGGGGTGTGAATTTTGGCATCATGATTTCCCTTTATAAATCAGGCCGGATAGAAAAGGATCCATCCGGCCTGGAAAGAATTACTTCTACCTCAGAAATTTATTTCTCTGGAGGGGTCAAAACCTGGTCTACCAGACCGTATTTAACAGCGGCTTCAGCGTCCAGGTAGAAATCGCGCTCAGTGTCCCGTTCAATTACCTCAAGTGTTTGATTGGTGCTCTGGCTGAGGATATTGTTCAGGCGAGCTTTGAGGCGAAGAATTTCGCGGGCCTGGATCTCGATATCAGAGGCCTGACCTTGTGCGCCACCCAGGGGTTGGTGCATGTGGATGGTGGCGTGCGGCAAAGCGTAGCGTTGACCTTTGGTACCGGCCGCCAAAAGGACCGTGCCAAAGGAGGCAGTCACGCCTACGGCAACCGTGCTGATTTTGTTCGGAATCATTTGCATGGTGTCGTAAATGGCCAGACCAGCATAGATTACACCGCCAGGTGAGTTGATATACATTTGGATTTCTTTATCCGGGTCTTCGCGGCTCAAGAAGAGAAGCTGCGCCACGATCAGATTTGCCACCTGATCGTCGATGGGGGTACCCAGGAAGATAATTCGCTCTTTAAGCAGCAGCGAATAAATATCGTAAGCGCGTTCGCCACGACCAGAAGATTCAATTACCATCGGTATTACCGAGCTAAAATTGTTGTGTGACATTTCTGTCCTCCTTGTAAGACCCGTAGTTCCTGCCGGGTCAGAGCACGACATCTTGATTATTCAGCTGCCGGCTCTTGTCCCTCATCCTCTGAAGCAGGGGTTTCGGGTTGCTCTAAATTGGTTGGTTCACTCGCTTGATCGATTTTGCCAGAAGCAATTTCTTTCAGGCGGCTGAGAATTTGTTGATTGTACATGCGGTTTGCTGTATCCATTGTGACAGCATTCGCCAGGTCTTGGAAGGCTTTTCCTTTGCTGTATTTCGCAAAATCTGGCATGGTTTGCAGTTCGAACATGGTGCGCGCAACCGCATTTTTAACTTCTTCGGGATCCAGCTCGAGTTTCTCTTCGCTGGCGATTTTTTCCAACACCAGAGAACGCTCCAGGCGAACTTTGGCAGCAGGTTTTACTTCTTCTTCAATAAATTTGTCTTTTTCAGATTGGCGGATCTTCAGGTAAGTATCCAGATCCAGATTGTTTTTGGCTAAATCTTGTTGAATCGATTCGAGCACATGTTCCACCTCATGATCAAGAACATGCGGCGGGTATTTGATCACAGAATTGGTAACAATGTTGTGATCAATGAGTTTTTCCATGTAATCCTGATCGTATTGTTGCAGGCGATCGGATTCCAATTGACCGCGAATCTCAGCTTTCATCGCGTCCACTGACTCAAACTCACCTACATTCTTCGCGAATTCTTCATCTACTTCAGGCAGGTTGAGCATTTTTACACTCTGGACCTGCACCAAGAAGTCGATGGATTTGCCTTTCAGACGTTCTGAGGCAAAATCTTCGGGATAGGTGTATTGAACTTTCTTTTCTGTACCGTCCGTAACGCCAACTAATTCTTTAGAGAAACCTTCGTATGGCCAGTTGTCCGGGCGCATTTCGTTGCCGCCAACCATTAATTCAGCGGGGGTTTCATTGAAGAGAGGAGCTTCATCTTCAGCAGCGCCTTCCACTTTCCCGGTGATCTTCACAAACACCATATCGCCTTCTTGGGCAGGGCGGTCTACGGGTTCAGCCTGAGCAAAGTTCTGACGCAGATTGTTGAGGACTTTCTCAACATCTTCATCGGTTACTGGTTCGAGTTCATAATCCTGGCGAATGGAGCGGTAATCGCATAGCTCCACCACGGGCTGAAGGGGAACCAGGAATTTGAATTTGGGAGGATTAATGCTAACAATTTCTTCCAACGCACCTGGTCCAGAGGGTTCTACACCTGATTCATCCAAAAAGCGCGGGTAGTAATCTTCCACGATCAATTCAATCGCTTCGCGCTCAATGGTTTCTTCCCCATACATGCGGAGAACCACATCATATGGGGCTTTCCCGGGTCGGAAACCAGGAATTTTCGCCTGTTTAGAAATGGCACGGGCTGCCCGGTGCTTAAATTGCTCCAATACTTCGCTATCCAGTTCGGCGGTGAGCAGAACTTGCTGATCATCACGGAATTCTTTTTCGATTTTCAACGCTCTATCCTCGTATAGTAATTTTTTATCGCATGGAGTAGGGAAGGAGGGGCTCGAACCCTCACGCCTCTCGGCACATGATCCTAAGTCATGCCTGTCTGCCAATTCCAGCACTTCCCCATTCGGCGGCATTTTGGTAAGCAAAAGGTATTATACCAAGAAGTGAATTATGCGTCTATCAAATGTACTCACTTGTCTATAAGAAAATTATAAATATGAATAAAGAGTGTCGCGTAAACCATAAACCGGTTTTCCAGCATAATGGTGATCCACCAAACGCATGTTCTTTGCCTTTTTCGAAAAATCGGCTGGAAAGGAAAGCGGTTAGAAAAAAAAATTTGCGTATAGGTTAATTGTTTGAAAATTGAATTGGGTTATAATGTGAAACATCTTGGAGATTGGAGGAAGGCAAGAATTTGAGCCGGGTAATTAATCCAGAATCCGCGGGTAGAGAACGAACGCGGTTAATCAAGAGTATTGTTTTGGCTTTACGCGAATTAATGCGTCAGACTGAGCCAGATGAATTAAGCAAAGACCTGACCGCTTTTGTAGTATTGGCATTACAGGATATTCACAATTCCATTGATAGTAGTGTAACAGCCTGGGAAAAACGCGGGTATTGGGTCAAAGCCGATCGGTTTCGAATGGAATGGGATTGGACATCCAGAGCTAGCAACCAACTCAAGGAGGCATTACTCACTGAGAACTGGCCGGATGTAGCCGTTCATTCGGCGTACGTTATGCAAAAGTTCTTCAACATCCAGGTACCAGTTCGCCACCGGCTTGGTACTCCCTGGATTGGGGCGTTTAAAAAATTGATCGATCATTCGAATAATTAATTGGGGGCAGACATGGAGATTCTTGATCAAATCATTCGTGAGTTGAAACCCGCGAAACTGATCGACGTGCGCATTGGATTGCATTGGATCGGTGTTACAGTGCAGACGGGTGATCAAAAGCGCTGCGGGTTGGCTTCAACCGTACCGGCAAGTCACAGTCATCACGATGGATTTGATGTGCCTGAAGCCGGTGACTTGCTTTCCATGAACGCGCTTGATTTGGCACGATGGGCAGACAGCGACCATCCAATCCGGGCTGGTCTGGGTCTGGCGACGATCAATGCCATCCTGGAGCCGTGTGAAGAATTGTGGCAGGATATCAACGCGGAGCATGTGATCGCGCGATTTGGCGAAAACGAACGCGTGGGTTTGGTTGGCAGATTTCCTTTTATTAACCGCCTTCGAGATAAAGTAAAGCAACTGTATGTGTTTGAACAGGACCCTCATCCGGGAGAGTTTTCACCCGCGCAAATGAAGGATATTCTTCCTGATTGCAAGGTGGTGGCGATCACAGGGATGACATTGGTCAACCACACATTTGAAGAGGTTTTTTCGCATCGATCAAAAGGCTCTATCAGCCTTCTCATGGGACCAACTACCCCAGTCACTCCTTTGTTTTTCGATTACGGATTGGATTTGATATCAGGCGCAGTTGTGGATAATATTGATGCCGTATCACGCTGTCTTATCCAGGGCGCGTCATTTCGACAAATACACAAGGCTGGTACTCGCCTTGTGACCATTCAATCACCAAGGTTGAAAGATTAAGTCCAACCGTTCTCATTATTGAATTCTTTATAAATAGAGGTTACATGGAAATTCCACAACAGATTGCAAAGCAGCTGAATATTAAACCCTCCCAGGTTGTAGCAGTAATCGAACTCCTGGATGAGGGAAATACCATTCCATTTATTGCCCGTTACCGAAAAGAACGCACTGGAACCCTTGATGAAGAACAGATCCGGAATGTATCTGTTTTGTTGGAACGCATGCGCGCCATGGAGGAACGCCGGGCGACGATCATCGCGACCATAGAATCTCAGGGGAAAATGACTCCTGAATTGCTGGAAAAGATTCAGCAAGCGGATACAATGACCACTCTGGAAGATCTGTATCTGCCTTACAAGCCAAAACGCAAGACCAGAGCCAGTATTGCCCGCGAAAAAGGCCTGGAAGGTTTGGCAGAAAAAATATTGAAGCAGGATTTAGCAAAAGAAACGGTAGAAACTGCTGCAGAGTTGTTCCTGAACGAAATGGTCCCCACCGTTGAGGACGCCTTGGCGGGAGCGCGTGATATTGTAGCTGAGACTATCGCCGATCATGCGGATGTACGCAGCGCGACGCGAGAAAAAGCGTTGGGTTGGGGACTTCTTCGCAGTGAAAAGATCGAGGATAGCCAGGATGAGCGCAAAGTATATGAATTGTATTATGAATATGATTGCCGGGTCGATCGCTTGCGCCCACATCAAATCCTGGCCATTAACCGCGGTGAGAAAGAAAAGATCTTAAGAGTAAGCGTGGAAGTAGCCGAGCGCGATTGGCGGAATGCGATGCAAATGCAGTTCCCCTTAGACCGGCGCTCAGTTTGGTTTGAGCAAATGACTATGGCGATGGAAGATTGCGCGGAGCGGTTGTTGATTCCCGCGATTGAACGAGATGTGCGCCGAAAGATCAGTGAGACGGCCGAGGCGCACGCAATTCGCATTTTTGCCGATAATCTGCGCGCGCTGCTTACCCAGCCGCCTCTGGCAGGGCATGTGGTCCTCGGACTTGACCCCGCATATCGAACTGGATGCAAGGTTGCAGTAGTCGACAGCACTGGTAAGATGCTAACCACGGACACCATTTATCCGCACGAGCCCAAGCGTCAGTGGAAAGAATCCATCAAAACATTGGAAGAGTTGACAGACCAATACCAGGTTACGCTGATTACCATCGGGAATGGTACCGCATCACGCGAAACCGAACAGTTGGTGGCGGAGTTTATCAAAACCAAACCAGGTTTGCAATACTTAATCACCAATGAAGCGGGAGCGAGTGTTTACAGCGCCAGTGATCTGGCTCGAGCGGAATTTCCTGAATTGGATGTCAGCTTGCGCGGAGCGGTTTCGATTGCCCGGCGCGTGCAGGATCCGCTGGCAGAACTTGTGAAAATTGATCCCAAGTCGATTGGGGTGGGCATGTACCAGCATGACGTAAATCAAACTGAGCTAACCAACGCCCTGAATGGTGTGGTTGAAAGTGTTGTAAACCAGGTTGGGGTGGATTTAAACACCGCTTCACCTGCATTGCTGACGTTTGTCTCTGGTATTGGCCCTAAGCTGGCTGAAAAAGTGGTCGCATACCGGAATGAATTTGGCCAGTTTCAGAACCGGACGCAGTTGAAAGAGGTATCTGGTTTGGGACAAAAAGCGTTTGAGCAGGCGGCGGGATTCTTGCGCATACGCGGAGGGAAGAACCCATTGGATGAGACCGCCATTCATCCGGAAAGCTACAGCGTAGCG
>Ga0209269_1001014_pt1 | contig 17597 bp, 14 predicted proteins | sample MTBAKMMethaMetaG_FD_187455 | JGI IMG/M metagenome (GOLD analysis project Ga0209269, IMG submission 187455) | Enrichment culture microbial communities from Arthur Kill intertidal strait, New Jersey, USA, that are MTBE-degrading - MTBE-AKM (Arthur... | ecosystem: Environmental > Aquatic > Marine >... | reverse complement strand
GGATATCAGCTGCTCTTCCCAAATGGGTGTAAATGCTTTGCAAAAATCATCGACATCGCAGAATATTGCAAGTAAACTGTCAAGTGAGGGTTTCCTTATGGTTCAACTTGTGTTAAGTTGACAAAAGATCACATCATTTGGAAATCCTCATCTAATCCCAAACTCACGCGAAATTAAGAAATTGAGAAAATACAAGAATGAAAAGTTGCTTCAAATTAATCTTTCAATTGCTAAATATTTTCTTGAGTGTTTGGAAAAACTTGGGGTTTAAAGCCGCACTAAGAAAAGCTATGCAGAAAATGTTGAATAAATTACAAGTTGCTCTAGGGCAAGATAGTGACCCCATAGTCGTCGAATCAAAATATCGGGAGATTTATAACTCATATCTAACTATAGGACAAAAAAAGAATAACCCGGACTTTTTTCCATTTCCAGATTATGACTTAAGCAAAGAAGACTTACCAATAAAAATAATTTCATTTTATTTGCCCCAATTTCATCCAATCCCAGAAAATGATGAGTGGTGGGGAAGGGGATTCACGGAATGGATAAACGTATCAAAGGCTGTTCCTAATTTTGTGGGGCATTATCAACCTCATTTGCCAGGAGAAATGGGTTTTTACGATTTGCGTATTAAAGAGGTGCAACACAGACAGGTCCAATTAGCTAAGAAATTTGGAATTTTCGGATTCTGTTTCTACTATTATTGGTTCAATGGAAAAAAGCTTCTTGAACGCCCATTAGAACAATTTGCGGCAGATAATGAGATTGATTTTCCATTTTGTATCTGCTGGGCAAATGAAAATTGGACTAGGCGTTGGGACGGACTGGCCGAAGAAATACTGATAGCACAAGATCATAATATTGAATCCGATATAGCACTTATTCGTGATATTGTGAAATATCTTAAGAGTGAAAGATATATAAAGATCAATAATTGCCCGGTATTAATTGTATACAGGCCACATATCTTACCAAATCCAAAGCGAGCAGCTATGAATTGGAGAAAATACTGTCAAGAACACGGTGTGGGAGATTTGTTTCTCATTGCAGTTCAATCTGCTGGACTCACTGACCCACGGGATATTGGTTTTGATGCGGCAGTTGAATTTCCACCACACGGGATTCCACTTATTCAAAGTATTATTGGACAATTAGATATTTCCAACCCTGACTTCCATGGAGCAATTTTTGATTACAAACAAGCATTTGAAGCTATTCTACAGAAACCGCGTCCAGAATATAAATTATTTAATACAGTTTTCACATCTTGGGATAATACGCCGAGGATGCAAGATAAACCACTCATTTTTCATAATGGGACACCAATGAATTTTCAATCTTGGCTAACTCGCGTAATAAAAAACACACTAGAACACTGTGCTGAAAACGAGAATTTTGTATTTATAAATGCTTGGAATGAATGGGCTGAAGGAGCTCATTTGGAACCTGATCGCAGGTATGGTTACGCGTTTCTGCATGCCACAGCTAATGCAATAAACACTGTCATTGATGAGAAAGACTATAGCGATCATCTTTCTCAGTTAAATACCAATTTAAATGGATTTGAGAAACGACATAATACAGCTGTAATTCTGCATTTATATTATTCTGAATTGTGGGAGGAAATTTCGTCTTATCTTGATAATTTACAAGATGATTACGATTTGTTAGTTTCTATTCCAAAGAATGTCATCTTTTCAACAGATGAAATTCTTAAAAAGAAACCAGAGGCATTCATTTATCATTGTGTGAACCGAGGGCGAGATATTGCTCCCTTTCTCTCGTTAATGAAGATGGTCGAAAAATACGATTATAAGTATGTGTGCAAAATTCACACCAAAAAATCTGTTCATCGAGAAGATGGTAGAAATTGGCGTGAGCAATTATTAATTGAACTATTGGGATCCTCGCAAAAAATTGATGAGATTAGGAAACACCTAGACTGTGAAGATGTTGGAATTATTGGGCCGAAGGGGCAATTAATATCTACGGAATTTTTTATGGGGGGAAATGAGACATTGATTTCAAATGTATTATCTAAATTGGGTTTACCCTATAAAGGAGAAAATTTTTCATTTATAGCTGGGTCTATGTATTGGTTCAAACCCTCAGCCATTCAAACAATCAATCAGCTTGCAATTAATTACAAAGATTTTCCCATTGAGGATGGGCAAAAAGATGGAACTCTGGCGCATGCATTAGAACGTGTAATTTGCTTTGTTTCAAAAATCAATGGATATAAAGTGATTGAAACAGATACTTATTCAGAAATACCGAATTCCGCTTTTCCATATGCTGCACCTTATCAGAAAGAATCATGACAGATAAGGAACCATCACATAATCCTCTATTGCCTCATTTTATTCGAAATGGTTTTTTGGAGAAACCAATATATAAGTATGCAAAAGCAAACTAGAAATTACTATACTCCTTCTCTACAAGATGAGAATACGGATAAGTTCGAAATTAAATCAGACTCTTCGATAACAGATTATTTTGAACTGTATTATCAATTTATGAAATTTAAAGAAAAGCCAATTATCCGTTTGGCTTCATGGCTTGATCGTCTCTTTTCAAAGAATAGAGTAATTTACCAGTTACTGGATTCACTGGTCAATCTTTTTGCCAATATTCGAAATCAAGGAGGGCAATGTTTTTCTCATAAAAATCAAGTACTCAAAACTAATTCTGATGAGGCCCTAAAACATGAGATCTCCAATCTCCTAAAAGAAAATGCCTCAAACCTCCTATTTGATGGTTTTGAAGACTTGATCTATAAATGCGTGCAGACCCCACCGATCACTCTAGATATAATCATTTTTTCTAAAGTTAATTGGGAACAACGGACAGAACCGTTAAAAAGTCTAATTGATCAATTTTCAAAATCTGGTCAAAGGATTTTTTTCATCGTTATCAAATCTGATCAACAAGTCATTTCTCGTTTTATTCCAATAAATGAAAATATATTTGTTGTAAATTATTCATTCAACCTTCAATCAGATGAGGGGCCTGTAATTTCTGATATCTTATCTGAGATGGCTTTTAGTTCAATCGATTCTCTTAAAAAACTATTATGCATCAATTCAGCTGTTATTATCTTGGATTCCCCTTATTGGAGAAAACTTGCTGTGCAGGCAAAGCTAGAACATGGATGGAAAATTATCTATGATTCAACCACCTATGATACACAAAAAATGAGAGGCGAACTAGAAAAAGGTAATATCAAGCTATTATTCAAGCAAAGTGATTTGATTATAGGTTTACCTCGCCAAGATCCTTATATAGTCTCAACTCAATTTCAGACTCTATTATTCGAGCATAGTGATATCAATTTCTATCATGAACTCGATAAAAAAATCACGAGTTTGTTTTCAAAAATTTCAATCATTCTCATTACATATAACAATCTTGAGTACACTAAGAAGTGCATTGAAAGTATCAAAAAAAACACCCAATATCCCAATTATGAAATTATCATTGTAGATAACGACTCAAAAGATGAAACGATCAATTATCTCGATGACCTTATTACTCATCATGAAAATATCACTTTAATTAAGAACGATAAAAACGTGGGTTTTGCTGCAGCAAACAACCAAGGGGTAAATGTAGCAAAAGGTGAATATCTTATATTTTTGAACAACGATACTATTGTTACGCCTGGATGGGTTACCAAACTTTACTTACATCTTATAAAGAATCCATCTGTAGGCATGGTCGGTCCTGTCACGAATGCGATTGGCAATGAAGCAAAAATCCCTGTAAGCTATTCAGAATTAAGTGATATAAATACTTTCTCAGTTTTACGAGCTGCAAGATACTCCGGACAAGTTTTTAAGATCCGTGTATTAGCATTATATTGTTGTATTATTTCACATGAACTTTATAATTATATAGAAGGATTGGATGAACGTTACAAAATCGGCATGTTTGAAGATGATGACCTTGCCTTAAAAATAGAAATGGCTGGTTTTTCTTTGCTTTGCGCTGAGGACATCTTTATCCATCATTTTCATGGAACATCTTTTAAAAAGTTGAGTGTTGAAGAAAATCAAAGAATTTTTCAAGAAAATAGATTAAAATTTGAGAAAAAATGGGGGATTACTTGGCAAATTCATAAAAATAGAGGTTAGCAGTGGTAAATATAAAGAAATCAATAGTAACTACCCGGGCTTGAATACAGAAGCACATTAACATTATCAAATCATGAAACGCAAGCACAATTACGTGATGGAACTCTTCAAGTTACCCAACGATGAAGAAATCGGTGCAGCTTATCAAGAAGGATTATGATTTATTTCATCGAACGGTTAACGAATTCGCTGCGCAGGTGCAAGCGCAGGAAGATCGGATGACAAAAAACAATTGCAATAACGGCGCCGCTTCTCCAGTAGTGGACCGGCCAAACCCGCGCCGAAAAGTTCATGGAAATGGCGTAGGAAAAAAAGAGGCGAATTAGCGAGCCACGAGATTACACGCTGAAAGTGGTTGCCATCCTGATTACAACATCAACATTCATCCTGTACATCAAAGCCATCACTACCGGCAGAAAGCTGTGCTTGATTTCTAGAAAGACAAAATACTCGCAGAACAGGGCCGCTTCCACAGCCAAAAAATTGTTATGGTAACTTTTTCTGTTTTTAAGGTTTTTAAACGCTTTTTCAAACGATTAGATTTAACTCGTAAGTGCAACTTTGAAAGTTAAACAAGGAGGCAAGTTAAACTAGGAGAAGTCTCCAAGGTCGACCAAAGTCAAAGAATCACTCATGAACCACTACACTCTACTTACCTGTGAACAACGATACCAGATTAAAGCGCTTTTGAAAATGGGGCATACACAGACAGACATTGTTAAGGTGCTTGAGGTGCACAAATCGACCATAGGACGAGAATTGCTGCGCAAACGCGGCAACCGCGGATATCGTCCCAAACAAGCGCATCAAAAAGCGCTGGAACGATGCCAGCAAAAAAGCAAAACTGCCATAATAGCAAAAACATGACAACTTGTAGAAGTAGAGTTGAGAGCGGATTGGATCCCAGAGCAAATCTCAGCCTGGCTGAAAAAGCAAGAACACCTGGCTATCAGCCATGAACAAATTTACCAGTATGTATGTGCTTATATTCGGAGAGGTAAAGACCTATACAATCATCTGCGTTGACAGAAAAAACGCTGCAAACGATACGGCGGCTATGAAAGGAGCGGTAGTATTCTGGCACGTAAAGGAATTGAAATGCGTCCTGAAGTAGCTGATTTGCGAAACCGCCTGGGAGATTGGGATGCGGATATGATCATTGGTAAATGGTGATTGAGTTGTTGAATTGGGCCACTCGTATGGAAACAATTACAGCTGATCAGGGGCAAGAATTTGCTTTTTATCAGACAAATGCCCAAAACCTTGCTGTTGAGCTTTTCTTCGTATATCCGTATGCTTCCTGGGAGCGAGACACGAACGAAAATACCAATGGCTTGATCCGGTAGTAGCTGCCGAAAAATTGAGAGCTGAGCACCGTTAGTGCCGCTGAAGAAATCATAATTATGGATTGTCTTATTTTACACCCTAGAAAATGCCTTGATTTTTTGACTCCTTATGAGGTATTCTTTGGACAGCCCATTGCACTTATTACTTGATTTCAAGACACTATATTCGTTCTAGTGCCAAGATGTATCAAGGAGCTATTTAATCCTGAATTTTTTTCTAGACCGCGGGAAAGTGGAAAATCAGATGGTTATCCAAAATATCCAATCAAAAGAAGTGTTTTTTCAAAATGATGGCTATTGTATATGCTGTAACAATAATGTGACCTTCACTTCTGATAATTACTGGTTACGGGATATGTATCGATGTTCTAATTGTGGAAGTATTCCCCGTGAACGGGCATTGATGTATTGTGTTGAAAAATTTTTCCCAAGTTGGCAAGAAAAAATTATTCACGAATCATCGCCTGGAAAATGTGGAGCAAGTTTGCGTTTGAAGAGAGAGTGTAAAAGATATATTGCATCACATTTCTATCCAGATGTTATCCCGGGCTCATTTCATAAGGGTTATCGTTGCGAGAACCTAGAAAAATTGACCTTTGAGGACAATAGCATTGACCTAACAATTACGCAGGATGTGTTTGAGCATGTTTTCAATCCAAAAGCTGCTTTTCAAGAAATTGCACGAACTCTGAAACCCGGCGGTATGCATATTTTCACTGTTCCAATTGTAAATAAGGACAAACCCACTCAAGTCACAGCCAAACTAGATGAAAATGATCGTATAGTCCATTTAGTTGAAAACCCCGAATACCATGGAAATCCCATTTCTGAAGATGGAAGCCTTGTTACACATCTTTGGGGTTACGATATCTGCAAATTCATTTTTAATACAACGGGTTTATTTACTGAAATGATTTATTTGGATATCATAAACTTGGGAATTCGGGCTGAATACATTGAGGTTTTAATAACAAGGAAATAGTTTATCCTAAATTTTTTCTCCTAAAGTCTGATCTCAAGAGATTTCCTAGTGTTCCCAGTTTTCATTGCCAATAGTTTAGCAAATTAAGACTGGCAAATTGATACACTTTGTTTTTTCCCGTAAAGAAAGAACGGGAGTGTAAAGTAACCGTGTATAAAAATCATTTAGCGTTTCCAAGCGAACCGAATGATATTACAGCATGCAAGCTGAACATGTTGGCAGCGATGGTAAGCAGAATCGTACTCATAGTTTGTAAAACCTGAATCTTTGGAAAAGGGAGAGCCAATTAGATACGTGCGTCGGCGGTTATAAACCGCCTGAATTGTTTATGGATCCCTGGAACTTATGGCTACAATTGACATTCTATCGAGATTGGAAGGATGAATACGGATATCAAAGTCTAGACAGAAAAAATAAACATTGCGAGCGCGCAATTGGTTGTGAATTACGGAGCGCTATCGTTCAATGTTCAGCTACAAACAGGAACTAGCCGCTTTTCGCGTCGCCTGATGGCTTTTGCTGGCAATCATTTATCCATTGGTCTGCATTTGGCTGATATGATGGCATAAAATAAATAGCTTTATCATTCAGGTGGCTCCCATCAATTCCGTTTGTTTTTTCATCATTTGCCAATTCTGGAAGAATCACTTATTCGCATTTTTAATCACAAATGCTATTATAATTCTACATAATGGAATTATTCATTTCTAGTAGACTTTCAAACCTGGATCTTAGGATACAAATGCGATAATTTGATACGAGAATCAGCGGTTGTGAACTGCCAGTGAACTTTAACAACTGAAGCAATTCGTTTTTTCTGCCAGGTATCCACCTGGCTGCGGAATGTCTCAATTTCCACGATCCATCTTGCCAGTCATTGGCGTTCTAAGACGTTAAACTCGATTTCGGCCATATTCAGCCAGCTGGCGTGCTTGGGAGTATAGTGAAATTCAAACCGGTTCGTCAACCGCCGGGCTTCTTCGGGCTCAAACGCCTCATAGAACGAAGCCGGGGAGTGGGTGTTGAGATTATCCATCACCACCACAATTATGTCGGCCTTAGGATAATTGACATCCGCCAGATCCTTCATCGCATAGGCCCAATCCAACCATGTGCGATGCTCTTGCCCTCCATCTTGTCTGAGTGCAAGAAGCATAGCAGACTAATGAATCATGTTTGACAGACTACTAGTGGTATTCTCGTGAAATAGTTAGGCAATAATCCTCCCAAGTAAGGGGAAGCCAAGCCATGCCCACAACTATCAAATTACGATCTTTAACAACCGAAGAAGAGACTGAAACCCGCAATTTAGCGGCATCCCTAAACGCAGCCCACTGGCTTGTCCAACTCGCGAAAATCATTGTTGCAATGCTGAATGACCCAAAGCTCTGCACTATCTTGGGGGGCAGCCAGACGGTTTCAGTGGTCGGGGCGGGGATCAACTGTGTGTAGCGGTTCTTCAATACAGAAGGTATTGCCGGGTTAGAAGATAAACCGAAAGCAGGTCATCCGCCTAACCATGCCCAAAGTTTCCGCGGCGCCATCATCACTCTGGCCCGGATGAAGCCCGAAAGTTTGGGATATCTCTTCAAGTGATGGACGTTAGAACGCTTGTTGCGCGCCACAGAGAAGGCGGATCCGGAATTCGTGAAAAAAAAGGAAGAACGATCACGGCCTCCCAAACGCCCATTCCAGGCACTCGGGTGATCTGCGTGGACGAAAGGGCTTCACCGCGGTCAAGACCTATAAAGTTGAAGAATGGAAAGTGGGTCCGAACCCGGCCGTTTTTAAACCTGATTATGATGGCAAACGGGGGAAACCGTGGGTGCATGGCAAATTTAAGCCGGCTACCGGACAAGTGCTCACCGTGATCACCCACGGAATGGACAGTGCCAGCCTTGTGCAACTGCTGCAGAAGATCATGACCGCTTTCCCCGCTGAATAATGGCTTATCATTGAAGAAAAACTGTTGGTCCATATTCGCTAACAAACAAAGTTGGCCCTCGCTGCCTAGCCGAAAGTACAGTTGTGATTCATTCCTAAATACTATTATTGTTGGCCGAAGCTGATTGACCCCTGGAAAAAGCAGTTGCGCTTCTTGGCGTTGACATGTAAGCGTATAAAGAACCTAGATCAACTGACCCAAGTCTTGGATGCCGCTCTTGATTACTAAAACTAGCACAGCCATTCCTAATCCTAGAAGAAAGTCCCGAAAGAGCAGTTCACCTTTTGTAAGACGGTTCCGGATTCAACTTCGGTCTGATAATCACGCTATTCAACGAGATGACCTTTAAATTCGCCACTTATTAACAAAAAAACAGTTAGAAGCCTTAATAAATGACAAAATCAAAAACGCTAAACATCCTTTTCGTCGTGCCATGTACACCATATTTTCCGAGTGGTATTGTCCGAGTTGCACAATTTTTTCCAATGATCGAACAAAGTGGTTATAAATATGAATGGTTTAATTTTAATTCACCTCGAGTTCAATGCTGGTTGCATTGGCTAGACTTAACAATTATAAATAAGATATTTTTTATTGGTCTTGTCTTTCGTGCGATCATTCATGCAACGGGTATTCCTTACAGGTGGTTTAGAATTATCCATATCCTATTAATAGCCAATTCTTTTGATCTTATATTTTTTCAGTCAATATTAATGCCTGTTTGGGCGACACGTTTATTAAAAAAATTAAATCCTTATCTGGTTTTTGATTTTGATGATGCAATTTATATTCGGAATGCACGTAGGGTGCGAGAATTGGTTACAAATTCATGGCAGGTAATTGTTGGAAGCCATGAATTGTATAACTACGCCACCCAATACAGTTCTAATGTAATCCTTATTCCTAGCTCTGTGACAATCCAGAAGTACCAATCAGACAAAGACCAGGAATCCGGTCGGCAATCAATTATTGTGGGATGGATTGGTGGTACATCAACAATGAAATACTTGTCAATTCTTGAAGAACCTCTTAATAATCTTGCTTCAAAAGGTTATGACATTAAATTTCTAATTGCGGGATCAAGATACCGCCATGATTTGTTCCCTAGATTAGGACAAACAAAAATAACAGAAATCGCTGAATATTATGACGATGATATTCCAAAAATTATTAAGCAAATGGATATCGGAGTTTTACCAATGTGGGATGGTCAATGGGAACGTGGAAAGTGTGCATTGAAAGCAATTATCTATATGGCAGGTGGAATACCAATTATATGTAGTCCAGTTGGGGAGAATAATTTTGTTGTAAGAGCCGATTTAAATGGTTATCTTGCAAAAACTCCGGAAGAATGGGAGGAAAAATTAGAAAAATTGATAATAAATCCTCAATTACGAATGCAAATGGGCAATTTCGGCAAGAATCTAGTTTCTCAATACTATACAAGTGATGTCTGTTATAAAATATTGGAAACAAAGGTCTTTAGCCAAAAAATCGGATGAAATTTTTTAAATTTCTGAAAATATCAATTATTTAAATAAATCCACACGATTCCACATTTGGACTTTCTTTCGAATATTCTAAGAACCTATCCCAAAAAAGAAAGGGGTTGAAAGAAGAGACGCTTCCTGTTAAAACTTAGTTCGCCAAAACACAAGTTAGACAGGAGAACGTCTCTGTGACCAAGGATAACACAAAATCGAAACCCATCAATTTTCATCAAATGCCATCCAAGCTATGGCGGTTGCTCAAAAAGCATCTGCCGAAAGCGGCGAAGAATGTCGGTCCTGGACGACCCAGGGTGCAAGATCGGAATGTCATGAGCAGCATCTGGTTCATCCTGTAGACAGGATGCCAGTGGAAAGCGGTGGATAGCAACTGGTTTCATGTTTCAAGTAGTACCTTGCACCGGCAATTCCAGGCCTGGCAACAAATGGGTGTGTTTGACAAACTGTTCAAAGTCATGGTCAGGTACTATGCCAGAGAACGAAGAATTGGATGCAAAAGGCAGTCAATCGACAGCAAAATGGTGCCAGCGCCATTGGGCGGAGATGAAACTGGCAAAAATCCAACCGACCGCGCCAAATCAGGCGCGAAAATCCACATTTTGGTGGATCAAAAGGGCGCTCCACTGGCTATTCACACCACTGGCGCTAATCAACAAGATAAGTGGTCAGTTGAGGATTTGGTAATCCACATCGTTGTCAAGCGCCCCAATTCCGAACAACACTTTTGTGCTGACAAAGGCTATGATTCAGCCGACATTCATGAATTTGTTAAAGAGCACCGATATGTACCGCACATCAAACATCGTCGTCGGAGGAGTGAACCGAAAACTTGAGGAGTGTCCAATTCCAGGCGAAGAGAGTTTCCCGTCCCGCCGGTGGGTCGTCGAAAGGACTCTTAGATGGGTTAGCCAAGCGCCGTAGTATCAAAATCCGGTGGTGCAAAAAACCAGAAAACTGGATGGCTTTTCTCAAACTAGCCTCGGCTCATATCCTCCTTTGTCTAATTTTGGGAAAGGTTCTAAGTCAACCCGCATAACGATTGGTATAGCTAGCTCTATAACGAGATTACTGATATGCACAGCTTCATCTATCAGGGAACACCTTTCTCTTTATTGTTTATTCCAATTTAGATATTGACCGTATCTCTTTTTTAATCCGTTCTAAGGATTATTGTAATTGGAACCTTGTTAATTTTTGCGTTTGATTATCAGTAAAAAATGGTATAAAATTTGAGTTAACCCATTGGTAATAAGTAAGAATACCAGAAACAGAAGTCAAGGGTGACTTAGGATGATTACGGTGCTTGTTGATACCATCAAAAAGAACTTCTTGAGAAGGAAAAACGACAAGGTCATTGAATTGGCCCAGCTTTTATCCCTGGAAAAAATATTATATTCCATCGGCTTCTCCTACTCCTGTGACAAGTTGATTGGGACTAGCCTTCTTATCAATGGGTATTTGCGCAAATTATCTAAAAAGCGATAGAACAAAGGATATAATTCTGATGACTTTAGATGGCCCCCAATAAACGTTTTTGAAGGGAGTTATGTTCAGAAATGAAGATTATTCAGACCCGTATTCCAAATGTGCTCATTTTGGAACCCCTGGTTTATGAAGATGAGCGAGGATATTTTATGGAGGTTTTCCGATCATCAATTCTAGGAAGTCGCGGTATTAATTATAATTTTGTACAAGAGAATCAATCTAGATCAATAAAAAATGTTTTGCGGGGCATCCATTATCAAATTAAACAAACTCAAGGAAAACTAGTTAGAGTATTGGTTGGGGAAATATTTGATGTAGCGGTAGACTTACAAAAAAACTCGGCTTTTTTTGGCCAGTGGGTAGGAATCAGGTTATCATCTGAAAATAAGAAACAGATTTGGATTCCCCCTGGATTTGGTCATGGATTTCTTGTGCTAAGCGAATATGCTGAAGTTTGTTATAAAACAACAGAGTATTATGCGCCTGAGTATGAACGCACATTAATTTGGAATGATCCAACCCTTAAAATAAATTGGCCATTGTTTGATGAAGACAAACCAATTATTTCCGACAAAGATTTGAAAGGAAGTGCCCTTAATGAAATCGAACTCTTCTAGATATCAGGTGGTGGGAGATGATTAATATCCTAGTCACAGGCGGAGCGGGGTTTATTGGCTCAAATTTCATCAGGTTCTTATTACGTGCAGAACCTAACTGTAATATCATAAATTTGGATGCTCTGACCTATTCTGGGAGTTTAAGCAATTTAAGAGATGTTTCGAAATCTTCCAGGTACGAATTCGTCCATGGTAATATTTGCAATTTTGATCTTGTTGATAATCTAATTAAAAATAAGGATATATCCAAAATTATCCATTTTGCAGCTGAATCTCACGTGGACCGATCAATCATTGGTCCAAAAGCCTTTATCGAAACGAATATTGTGGGCACTTTTACTTTACTAGAAGCAGCTCGAAAAAATTGGTTGATTAATGGAAGTCAAACAAGTGAATATAGGTTTCATCATGTTTCAACTGACGAAGTTTTCGGCTCGTTAATGAAATCAGAACCAGGTTTTTCTGAAAGCACAGCATACAGACCAAGCTCACCATATTCAGCTTCTAAAGCCGCTAGTGATCACTTAGTTAGATCATATTGGAAAACTTATGGACTTCCAATTACAATAACAAATTGTTCTAATAACTATGGTCCATACCAATATCCTGAGAAATTCATTCCATTAGTATTATTGAATGCAATTCGAGGAAAAAATCTACCGATTTATGGTGATGGACAACAAATCCGAGATTGGTTATTTGTTGAAGATCACTGTGAAGCAATTTGGATGGTGATCAAAAAAGGAAAAATTGGAGAGACATACAATGTTGGTGGCGAAAATCAACCAACAAATTTGGATATTCTAGAGTTAATATGCAAATTACTTGATAAAAAAATTCCGGATTCTCCTAATTTACCACATATTTCTTTACTGCAATTTGTCAAAGATCGACCGGGACATGATCAGAGATATGCAATGAATATTAAAAAAATTGAAAATGAATTGGGATGGAAGCCGCGCCATCGATTAGAAGATGGCCTTGAAGAGACTGTAAATTGGTATCTTGCCAATACTGAGTGGGTGCGCGAAATTTCGACAGGGACAGAATTAGCATCCTGGTTGGAGAAAAATTATCGCTATCGTGGAGGTGCTGATTGAAAGGTATCATCTTGGCTGGAGGGAAAGGCTCACGGCTTTTTCCATTAACTAAAGTGGTTAGCAAACAATTGCTTCCAATTTACAATAAACCAATGATATATTATCCGCTCTCAATGTTGATGTTAGCAGGGATCCAGGAAATATTAATTATCAGCACTCCCGAGGATATACCTCTTTTTCGGCGACTTTTAGGTACTGGTGAACAATGGGGATTACACTTTGAGTATGCGGAACAAGCTGAACCGCGGGGTCTTGCGGAAGCATTTATAATTGGCAAAGATTTCATTAAGAATGATAAAGTAGCCTTGGTTTTGGGGGATAATATTTTCTTTGGGAATTCTTTGCCCCAAAAGCTTAAGGATGCGGCTTCTCTTGAAAATGGTGCAATAATTTTTGCGTATCCAGTTCGTGATCCCGAGAGATACGGTGTTGTCGAATTTGATGAAGAATTAAGAGCCATCGATATCGAAGAAAAACCGCAGAATCCAAAATCTAACTATGCAGTACCTGGTATTTATTTTTATGATAATCGAGTAGTTGACTTTTCGATGCATCTTAAACCTTCAAAAAGGGGCGAGCTCGAAATTACAGACATCAACCGAAGGTACATGGAAGAAGGCCTATTACGAGTCCAGATTCTTGGAAGAGGTATAGCCTGGTTAGATGCTGGTACTCAAGAGGCTCTATTACAAGCCTCAGAGTTCGTTCAAGTGGTAGAACAGCGGCAGGGAATGTTAATTAGTTGTCCAGAAGAGATAGCCTACAGAATGGGCTATATTTCTGCAGAGTTTTTAGAGTACCAGATTTCCCAAACTCCCAATTGCTATTTTTGCGAATACCTTTTAGATCTATTGAAGGAAAACGAAGGAAAATGAAAATCTTACTGATCGGAAAAAATGGTCAATTGGGTTGGGAGCTAAATCGCGCATTAATTGGATTGGGCGAATTAATTTCCTTGGATTTTCCGCAGTTCAATATCACGGATGAAAACCAAGTACGTTTTTTTATTAGGAGCACACAGCCGGATTTAATTATTAATGCTTCAGCATATACAGATGTTGAAAAAGGAGAATCAAATTGGGAATCCGCATATTTAATAAACTCTAAAGGTCCCTTAATAATTGCTGAAGAAGCCTCTCGCATAAAATCAGTTTTTTTTCACTTTTCAACAGATTATGTTTTTAATGGCTTAAAAGGATTCCCTTATGTAGAAAATGATCAAACAAATCCCCTTAACAATTATGGAAAAAGTAAACTAGAAGGAGAAAGGCTAATTTCTAATACTGAAGGAGCAAACTTAATTTTTCGAACTTCATGGGTTTACAGTATGCGGGGCAACAGCTTTGTCACAAAATTTTTATCTTGGATATCCAACAATCATCATATCAAAGTAGTTGATGATCAAATTTCAAACCCAACTTGGGCTCGTTCATTGGCAGAGATCACAGCCCATATAATTTCCCGAAATTCAGAAGATGTATTTGATATTTTTTATGAGAAAAAAGGAATATATCATCTTGCAGGAGATGGATACTGTAGTAGATATGAATGGGCGAAACAAATTCTAGATATTACTGGACAGAGTTCTATAGAGTTGGTTCCAACAAAAAGTGATGATTTTCCAACCATAGCCAACAGACCACTTTTCTCTGCACTAAATTGCAATAAGTTCACTGAAGTTTTTGAATTTCGCCTCCCGAATTGGAAAACTAGTTTAGAACTTGCTCTAGCCCAATAATAAATTTTCGTAACTACTCAGGAAGGTAGCGCGATGAAAGGATGGCTGTAAGGGTTTCCATCCAGGGCCAAGTGAGTGACATCTAGAAGGCGATGATCTTTATTGCGAGCATTGGAAAGATATGAACGAACAGCACAAACACCTCCACGCTATGGTCGTTATGAATCCAACCTGATACTTTCATTTTGACAACAATATGCGGAGATCGCGTTCCGACTTATAGTTGTCAAACTGCACCTTTATTTCGTTGTTTGTTCCTTCGCCGATGAGGCTTGATGTGCTATTGCATTATTCTTTGACAAACTATTGCAAGCCCTCGTAAACATAGCTTTTAACGCCTCTCAAATGCTGTTCGCTTTTATCATATCGGTGCAATTTGTGATGGAAGAACACAAGAACAGGTCATAGCGATCGATGGCAAAACGTTGCACCATTCAAACGATCATGCAAGTGGGAAAGACGCCATTCATATGGTGAGTGCCTGGGCAGAGAAGAACCATATGGTATTAGGCCAGACCAAAGTTGATGCAAAATCAAACGAAATCACCGCTATTCCGGAGTTATTTCGCATTACGCATATTGGAAATCAAGGGCTACATCATAACAACCGATGCCATGGGATGCCAACGAAATTGCTGAGCTTGTCGTTGAAAAAGGCGATTATCTTTTAGCAGTGAAAGAAAAACAGGGTAAGTTTTATGAGGATCTGGTGGGACTCTTCAGTGGTGCCCAGGAAGTGGACTATTTTGATGTGGAACATTAACAAACATACTTTTGCAAAGACAACCAATAAGAACCATGGGCGGATAGAAGTGCGCGAATATTGTGTGGTTACTGGTTCAGACTTAATCCACCAGTATCTTCGTGGGGTTCAAAACTAGAAAAATTTGCGATCCCTGGTAAAAGTGAGTTGCCACCGTCAAATATCTCTTGGGTCAAGTCATGAAGCTCGCTATTTTTTTAATTTCCAGTGCAAATTTACCGGCTAAACAACTGTTGAAAGGTGTAAGGGACCATTGAAGCATTGAAAATGGATTGCGTTGGATTTTGGATATTGCTTTTCGAGAAGACGAAAGCCGGGCCCGAAAAGATAATGCGTCTGAAAATTTGGTGGTTTTGAAACTTATTGCTTTGAATTTGTTAAAACAGGACACATCCAAAAAGGTGGGGATTAAAAATAAGCGTTTAGTGGCTGCTTGGGATAATGATTACCTTATCCATCTCTTTTGTGGGTAGAATGCGATTGCCCTGCACCTAAGTTCAGTGACTGTCCCAAAGGTGGTAGGTTTTGAAAAAAGAGCAAGCTCCGAGTAATATGGTAGTTGTCTAATCCGCCATATACTTGGAGCATGCCATGTCTATTGTCATCCTGCAATTACCAGACGTCAAGTATAGTTGCGAAAAGCGCCCAAGACATTGCCCCTATTGCAGAGGAGAGATCTTCCAGCGCTGGGGAGGAAACGCCGAACGGGTGAAAGACCCACATCTTGGGGAAGTATGGGTGTATCGGTATCGCTGCTGCCAGTGTCGGAGAACGTGTCGTCACTATCCTGAAGGGATCGAGCGAGCGCAACAAACCCGCCGAATGCGGGCGATAGCGGCAGTTGGGTGGATATTTGGAATGAGTTACCGTTGCTCCTCGAGATATCTGAGTGCCTTTGGGATTAGCTTGAGCCGGATGAGTATCTGGCGGAATGTGCAACAACGCGCATTGCAATTGGAACGTGATCGGCAATGGAATCCAGTACGCGTTCTGGGGGTGGATGGCGCCTATTTGCGTGGGTGGGGGAAAACACAACCGGTCTTGGTGGCAGTGGATATGGGAACAGGAGAACCGGTGACAGTGGGCTATGTGGATGAAAAAGATCCTCAGGCAGTGAAGAAATTCCTGGAACCACTAATGCAGCGCTTGGGGGTGAGTGTAATCGTCACCGATGATCTATCCAGCTACAAACAGGTGGCTCAAGCGTTGCAGTTGGAGCATCAGATTTGTCAATTTCATGTGCGGCGTTGGGTAGGCTTGGCCGTGCACGAGCTTAAAGAGAGTCTCCCTTCGGAGTGGATTGGGGTAGCCGATGAAGTCCGACAGATCCTGCGTGATTTACCCATCGAGGGAGACAAGCGTCTGGTGGAGCTATCGCGTCAGTTTCCACCCAGCCAATGGGGACGACCAGGCAACGAGTACGCGCCTGTGGACAGGCTGCGGTCTATGATCGTACGCCTAGCAAACAACTGGGCTCATTTTCGCGTGTTTGATTGGCAACCGGATGTACCTTGGACCAATAACCCAACCGAACAAGTGATAGGCAAGATGAAAATGCGGTCTCGGATCGTTCGAGGATACAAAAACTGGTCAGGGATGGCCAGTGGCTTAATGGTAGCTGGCGTGAGTGTGGCTTAGTCCTGGGTTCTCGGGTAGGTTGGATTCCGCCGATTTCTGTCTCCCGGTTTTTACCAACTGTGCATTTCGGTGAAATCGCACAGCTTAAACGGCGGATGCCGCACACTATTTGAGGGATGAAGGCTGACAGGAATATTTTACATCAAGTGTGCGACATGGACCGCTGAGCCCGGATCTTTCTTTGGGACTCTCCATCGAGGTGGACCCTCTGGGCGTTGTGAACCAGGCGGTCAAGGATTGCGTCTGCAAGGGTCGGATCTGGGATACGCACATGCCAATCAGCTACTGGCACCTGGCTGGCAATCAGCGTCGCTGAGTGACCAAAGCGGTCATCCAGAA
>Ga0209269_1001011_pt1 | contig 17671 bp, 14 predicted proteins | sample MTBAKMMethaMetaG_FD_187455 | JGI IMG/M metagenome (GOLD analysis project Ga0209269, IMG submission 187455) | Enrichment culture microbial communities from Arthur Kill intertidal strait, New Jersey, USA, that are MTBE-degrading - MTBE-AKM (Arthur... | ecosystem: Environmental > Aquatic > Marine >... | reverse complement strand
GAGCGGGAGATCGGGCTGGAGGTCTTTTTTTCCGACACCGCCGGCAGCGGCGGCAAGCTGAAGTCCGAGGCCGAGGACTTCGTGGTCGACGAGGTGTCCAAGTACCCTCCGGCCAAGCCGGACGGCAAGGTCTGCGTGGCCCGCGTTACCGCGACCAACTGGGAGACTAACCGCCTGGTGCGGAACATCTCCAAGACCCTGGGCATATCCCGCAACCGCATCGGTTTCGCCGGGACCAAGGACAAGAGGGCGGTGACCAGCCAGCTTCTGTCGTTCGAGGCCCCTGTGGAACAGGTAATGGCGCTCCGGCTTTCACAGGTCATCATCGAGGACGGTTACATGGCCAAGCGGGGCATGACCATCGGTGACCTTGTCGGCAACAACTTCAAGGTACGCGTGAGGAACACCCGCTTGCGCGGCAAGGAACTGCGGACGTCCCTGGAAGGTACCGAAACGGCCCTGCGGTCGTTGAACGGTTTCCCCAACTTCTTCGGAGTGCAGCGCTTCGGCACCGTGCGGCCGGTGACCCATCTGGTAGGCCGGGCCATAGTCAAGGGAGACCTGGAACAGGCCGTGCTGCTGTACATCGGCAACCCCAGCGAGGAGGAGGACGAGCAGTCCCGGGCGGCCCGAGAAGCGCTGCAAAGGGACCGTGATTACGCGGCCGCGTTACGGGACTTCCCCTGGAAGCTGACGTTCGAACGCATGGTGATCGGATTTCTGGACCGCAACCCGGATGATTACGCCGGGGCCATCTGCGTGCTTCCGAAGAACCTGCAGATGATGTTCGTGCACGCCTACCAATCGTACCTCTTCAATCTGATCCTTTCCGAGAGGCTGAAGAAGGGAATACCGCTCAACGCGCCCATAGTCGGCGACGTGGTGCTTCCGGCGGACAAGGACGGTAACCCGGACCACGACAAGCAGATACCGGTCACCGTGACCAACCTGGACCTGGTGGAGAAACAGGTGCGGGACCGCCGGGCCTTCATCTCTGGCACCCTGTTCGGGTCCGAATCGGTCCTGGCCGAGGGAGAGATGGGGGAGATAGAGCGCCGGGCCATCGAGCGAGAGGGACTACACCCTCAGGACTTCTTGGTCCCCCAGATACCGCACTGCTCCTCCAGGGGTTCCCGACGGGAGCTGGTCTGCGAGTATCGCGACCTTCGGCTGGACATAGGCGAGGACGAGTATACCGCCTCCTTCTTCCTGGGCAAGGGCTGCTACGCCACCGTGCTGTTGCGCGAGTTCATGAAGTCCGATCTGGACGAATACTGATCACAGACGGCTCCAATCCCGCTCCTCCGGTTCGGACGGGGCCGGGGGCTCCAAAGGCTCCTCCTTCTTGGGCGCCTTTCCTCCCAGAACGAATCCGCAGCGGGGGCACTTCTCACCGGCCTGGCACTCCTTGCACAGCATGCTCCCGCAGTTGGGGCAGGCGGAAACGGCCAGTGCTCCGTGGAACAGGCAGCGCCGGCCCTGGATATCGTCCACCTTCTCCGGCTTCTTCTTCTCCCCCTTGGGAGCGTAGAACGTATCGTACAGGTCCTTCTCGTCCTGACCGAAGAGGCGTACGCCGTCCTTTTCATAGCGGTCCGTTGACGGACGCTCATCGGGCAGCATCATCGCGTCCACCTTGGCCGGCCTCTTGCGCTTTGGCGCCTCCACGAAGAGATCGTCGGTGCTGCGCTGAGACGGTGGGCTCCTCTGCCCCTTGGAACGGGGCATCGGGACCGGGCGTTCCCCGGCCTTCAGGGAATTGATTATGGCGATGATGTTGCGCGCCTTGTACACGCCCACGTTCAGCCCTTCCATAAGCGAGAACAGGTTACGCTTCTCCTCCGGCATGTTGAGGGCCGTACGAAGCATGGTCTCGGTCTCCTGGTCCGGCATGACATAGGTGAAGTCGATGTCGTTGACCCCCTCGATATAACCGAGGACGCGCTTGGCCCGGGCGATGTTGCGTTCCGGGAGCGATGAATATACGTCGGCCAGGGTCATCCCTCCCTGCCCGCTGCGCGCGGAGCGGTAGTATGTCAGCAGAGCGGTACGGGACTGCATCTCCAGGGTGGCGAACTCCTCCTCCGAGAGCCTGGCCGGATCGACGTATTCACGCTGGTCTATGAAATTGAACACTTCGTCCAGCATGTGGTAGGGTACGTTCACCTCGCGGAACACCTCCTCCTTGCTCATGCGCCGTCCGTTCCGATACTGGTACTCCAGGACCTTACCGGCCATGTCCGCGACCTCCTTCTCCTGCTGCTTGCCCTCGGCCATGCGCAGCCCCTCCGTGGCGGAGGTCAGGTTCGGGTTCAGTTCCAGGGCCTTCTCGAAACCCCGGCGGGCCTGGTCGTAGCGTCCCAAGCGAAGAAGTGCGAAGCCCTTCCCGTTCCAGGCCGCGGGGTCGGTGGGATCGAGACCGATGGCGTTGTCATAGCTGCGCACCACCTCCTCGTCCCTCTTCAGCCTCTCGGCCAGATCGGCCCTCTCCATCCATCCGTGCCGGTTGCGCGGGTTGATCTCCAGAGAGCGGTCCATAAGCTCCAAGGCCTTCACGGGGTTCCCCATCTTGTCCTCCAGGAGGGCCATCCCCTCCAGGACCGATGGTTCCTCCGGCTCCATGGCCAGGGCCTTTTGGTAGGAGTCCATGGCGTCCTCGTGCCTTCCCAGCTCCTCCATCACGCGGCCGCGCATCTTGTAGATGGCGAACTCGTCCGCCCCCAGGTCCAACGCCCGGTTGAAGCTGACCATGGCGTTCTCCATCTCCCCCAGGCGGTATAGGGCGTTGCCTTTGTACTTCCAGGTCTGGGCATCGGAGCGGTCGATGGTCAGGGCCTTATCGAAGGCGTCCACCGCATCGTCCAGGCGGTTCAATGAGGCCAGCGCCCTTCCTCGGTCACTGTGATAACGGGCGACCGTGCTGTCCTGACCTATGCACTGGTCGAACACCTCGAGGGCCAGGTCGTAGTTGCGCATCATGAGGAGCGCGCGGCCCTTGTTAGAGAGGGCGTCCACATCGTGGTCCAAACGGAACGCCGTGTCATACGTCTCTGATGCCTCTCCGTACTTGCCCAGGGACATCAGCACCCGGCCCTTGCCCTTGTGCATGCGTGCGTCCGATTCATCCAGCATGATCGCGGCGGAGAACGTGGAGAGCGCTTCCTCCATCCGGCCCAGAGCCTCCAGCGCCTCGGCCTTGTCGATCAGGGCGGTCTTGTTGCGCGGATCGAGCTTAAGGATGTCCTCGCACACCTTGTGGATCTCGCCCGCATCGCCCTTGGCCACCACCGCGTTGCGCTTCATCTGCAGGACCTGTATGTCCCCAGGCTCGACGTCCAGTGCGTGGTCATAGGAGCGAACGGCCTCCTGGTGATTGTTCAGCCGGAACTGGGCCTGGCCACGGTCCACCCAAGCCGACTTGTTCTTCGGCTCGATCTTCAATATGCGGTCACAGACCTTTACGATGTCCTCGTAACGGCCCAGCACCTTCAGGCTGCCCTTCTTGGCCGAGAGGACCTCCAGGTCCTTCGGTCCCATCTCCAAGGCCTTGTCGAAAGAGGTTACCGCCTCGTCGTGCCGGGACAGCTTGGCCAACACCTGCCCGCGCCGGGCATGGACAAAGCGACCTTCCCTGTCCAAGGACAGCGCATGATCGTAGCATCCCAGGGCCTCTTCGTACCTCTCCAGCCATTCCAGTGCTATGCCCTTGCTTATCCAGACGTTCTTATCCTTGACATCGATGGCCAGAGCGAGATCGTAGCAGACCACGGCCTCTTCGAAGCTCCTCAGGCTCTCCAGGCTCAGCCCCTTCTGGTACAGCAGCTTGTGGTCCTGAGGGGATATCGCAATGGCCCGATCGTAGGCCTTGACCGCCTCCTCGAAGCGCTTCAGCATGAACAGGGAGTCGCCCTGGATGCGCCAGAAGATCAATTGGTCGGGGTCGTGCAACGCGCCCTGCGCCGCCCTGGCCAGTGCCTCATCGTACTTCTCCAGGGAGAACAGTGCGACTGATATCCCCTTGGAAGCGTCCACGTCATTGTGGTCGATGGCCAGCACCTGTCCGTACAGGGATATCGCTTCCTCCTTGCGGTCCAGGCGGTCGATCGCCACGGCCTTGTCGAAAAGGGCGGCCTTGTCGTCCGGACGCACTCGCAGAAGACGGTCGCTGACCTCCACCACGTCCTTGTCCCGCTCGGTGCGTTTGTAGCATTCCCTGAGCAGCTCCAACATTACCGCGTCATCTGAACGTATCTTCAGTCCGCGCTCCAGGGTCTTGATGGCCTCTGTAACTCTTCCCAGCTCGACCTGGGCCGCTCCCGTGTCCTGGAAGGCGGGAATGTGATCACCTTTGATGGCCAGTTGGGCCTCGCTCAGGGATATCACCTCCAGGAACCTCTTCTGCTTCGATAGTAACGAACGGCGGCGGTCCATCACGTCCATGTTCTTCGGGAATGCCTCCTGAGCCTTTGCCAGGTGTTCATGGGCCTCGGCCTCCGCCCCCATGCTCAGTAACGTATCGATGACGAACAGTCGGGCGGAAGGATCATCGGGTGCGGCCTCCAGCAGTTCCTTGGAAGCCTCGCTGAATGCTGGTTGGTCCTTCATGGCCGCCAGGACCCGGCATTTACCAAAAAGGGCCTGGGTGTCTCCAGGGCTGACCAGCCTTAACCTCTCGTAGGCCTGCAGACCCTCCTCGTAGCGTTTCATCTCGTAGAGCAGGGATGCGGTCTCGGACCAGCTGACCGGATTTTCTGGATCGACCCTCAGAGACTGCTTGTAATGCTCCAGCGCCTTGGACATGTCCCCCGCCGCCCTGGTCCTCCTGGCCATCATGAGGTTGGCGAGACGGTCGTTGGGGTCCCTCTGAAGGACCTCCTCCAGCATATCATCGGCCTCCGTAGAGCGTCCCAGCTTCTCCAACGCCTCCACCTTGATGAGCATGAGGGTCAGGTCGTTGGGCACCATGGCCAACGCCCTGTCCAGTTCAAAGAGCGCGGAGTCGGCCTTGTCCTGATGTATGAGGGCGGACGCCTTTCTTCCAAGCCACGATGGCTTGTCCTCCGTGCGCTCCAGAATGAGGTCGTATGTCTCCTCGTTCAACGGATCGGCGTCCAGGGCCTTGAGCAGTGCTTGCATGGCCTCGTCCGGCCGGTTCAGCTCATCGAGGACCTCCTGACGCTGCAGATGGGTGGCGCGGTCCGTGGGCCAGCGGACGGCCATTTCGTCGAGCATCGACAGCGCATCCTCGGCCTTGTCCAACTTGCGAAGCGCGGCCACCTTCATCTTCCGTGCCTTGATGTCATCGGGCAATGATCCCACTAACTTGTCCAGGATGTCCATGGCAGGAGCTATGATCCCCATTTCCAGATAGAGGGTGGAAAGACGGTCCAGGGCCTTCCTGTATTCATCCTGTTTAGAAAGGTCCTTGGGGTTCATCCCTCCCAGTGTGGACCTGGCGCGGTCGAGCTCCGCCCTTGCCTTGTCCGGATCTTTGGCCTTTAAGTGTTTTTCTGCGGTGTCCAGAGAACGCACCGCTTTCTTGACGGCCCTAACCTCTGCATCCATCAAGCTGTCTAAGAAACCCATCCTTCCACCTTTCCTGACTTGGATGGAACCCGAACGATTAATATGTTTGTTGAGGATTCCATCAACAGATTGTCATACGCTTATAACTTATTTGTCTGACGATTAGGAATGCGTGACATATAACGTCGTTGAATCAGCATTTTAATGCTGGCAGTGCTCATTGATAAATTATATATACCCTGCTTCACAATAACATTCCTGTCTGACGAAAGTCGGACGGATGGGATGCAAATGAGGCGAAACGAGGCTTCGCTCTGGGAACAACAGTACGACGGTCATGCCGTTGAATGGATGAAGACCCACACCATCAAGGACCTGAAACTGATGGCCTTTGAACTAGACCAACGGGGACAGGAAACTATGGACCTGTGGGGCCTCATAAATGACCTGAAAGTAATGAGCCGTTAGGTTCACACGTTCCAAGAACGATCCTAGTGGAAAGTCCCCCCCCCCTTACACTTTCCACTAGCCTCTACTTTTATTTTCCTTCGATCCGGGCCAGTATTTTTCTCTGTATGAAAGGGTTAAAATAGGAAATCTCCATTATCACGGCACCGCGCAGGTGTAATCTAGCGGTTAGGATTTTAGCCTTCCAAGCTAAACACTCGGGTTCGAATCCCGACACCTGCACTTTTCACTTTTCAAGGCGACCATAGTATCATTCCTTTTCTAGCTGGATATTCGATAATGTAGTTTAATCATTGGAATGCTGTGTGCATTACGGACCTGGGGAAGCTGTGATCATGTGGGGCAAGTGCATCATTTCAAATCGATTGGAATCCGGTAGTTCGGGGTTGTGCTCCCGATGCGCCTTTTTTGAATACATAGAAAAAAGTGTGGCTGGAGGAACGGGGCAAACTGTCCCCCCGAGCCTTGGGATGGATATCATAGGAAGGGGCCGCAGCCCATGATCATAGTTACCCGTCTAGGATATAAAAGGAAAACAGCAAGGGGTCATTGAAAACCGAAAAGCCCCCGATGATGCTGGACCGGTCTGAATTGTTGTGAAAGTGGATGATCACTTCCGCTTGTGCCGGACCTTGACCGCCTCTCCCCGGCGCATCTCCACCATTTCCGTTCCACCCATGGTCGCCACGCCCACGCCAGCGATCTTGCCGTTGCGTATGATGGCCACCTCCTCCCCGGCCCTTATGGACGGGTCGGCGTCCGAAACGCCCACCGCGAACAGGCTACCCTTCAGGTCGAAGTCGCCCATGGTCACCTTCGGCATGATAGGCAGGATGGCCTCGGCCCCTTCGACGGTGAGGGATATCATCCCGCGCTCCGGGTTCAGCATGCCCAGTTGTTCCTTGCGACGCATGATCTTCATGAAGGGGTAGTTGCCCAGTATATGCGCGTCGTCCAGGAGGGCCTCGCCGCCGGGACCGAACTGATATTCCGCCACCGAGGACATGGCCGCCCATCGGTCCTGCGCAGGGTCTACACGACCATATCGGGAGCACAGCTCCCGTAGCGTCTCCTTGAGCATCCCCAGGGACTCGTTGGAGGTGGGTGAGCCGGTGGATGTCACCGTCCCGTCCAGCACCTCCTGGACGATCGGACCTTCGTCCCCCAGGTGAAGCACCACGTGATCGTAACCCTGTCCGGCCATGGAGAGCACCATGTCCTGGACCATGGCCTCCTCCTCCCGGTCCCAGTGTCCGGTGACCGGGATATCGTATTGCGCTGCAGGATAGAACAGCTCCAGTTCCCTTGGTACGGTGCCCAGCGGGGAGGTCACGATCATCTCCTGCACCACCTGGGAGTTCGGCACCTCCCACAGCACCTGCCGGAACAGTTGGTGGCTCTTTGAGGTGTAGTAGGGCTTCTTGGCCGAGCACGGTATGAGCAGCAGTATCTTGCGGTGTTCCGGACGGTGGAAGCGGGACTTGACCAGTTCCCGGAACCGTTTGACGTCGGGGCGGACCAGCGACTCTTTGGCATTGCAATAGAAGCGCGGACCGATCACCGAGAAGTCCTTCTCTTGATGTTCGTAGTGCTCATCGTCGAATATCCGCAGCGCCGCCACGTTCCAGGGCGTGGAATGGCTGCGCAGCTCCGCGAACTCCCGCATTCGGCCGGCGGATATCATGTGCCGGACCAATGCCAGCTCCCTCAGGAACTGCTCGCGGTTCAGGCGGACCAGGTCCTCCCCTTCAGGAACCCACGATGCCTTGTCAGCGCTGAGCGATCCCTCGGGGAGGGATAGTTTCCCAAGGGCGGCGCGGTGATCGACCAGAGAGGTATCCACCAGGTCCACGCCCAGGTACGCCAGGAGCGCCACGTTGGCCGTGTCGGCCATGCCCGGGGCGTAGATCAGCTTGGACCTGCCGACCTCCGACCTCAGCCCCACCAGGGCCTTGACGAACGCTCTGGCGTCCCTGCGCAGATCGAAAGCTCCTTCCAGGACCGCCAGCTCTTCCGAGACCGGTGCGGGCGGAAGGCAGCTGTCCTTGAGCGTTGAACGGACCCGTTGCGGCGGCATGAGACCGTTCCCTTTCAGCTCCAGGACCGTTCTGCCGTCCATCTCGAGCGCCGTGTTGTCGTCCGTTCGGCGCATGCTCAGCCCTTGCGGTCCCCCGTCCACCACGAAGGCGCCAGGCGTCTCGTTCTTGGCGGCGTCGACGGACCATAGGCAACGGCGAGCGGTGCCCGACCTGGCCAGCAGTTCCAACATATTACGGTGAATGACCTTCCTATTAAAAAAGGATGGTAAGAAGGGGTTTAGAAGGTGGTTATCATGTCATGCTCTTCCAAGACCTGGCGAGCCCTCTCCCAGTCAATGACCTCCACGCCCTCCATCAGGGGGACGTCGCCCACGACGTGCAGGAGGTCCTCTTTCACAACGTAGACCTTGGCCTCGAAGTCCAGAAGGTCGTTTATCGCTTCCGCGTTGGAGGGCATGCGCACCGCCTCAGGCTTCTGAGCGGCAACTGCATTTAGCGTCCCCTCGCCCACTAACAGGGCGTTGGAAACTGGCACCTGTCCGGATGCCAGCATGCCCAAGCTCGCGCGTAAGCCGGCAAAGGCCTCCTCGAAGCCGTAAGGTGGCTTGGTAACCAGTATCAGCAAGCTTTCTGCCATTTCAATCACCTCGCGATGGTGACCATGCGGTCGCCCTCGGCCACGAACCTGGACAGGTCGTTGGTCAGGCTTCCGATCTTGGTCCCTTCTATCTCCTCTCCCCTGGCTATGCCGCGGGCCTTGCAGCAGGTCTCGCAGACCACCACCTCAAGTCCCTTCTCCAGCAGCGCTTTCGTCTCTTGGCCAACGTTGGGGAAGCGCTTGGGGTCCTGCCCGTCCTTGATCAGGGTGACCGCTTCACCGTAGCCGAATATACGAACCCCGTAGCCCTTCTCCAGGGCGGCCTGGGACAGTTTGACCGCGATGTTGGTGTCCATGTTCATCATGGTCCCGGTCCTTACCTGAATAACCAAAGTCTTCATCCAGTCACCTCACACCGTGATGGTCTGTTCGTATCTTTCCATGATGATGTCCACCGCCTCATGGTAGTCCACTATCTTGAACTCCGGGATGGCCAACGGAAGACCCCGGGCCTCCCAGTCGTCCTTTATGACGTACACTTCCTTGACCAGGGACTGCAGCTCCTTGCCCTTCTTCGGGCTGGCAGCGAAAAGCACCGCGTCCTCGAAGAGGAGGGCAGCGGTGTCCGCGCCTTGCCCCATGGAGCGCACCAGGTCCTGTCCGGTGAACTCGTGCGGCGATTTCAGCATGATGAACAACTTGGACTTCATCTTCAGCACCTTCAGCCCAGGAACAGTTGCATGTCCGAATCGGCACTGATGTCCAGGAAGGCCGCTGCGCCCAGTATGGTCACGCCCTCGATCAGGTCCTCCTTCTTCACGCCCATCATCTCCATGGAAGTGTTGCAGGCGTAGAGGTGAACCCCGAGGTCCTTGGCCATTTCCAGCTGTTCCTGGAAGCTGTCGATACCTATGCCCTTCATCTTCTTTACCATCATACCGGTGAACAACCTGTACAGACCGCCCATCTTGGGGTTCACACCTTTCTTCAACAGGTTCAACCCGAAGAATGTGAAGAAGATGTGCGTGTCCATCCCCATGCTAGCGGCCGTGTTGCCCATCATCATGGCCATCATGGCCTTGTCGAAGGTGCCCTCGGACACCGCCATTATGAACTTCTTTTCTGTCATTACCGTCACCTTGAACTTGCTTTTGGATTTTTCACTGGACCTTCTTGATGTAGAAGTAGAAGACCCCGCCCTCTTCCTTCTCCTCGACGAGCTCGTTGCCGGTCCTCTTGCACCATGCCGGCACATCCTCTTTCGATCCCACGTCGTCAGCGATCAGCTCGAGTACGGCCCCCACCGGCAGCTCCTTCATCTTCTTGGCCAGCTTCACGATCGGCATGGGACACATCAGGCCCTTGGCATCAAGCGTATCATTCTTGTCCATTGAACTCACCATAACGGTTTTGCACGGTTGTGCAACAATTATATATAACTGTTAGTTTATAAGCTTTTCTTAGGAAGGAGTGATAGCGGAAATGCCTGAGTCCATCAAGGACGTGAACAGCTGTCAGGACCTGGTCCAATGCGCCTACAGTCTCAACGATTTCGAGGTCGAGCTGTACGAGCGATTGCTGGAGACAGGACCGGTCAACGCCAACGACCTGGCCGACCTGATGGGCCGGGACCGTTCCACGGTCTACAGAGCGTTGCAGAAGATGCTAAGCTGCGGGATGGTGCTCAGGGAGACCCACAGCATACCCCGCGGGGGATACTATCATGTTTACAGGGCCATCAGCCGTCGGGAGCTGAGGGAGAAGCTGCAGGGATGTGTGGACAGTTGGTACCACAAGATGAAGTTGGCCTTGGAACAGTTCGGCGGTTTAGAAGCGGAGTGAAAGCTCGCTTTTTAATGACGTTTTTTAAGGCCGCTCGGTCCGATATTCGTTTTACGATGCACCATCGGAGCGATAGGAGAGAGGCCTTTTCACCAACTCTGTCCTGTCCATGCCAAGAGTCAAATACGGTCTTGGGGATTCAACTTTGAGAGCATGAGCTTCACAGGCATGGACATCGTGTCGATCCGCGATCTGAACCGAGAACAGATCGAACAGGTTTTGGAACGCTCCGAGAAGATGATACCCTATGCCCGGGGGGAGAAGAGCTCCAAGGCGTTGGACGGGAAGATATTGGCCACCCTGTTCTTCGAGCCTTCGACGAGGACGAGGATGTCCTTCGAGAGCGCCATGATGCGCCTCGGCGGCCGCATAACCGATCTGGGAGTGCCGGCAATGAGCTCCATATCCAAGGGCGAGTCGCTCGCAGACACCATTCGTATGGTGGAGGTCTATTCGGACATCATAGCCATACGGCATCCGAGAGAGGGGTCGGCCAGATTGGCCGCCAGATTCTCCTCCAAGCCGGTCATCAACGCCGGGGACGGGGCCGGGCAGCATCCGACCCAAACGCTCCTTGACCTTTTCACCATCAAGAGGATAAAGAAGGACTTCGACAAGCTGAAGGTGGTCATGGTCGGCGACCTTAAGTACGGACGAACGGTGCATTCGTTGGCCGAGGCCCTGAGCTCCTTCGGGGTCGAGCTCACGTTCGTGGCGCCGTCAGCCCTGCAGATGCCCAAGGAGACGGTGAAGCAGGTCGAGAAGATGGGTTGTAAACCCAAGCTGACCAATCATCTGAATGAGACCATAGCCGATGCTGATGTCCTTTACGTCACCAGGATCCAGAAGGAACGGTTCCCTGACCTTGCCGAATACCAGAAGGTCGCCGGAATGTACCGTGTGGACCGCAAGTTGCTGCGGGAAGCTAAGAGCGACCTCATAGTCATGCATCCGCTCCCCCGGGTGGACGAGATCGATCCGGAAGTGGACGACACGCCTCACGCCAAATACTTCGAACAGGCCTTCAACGGCGTGCCAGTTAGGATGGCGCTCCTGAACCTTGTCCTGGGGGGTGAGCTGTGATGAAGGAGTTCAAGGTGACCCCCATCCGCAACGGGACCGTGATCGACCATATCGATTGCGGCATGGCGCTTAAGGTGCTGCGCATCATCGGTATGGCCGACGGTGGAAAGGTTCAGTCCCCTGTGAGCGTGCTCATGCATGTGCCTTCGAAGAAGGAAGGATGGAAGGACGTGGTGAAGGTGGAGGACCGTGAGCTCGATCCGAAAGAGGTTGACAAGATCGCGCTGATAGCCCCCAAGGCCACCATCAACATCATACGCGATTTCAACGTGGCCGAGAAGTACAACGTGAAGATGCCGGACCATGTCGTAGGGAAGGCCAGATGCAGCAACCCCAACTGTATCACCAACCAGAAGGAGCCAGTGGAGCCGGAGTTCGTCGTGGAGTCCAAGAACCCGCCGACCCTTCGTTGCGTTTACTGCGACCGATTGGTCGATGATATCGCTGAGAACCTGTTGTGATGCTTTCGGCCAAACCCTATATTTTTCATCTATCGCGTTTATCGATAGCCGTGGAGATGGAATTGTGAGCGTGCTGATCCTCACCGGGATGCCCGGGGCGGGCAAGGAAGAACTGGTTTCTGTAGCCGTGCAATTGGGTTATCAGGTCCGGCGTATGGGTGACGTGGTGAGGGGCGAGGCGGCGCGCAACGGCGTGGCGGCGCAAGATGTGGGTAAGTTCGCTCATGAGGAGAGGCAGCGACATGGCTATGATATCTGGGCCAAGAGGATCGTTCCCTTGGTCGGTGATGGCGATACGATCATTGACGGGTGTCGTGGGATGTCGGAGGTGAACGTGTTCCGTCAGGCCTTCGGCGACCAGGTCAAGGTGCTGGCATTGCACAGCGCCCCGTCCACGCGCTTCCCCCGATTGGTCAACCGGGGAAGGCCTGACGCGCCGAAGGACCAGAAAGAGTTCGAGGAGAGGGACCAGAGGGAGATGGGCTGGGGGTTGGGCGAGACCATAGCTCTGGCGGACCTGATGTTGGTCAACGAGGGTGGATTGGAGGACCTGCGCCGAGAGGCCGCCGCGCTCCTCAGGGAGCTGAAGGGATGAAGTTCAGGGTGGAAAGGATCTGCCGGAGCGACTCGATGTCCGCCATACCTATGGAGAAGGTGAGGTTCGATCTGCTGGCCTCGGCCAGAAGCATTGAGGAGAAGGGTCATGCCGTGGACGTTCAGGAACTTTACCTGATCGTGAGGATCGATGGGATGGAGGTCACGGTCTATGCCAGCGGAAGGGTCCTCATGCATCCGTTGAACGACAAGGCCAGGGCGAAGGAGCTGGCGCAGACGCTCTTCGCCATGATGGTCCCGGAGTGATCTACGACCGTTTCCTATTAGCGCGGTAGGCGACCAGCACATACCCTTCGCAGCTGTCCAGACATAGGGAAATTATTTATCCGCATAGATGAATATGTGATGAACCGGGATGGGAATGAAACGCTTAGCGGTAGCCGTGCTGTTATTCCTTTTACTTTTCAGCTCGGCTGTCCCAGGGGTGGTTTCGTCAACCACTGGGAATTCGGACCTGTCACTCCTTACATTCGAGAATCCCGGCAGCGACGCGGATGACGCATATTACGACCTGTTCGCTCAGTCATTGGTCATTGGGGCAGACCCATTCAAGCATCTGGTCGCTGACCTGAACAACGATTCCCGCCCGGATGTGGCGGTCATCTATGACAACTCACCCATCCTGGATATTTTCTTTGCTGATGCCGATTATCAATTCTCGGCCCTCGACCGTACGAGCAGGAATCTGACAAACCCGATCACCGACATCGCCGTCGGGGATATGGACAACGACAGTCTACAAGACCTGGTCGTATCGCTCAATTCGACAAGCAACAACGTGATGATCCTGAACCAGGTCGGAGGCTTTCCAACACCTGGACATACATTCTCTACCTCTCTTAGGCCGTTCGGTATAGCCCTCAGCGACTTTGACGGTGACAATTTCCTGGACGTCGCCACCTTGATATCGAATGTGGCACCCACCTACAACTCCGGATTCGAGATACATTTTTACAGTGAATCGTACGGAACGAAAGTGCTGGCGACGTACCTTCACACGTCCCCCCTGAACTTCCAGCTTCCTCGCCTGTTCACGGCGGGCGATTTCAATGCGGATGGAAGGGTGGACCTGGTCATAGGGGATCATGGGGTTAACCGCGTCGCAGGCTTCCTGAACGGCAATGCCAATGGCCTCGATTGGAGCAGCTACTATTACTTCAACATCACCGGCCCGACCAGCATAGTACTGCAGCAGATCGACGGGACCGGAGTTGCGGAGCTGGTCGTGGGTGCTGATCTTGGACAAAGGGTGCAGATCAGGAGATTCACCGGTTCGTCGTTCTCTTTGTACACGGAGATGCTCAACGAACCCGGGATCACGTCTCTGGCCTTCATGGACAGGAACGGGGATGCCATACTGGACCTGGTTCGGGCTTCCATTCAATATCACAATCTCACGGTGTTCACCGCTTCGTCGACCCTCACATACGGTTATTCGTCCTCAGTATCTTTCCCAGTACCACTGAACCCCTCTTGCGTTGTCGTTGCGAGCATGAACCCAGATGACCTGCTTGATGACATCGTTCTCATCTCCGGCGGCGGTGCTGGTACCCTCACCATCTACTATCAGAATCCCACATCTGTCTCCAACGCCAACGACAACCAGTTGGTCGGGGACCTGCAGCCTGACCTGACGGCCTTAGGCGATTTTGATGGGAACGGCGTCAACGAGATCGCCGCTTTCGATCCCGTTCTGAAAACGGTAAGGTTCCTTAGAGAAGGGTCTTCCAATATTTATGAAAGGATCGCACCAGATAACGTGACCGCCATGATGACGGAGGACCTGGACGGGGATGGGGATGACGACCTGGTATTGGTCGTATCCACGCCCGCTGGGTTCGTGGTATGGTATGGGAACCAGAATTTCATGTCCGGCGGAGGTGCTGTCAATTCCATTTCAAGCGGTCTTGCGCAGGCGTATGATGTCGCCGCCGACGATCTGAACAACGATGGGCTTATCGACCTAGTCGTTTCCGGTCAAAATGGGATCGACATGTTTTGGGCCTTGTCCACAGCTCCTAGGTTCGACAGTTCTAGGCATCAGCTCCTCTCCCTGCCTGGATCGGTGATGACCTCAATAACCACGGGAAGCTTCGATTCGAACGTCGATTCTCTGCTGGACATCGCAGTGGTCAATCAGACCTCCTCTCGAGCGGTGATTTACTACCAGCAGACAGGCGCGACCAAGTTCCTGTCCGGATCGTCACAGCTGCTCAACTTGCTGCCTGGTATATCCGAGATGGTATCGGCCGATATGAACGATGACGATTCCGATGATATCCTCGCGTCCACGATGGATGGCGTGAGGCTCTACCTTCAGACCAGCACCTTCGCGCATGGATTCTCAGATTCCCAGGATGTCTACGTTTTGGACGTGTCGGAGGATGTGGCCGATATTGCCATAGGGGACCTGGACGACGACGGCGGGATGGAGCTTGCTGTAGCCACTGGCGCTTCGACCGTTATGGCTTACAAGTTCAGCTCCCTTTCTTTCAACATCATTACACGACAGATCGCAGGAGCGTCCCCCCTATCACTTCTAGTTAGCGATGCGGACGGGGACCTTAAGGACGATATCATCGCCTATTCCGTTCCCTCGAGGTGCGTCTCCTTCTACTACCAGAACAACTTTGCGCCGGTGGCCTCCGGCGAGGCCGAGGGCTCTGGGTTCCTTGAGGGCGTTCCGGTCTGGTTCAACGCCTACGGTAGCACTGACAACTATTCTGACCAGGACCGCCTTTCGTTCGCCTGGGACTTCGATGACGGTTCGGTAGGTACGGGAGAACGCGTTAGTCATACGTTCTCGGACGACGGCACCTATAATGTCGTTCTGAACGTCAGCGACCCCTGGGGCGGTTGGAATGAGACCATCGTTCAGGTCGTCATCGGCGATCAGGCGCCCACGGCGGACTTCGCCTTTCAACAGGACCCCGGGCTCGTGGAGGGTATCCCCGTGGAATTCATAGACCTAAGCACGTATCCCGCTGACGAGATAGTGAGCTGGAGATGGAACTTCGGGGATGGCCAGTGGTCAAACCAGACCAGCAATGCCCCGGCTCTGCACACCTATGGATGGAACGGAACCTTCATGGTCACCCTCACTGTCATCGACGAGGACGGTAGCCAGGATTCGATATCCTCGAACATCACCGTGCTTGACTCCTTACCTGACGCGGACTTCTCCGCATCAAGCTACGCCCCGATCGAGGGGCAGGCCGTCACATTCAGCGACCAGAGCGATTTCACCGCTGATGACATAGTCAGCTGGTCGTGGGACATGGGCGACGGGACCTGGGTCAACCGCACGATAGGCGGTTCGTTCCAGTATACCTATGGTTACAATGGCACCTATTGGGTTACGCTGTTCGTCCGCGACATCGATGGCAGCGAGGATTCGATCACCGAACAGATAACGGTCCAGGACTCCGCCCCCGTGGCCAGCTTCTCTATTTCTACGTCTTCCCCCGCGGAGGGGCAGGAGGTTACATTCACCGACACGAGCACTTTTCCAGTGAACGAGATCGTAAGTTGGTCCTGGGACCTTGGTGATGGGACCCTGATGGGCGGCAGCGTTCCCGTGCACCACACTTACGCTGATAATGGCACCTACCTTGTCAAGCTGACCGTGACGGACGTGGATGGGAACGTGAACATCACGACCATGAGCATAGTGGTCACGGATACCAGTCCGGTCATATCCACGTTCTACACCGCCGGAGGGGCGAGCACTTACAAGGAGTGGGACGAGATCGTCTTCGAGGTGGCTGCCTCGGCCCAATGGGATGACATCGTCCTCTACCAATGGGACTTCGAGACGGTCACCTTCCAGGCCGATGACGAGACTGAGTTCAATTCAACCCAATACCGTTACAATTCTTCCGGGACCTATCGTATAACCGTGCGTGTGTGCGACAAAGACAGCTATTCCGAGGCTTACATACAGGTGACCATAAACGATCCAGCGCCCGTACCTGATTTCACCATAGCCACCAACGTCGACAACCGGACCGTCGACCTATCGGCCGCCCTCACCCTTGACACTGAGAACGACCAACCTTGGCTGCGCTACCGCTGGTTCTTCGGGGACGGAGAACAGACCGACTGGTCATATTCGTACGTGGTGAACCACACCTACCAAGAGGATGACGTCTATTCCATCCGTCTGGAGGTCAGGGACGACCATAACACGGCGGTCATAAAGACCAAGAACGTGACCATCGACCTCCTACCGCCGGTGATCTCAATGGACGATCCGGTGCTGAAGGCGGTGGTCGGTGAACCTACCCTGATCAAGGTGACGGTCACCGATCAGGTCGGCATCGGCTCGGTGCTGCTAGAGTACACCATAAACAATGTGACCAGGACGGTGGTGATGACGCCTGAGGGGGACGGGATATATTTCGCCCAGATACCAGCTCAGAATCGCACTATGGAGCTTACCTACCGTATCGTGGCCGAGGACGAGGCCGGGCACACGGCATTGACGGAGCAGTTCACCTTGGTGTTGGAGTACGAGGACCCCACGTTGTTCATGCTCACATCGGCCGTTCTGTTGGCAGCACTGATAGTATTGTTAGGATACCTGTTCCTATCCCGCCCTATCGTTGATGAGGTCTTCGTCATGTACCAGGACGGAACGTTACTGGCGCACCAGACCAGGAGGCTGAAACCGGGCATGGACGACCAGATACTAGGTGGAATGCTCATCGCCCTGCAGAACTTCGTTCGCGATTCATTCAAGGACGAGTCGTCCACCGTCCTGAGGCGCATGGACTTCGGGGAGAGGAAGATACTCGTGGAGCGCAAGGACGACTTCTTCATGGCCGTGGTGCTGAGCGGCAAGCGCGCCGGAAGCGCCCCGCAACGTATGATGAAGGTATTGGACCAGATAGAAGAGGGATACTCACAGGTGCTGAACGAGTGGGACGGTGACCTGGACAAGGTTAGGGGGATCAGAGATGAGACCAAACCGATTTTCCAGAGGGCCAACCCCCTGGAGCGTCTAAAGCGGAAGGAAGGGGATGGAGATTCCTTTTAAT
>Ga0209269_1001007_pt1 | contig 17744 bp, 17 predicted proteins | sample MTBAKMMethaMetaG_FD_187455 | JGI IMG/M metagenome (GOLD analysis project Ga0209269, IMG submission 187455) | Enrichment culture microbial communities from Arthur Kill intertidal strait, New Jersey, USA, that are MTBE-degrading - MTBE-AKM (Arthur... | ecosystem: Environmental > Aquatic > Marine >... | reverse complement strand
TCAGGATATCGATATCGCTGTCTTCGCGTGCTTCGCCCCGAACGAAGGACCCGAAGATCCCGATCCGCCGGACGCCGAGGCTCCTGATCCGCGCCCGGTGATCTGCCAGCGCACCGATGATGCCCTCAGCCGTCAGCATGCTATACCTCTGGTACGCACTGATCAGGATAAGGGTTTCCTCCCGCGGCCGGCCCTGCGCCCTCGGTCTACAACAACGAATTTAAACGTGCAATTTTAGATTTTTCGCCAGATTTATGCCGATTTCCGCCCGGATTCCCTCCCTCTCCCTGGCCGCATGCGGGGGGTTGAAGGGGCGTTCATTACTAGCAATCATACGGGCCACCAGGGGGGCAGGAGAGGCGGCGGCATTTCGGGGTTTTCTCCAATGCCGCCCGCAGGGGCTGGATCTGGAGATCTCGGCGGTATGGGCCGGGATTGGATGGGCGATCCATGGATCCGGGGACGATATGGGCGTATTCAACCCAATCTATCCCCCTCACCAGAGAGGGTCATCAGCATCAGCACCACTATTATATGATCTCCATCCCATCCCTATTTATCAGGTGAAGCAGTATGTCAGACGTCACGATCATGGTGCCTCACGATATCGTCCAGGCGCTCCGCCTTCCTCCCGATGCCATCCAGGCTGCACTGCAGCAGGAGCTTGCCCTGGCACTCTACCAGCGCGGCATTCTTTCGTCGGGGAAGGCATGTGCTCTTGCAGGGGTGAAACGGTGGGAGTGGGAGATATTGCTTGGCGCACGGAAGATCCCGCGACACTATGCCGACGAGGACCTCGAACAGGACATTGCTTATGCCGCAGGCGGTCAGTAACTCCTCCCCACTGATCCACCTCTCAGCGATTGGTCGCTTAAACCTGCTCCAACGCTTTTCATCAGTATGCATTCCTCCCGCGGTCTGGCGAGAGGTCGTGGACGAGGGCGGCAACCGCCCGGGGACAGGGGAGGTCAGGAGGGCCCGCGAGGAGGGCTGGCTCTCGGTGGTCGAGCCCGGGAATACCGCTCTGGTGCACCTGCTCGAACAGGACCTGCACCCGGGCGAGGCGGAAAGTATTGCCCTGGCCGTGGAGACGAGGCCGGATATTCTCCTTCTCGACGAGACCGAAGCCCGCCGTATCGCGGGCCTCTACGATCTCCCGGTCACCGGGATTATCGGCCTTTTACTGCATGCGAAGGCTGAAGGCCGGGTTGTTTCGATGCGCGAGGAGATGGACCGGCTGCGAGGAGAGGGTGGTTTCTGGATCCATGATGCGCTGTACAGGCGCATTCTCACAGTGACAGGGGAAGAGTGAATCGTCCTCATCGAACCAGGAGAACACCATAAAAAACGCAGTAATTTACAATCAAGGCAAGAATCAAACCAATTTCCGCCCGGAGTCCGGCTCCATCCCCGGCCGTATGCGGGGGGTTGAAGGGCATTTCATTACTGCCAATCATACAGCCCGCCAGGGGGCCAGGAGAGGGGGCGGCATTTCCCGGGTTTCTCCGATGCCGCCCGCAGGGGCCGGATCTCCGGATCTCGGCGGCATGGGCCGGGATTGGCCGGGCGATCCCCGGATCCGGGGACGATACGGCCGTATTTTGTCGGTGGTGGAGGGGGGGGTCCCCTGGAGAGAGGCCATGCGCCCCATTCCAGGGGTACCAGAGATTCAGGGCTTTTTCAGCGGGTGTGCCTGGAAATAACCACCCTTCATGGAGATCGGGAGGAGGGACAAAGAGAAATCCACTTAAACCATTGCCGCAAAATAAAATATGAGTTTTCGCACATTCATCCGGAGCACCCCCACCATGAAGACGATCATCCTTGCAGGCGGTTCAGGCACCCGCCTCTTCCCCCTGAGTCGGACCTGCTACCCGAAGCAGTTCATCCCCCTCCTCGGCAAAGAGTCGCTCTTTCAGTTGAGCGTGCGGCGGGCACTCCTCTTCTCCCGCCCCAACGAGATCTCACTGAACAGATAGAGACAGCGTTCAATGAACCCGAGACCGTTGAGGACCTTGCCTTGACGATCTGAGAATGGCTGAGGTGATGCTAGCGGGTTCTGGGGATGGCGGGATCGATCACATCGGCGATCTGAAGGGAGTCATAGGCACCGGCAACGATGCCGAGATGGCCGATGGAGAGGATCGAGGTGTCATCGAAACCGTCGACAAGGGGCATACTGCAAGGTATTTGCTGAAAGTACAAAGATCTTACGGTTTTGAGAATTCAGGAAGAGGGAGTTCTTACTGCAGATGGTAGGATTATTATAATCTGGTTTATTGTCGATATTTTTTACAAAATCTACCATATTAAAGAGAACCACAACGGGCAAGATTGTATCATGTGCTTAAATCTCGGGAAGTCAGGTCTCTCCGGAGAGGCGGGGGTTAGCCTTCAAGGGGGGTGGACGAGTAGAGGCCACCGAACCCACTTGAAGATTTTCATACAAAAATAAGTGACAATAATAAGATCAACAAGGATATAAAATCCTTAAAAGATTTAAAATCTCATTTTTAGTGAGGATGACCTCATCAGATGAGGCGTATCGATTTTTCAGAGATCTATTAAAATCCTCTGGTAGAACAAGATCCTTCATCGTATCCTGGATGTGCGGGGGCAGAACGATGAACATATGTTCATTCTCATATGCAGACTCTGCCTCGGACTCGGTCATTAACTCCTCATATTTTTTCTCTCCGGGGCGGGCACCAGTAACTTCGATCTCTATATCATTGATATTTTGACCATTTCTGTGGGTGCAAAAAGAGATCATAGCATCTGCAAGGTCACCAATTTTAATAACAGGCATCTTGAGAATGAATATCTCACCATACTGCGCCATTTTCCCTGCTTTTAATATAAGATCCGTCGCCTTCGGGATATCCATGATGAACCTGGTCATATCTGGATCAGTTACGGTTACAGGGCCTCCCTCACGGATCTGTTCCATAAACAGAGGAATGACAGAGCCACGAGATGCCATTACATTTCCAAATCTTACGCAGGAAAAGACGGTTTTTCTATTCCCCCTATAGGAGTTTGCAGAGAGGGTCAATCGCTCTGCAAGAAGTTTTGTTGCACCCATCACATTTACGGGATTGGCCGCTTTATCGGTGCTTATGACAATGACCTTCTCAACCTCTTCGTCAAGAGCAACATTGAGCACATTCTGGGTTCCAAGAATATTGGTCTTGACCGCATCGAAGGGATTGTACTCGCAGAGGGGGACATGTTTCAGAGCGGCGGCATGAAAAACAATGTCTACACCCTCCATAGCGCGTTTTAACCGCTCTTTATCCCGAATATCTCCAACAAGCAACCTAATTTTGTCTGATTTTAACTCATGCCCCAGATCAAAGAGCCCGGTCTCATTATTGTCCAGAACCCTGAGCGACTTCACATCAATTTTCAAGATATTTTTTACAAGTTCTTTGCCTATTGATCCCACGCCCCCGGTGACGAGGATCGATTTTCCGCGATAGTAATCAGCTTCGTCCATTCAGAAAACCCCATAAAATTCCTTTATGGAATCTATCACATAATCGATATCATCCCGTGAAATCCCGGGGTAGAAGGGGAGGCTAATAATATCTTCTGAAATTTTTTCAGTTATCGGCAGGGCATATGAATCTTTCATCTGGGAACGATAGAAATGCGTATAATGAACTGGCGAGAAGTAAATTTTCGTCATGATCCCCTTGCCCTCAAGGTGTTGAATCAACGCATCACGGTCCTTCACCCTGAGAGAGAACAACTGGTAGACATGATAGTAGTCTTCCGGGAGTTTGGGAATGATGCAATCAGGCACTTCGGCCCTCAGTCTCTGGATATAGTAGGCAGCATCAGCCCGCCTCATTTTGATGATATCCTCAACCTTGCCTAGCTGGGAGACACCCAACGCCGCGGTGATGTTCGACATCCTGAAGTTATAGCCAAGAGAGACATAGTCCATCACCGCAGTGGTCGAGAAGTAGTCGGCGGTTTCGAGGCGGCCATGCGACCGAATGAGTTTCATCTTCTCGTACACATCTCGTGAATCAGTTACCATCGCACCGCCCTCTCCGGTTGTGATGATTTTATTCTGACAAAAACTCATCATTGCCGAATCGCCAAAGGTTCCAACTTTCCTGCCGCCAATAGAGGCCCCAAAGGCCTCTGCAGCATCTTCGATGAGGAGGAGATCATGGTCATCGGCAATCTCACGCAATTCCTGTATCCTGCAGGGGCATCCCCCATAGTGGACGGGCATGATCGCCCGCGTCTTAGGGGTGATCCGTTCAACCACATCCTCAGGGTCCAGCCCGAAGGTGTTCTCTTCGATGTCTGCAAAGACTGGTTTTGCGCCGACAAACTGGGGGGTGTTTGCCGTTGCGATGAACGTGAAGGAGGGCACAATGACTTCATCACCCGGAGCGACCCCATGGGCAAGGAGAGCCGCATGGGTCGCGGAGGTTCCAGAATTAAATGTGAGGCAATATTTCGTTCCAATATAATTCGCAATCTCCTCTTCGAATTTCGCGACATTTGGTCCGACCGCCCAGTTCATCCCTGAGCGAATTGCTTCACTGACGGCACTGACGTCTTCTTCGTCCCAGTACATTTTAAACAGGGGAATTTTCCAGGTCATCTCTTAATCACCAGCGGATTCAAGTTTTTTGTTATCGGGAACAATTGTTTCCACTACCCGGGCAGGAACTCCATACGCAATTACATTGGCCGGGATGTCCTTATTTACAAAACTAAAGGCTCCGACGATCGAATTTTCTCCAATGGTGACACCGGGCATCACCACGGAATGCGTGCCGATTTTGCAGTTTCTCTTTAATGTGACTCGGCCCTTTTTATTATCGATTGTTGAGACAGAATATATCGAGCAATGTGATCCTATTTGTACATCATCCTCAATTTGAACCCCATATTCTGCATTGATATATGAAAATGCACCGATATCAGTTTTATATCCCAGTAACAGTTTTTTAGGATGTTGGACCAACCAGTTATATTTGGTTATTTCGCCGTCTTTGATGTCTGGAAACTCCCATTTCTCAAACCGCATTTACACGTCACCCCTTCTGCAAAAGTTGGTTGTTAACAGATATCTCATTTAATATCTTAGTAATCCTTTTCCCCGAATTTCCGTCACCATAGGGGTTGTTTTTCAGATTTATCTTATTTCTATAATGTTCATCGCTTAAGACATAGTTAATTGCTGACACGATTGACTCTCGATTATAATCGACATCAACAACATTCTCTCCTCTCTGCCTTCCCCTTTGCCGAGACCCGATATTGATTACTGGAATTCCAAACGAAGGGGCTTCGATGATGCCGCTGCTTGAATTTCCAATTAAGACAGATGAGTGCCGCATTAAACTCAGGTAATCCCTGTGGGGGATGTTTTTATATGTCCTGATAAAGGGGAGATGTTCATATTCCTTAATTATTTCGATCATTGCTCTCCCCCCCGCATCAGCATTTGGATATATAATGACCGTCTGAGATTGAAATAAAGATATCGCTTCTAATGTCTCTCTGATCTGTTCAGGTGCTTGATCAATTTCAAGTGTTACAGGGTGTTGAACAACAAGCAGCACCGTATCAGAAAAGTCCAAGCGGTATTTCCTCCCAAGTTCTTCAGGTTCCAGCAGTGGTTCATTGAGGATCTGATCCAGTCCAGGAGCACCAACAACAAAAACCCGCGAAGGATCCTCTCCCATCCTGATAATTCGCCCTGCACTTTCTTCAGTGGCAGGGAAATGAATATGAGACAGTTTTGTTATTGCATGTCGTGCAAGATCATCAACAGTGGATGTGACCTCTCCGCCATGGATATGGGCAACAGGAATACTCAAATACGCTCCAACAATTGCTCCAGCAAGCATCTCTCCTCTATCTCCGAGAACAAGGATTATATCAGGGTCGATTGTTCGAATAAGTGGTGTGAGACGTTGAATAAATTCCCCAATAAATAAGGCCATAGATTCTTTCGTATCATCAGCATAGCGAACATCGACAATATTATAGTTGAATCCATCTTTTTTTATTTCATCTACTGTCATCCCAAATTCATCCATCAGATGCATGCCGGTGACAATAATATCAAGGGAAAGAGATTCATGATTATGAATCTGATATAAAACAGAGCGCATCAGACCATAATCTGCCCGCGTCCCAGAAATATATACTATTTTACGTTTCATTCGATCATATCCCACTGGATGACCTGATCTCTCTGAATTGGAACCCTTGCTTTCTTCCACAAAATTGAGTCCAGATACCTCGGTTCAATGCCAGTTCCGGGCCTTTTTATTGCCAGATCACCCTCTGTCAGAACGTCCCCCACACGGATATCATGCTTTGCAACGATACTTCTTCTGGCAACCCTTTTGATCGCCTCCTCCTCTTCAGTTGGACCTTTGATCCCGTTTCCACGCGCCAGTACCACATCTCGCACCGCCTTCACCATCGCGGCAAGTTCCTGAGGCTCAAGAGAGGCCCTATGGTCGGGACCCGGGAGTGTCCTGTCCATGGTGAAATGCTTCTCAATGACGCATGCACCCATTGCAGCCGCCACAACGGGGATAGTAATACCCTCGGTGTGATCGGAGTACCCCACCGGCACCTGAAAGGCACAGCGCAATGTTTTCATTGCACGCAGGTTCACGGACGTCACAGGCGCAGGATAACTGGTGGTGCAATGGAGAAGGATGATCTCTTCGGCTCCATGCTTCTTGAGATAGTTTAGTGCCTCCTCTACCTCTCCCAGCGTGGCCATCCCCGTCGATAGAATGATGGGTTTGAATTTCTGGGCGACTTTCTTCAGGAGGTGGTAATTTGTAATCTCCCCGGAGGGTATCTTGAACGCCGATACCCCAATCTGATCGAGGAGATCAACGCTCTCTTCATCAAACGGAGTGGACAAAAAGATTATTCCCGCTTCTTTGGCATATTCCGAGATATCCCAGAAATCCGCTTCGGAAAGTTCGAGTTTCTTTATCATCTCATATTGAGAATCGTCCGTACCTGTCGTATTTTTCTGGTATTCAGCCTTCTCGGCGGCGAGGGTAACGACATTTTCAGTTTTGAATGTCTGGAATTTAACTGCATCGGCACCGGCTTCTACCGCAGCATCGACGAGTTTTTTTGCCAGGGCAATATCGCCGTTGTGGTTGACGCCCGCCTCAGCAATAATAAAACAAGGGTTTTGTGACCCAATTATCTTTTTTTCAATTTGTATTTGTTGTTGCATCGTCATTACCCCGGACAATCAAACGTCATTAGAATTCTTTATTTACGAGCACTTCTGCAACAATAAAATCTAGCGGTGTATCTATATCTATACTTCTTTCAGGGGGCATGCAGTACGGGATTGTCCGGTCACCATAAAAACCCTCTAGTTTTCTGATTGATTCAGGACTGGAAACGTATATTGCACCATTCGGCATAACAGCCGTTGGAAGGTCTTGTCGTCGCGTATTTTTATATCTCTGATCGAAGAGAGGGCGCAGATACTTCCCATTGACCGTAAAGCACCAGAAGGGAGAGTGATCGGGTTCACAGACACTAATGACTGAGTCGCACTCATTATCCAGGAATAATTTTATTGCTGCATCGATGTCTCCTGTATTTCGCAATGGAGATGTTGGTTGGAGCAGAACTATAATCTGGGGACGGATACCATTTTTTTCTAAATATTCAACAGCATGTAATATCACATCGACCGTTTTTGAAGAGTCTCCGGCGAGTACAGAGGGTCGATCTATCACCTCTGCCCCATATTTTATTGAGATCTCGGCGATTTCAGGATCTTCGGTAGAGACGAAAACATGATCCAGATATTCTGATCGTAAGGCTTCTTCTATTGTATACGCGATCAGTGGTTTTTCTCCCAATTTTTTGATATTTTTCTGGGGGATCCCTTTGCTCCCTCCGCGGGCAGGGATTATTGCCATAATTGATCTGACCATGAATAGAGTATTCTTTCGGGATATCAAAATACTACCTATGAGAACACTTGAAAATAAACCTTAGAATCTCATAAAGGATTAAATTCTAAAGAAGTTAGATTATCGAGTGATAAAACTCCTGAAAAAGTATATTTCTTCTTTTGTTATTCCTTTGAGCGCGTATAATAAAGCAAAATATATGATAGCACAAAGCGCCACCGATAGCATAATTGACACAATTCCTACAGGCTGTATAATCAGTAAGACCGGGATCGTCCAGATTGAAGCAAATATGATTGGAAAAATGGCCCTGAAACTAATAGAATATGATAGAGTAATCTGAGGTTTTGTTTGGATATAGTATATAACAACCCCAAGAGCAAATACAAATGAAATCAATGTCGTAATAGCAGCGCCAATTATTCCTAGATATGGTATTACAACAAGGTTAAGTCCAAAATTAATCACCGCAGCAATAATCCATATAGTTGCAGTAATCCGGGTATTTTTTTCTAAAATTAAAATCTGGAAAATTATTGCATACATTCCAAAGAACAAAGCACTCAACGCCGTAAAAGGTGTGATCAAATAACCATTTGATGCGATTTCAGGTGTTGACAGAATGGTCAGAATTGGTTTTGAAAGAATTGACAGCCCGATAAACGAAGGAACTGCCAACATAAGGAAATATTTTAAAGAGTAATGAAGGATCGTTTGAACGCCCTGAAGATTATTCTCATCATAATACTTTGAAAGGACAGCGGGTAGCATAAACGAAAGGGGTGCGACAAACATATTGACAACGTTCCCAAGAGTGTATCCTGGCGTATAGTACCCGACAGAGGCAGCCCCCAGGAAAAGAGCGATCATATACCTATCGCTCGAATTCACCACCCAACTGGAGAGGTTTCCCGGCACCGTAGGGAGACCAAAGGAGAGGTATTCCCGCAGGTGCCTGAACTTAGGGATGGAGACACCAATGCCATGGACGATGAAAAACCCCATGAAAAGGAACAAAACAAGATTGGTGATAAACAATCCCATCACCGCTCCGAAGATACCATAGCCGGCAAGAACGAGTGCCCCAACCAGAACCAACTGCAGGCAGGTTTTGAGAAAGAGGAGAGAAGAGTATCGTTTGATCTGCTGAAATGTCCTGAAGTAGTTGAACTGGAGGAGGTTCATGCACTCCAGAAAGACGACTACAGCGAGGATCCTGGTGACTGTTGTCTGGCTATCGAAGAGTGCAGTGGCTATGGGCTCGGCCAGGAGAAACAGAGCGACCGATGCAAGGCCCGCACTTAGGATCGTGACAGCCGCGATCGAGTAATAGCCCTCCTGGATCTCTTCCGGTGATTTCACCGCCGAGAGATACCTGACCATCGTGTAGGGGAGACCAAGCATCACTACACCGGGGACGAGATTGACAGTCACGATGATCTGGACATAGGTACCATATTCCTCAATCGGGAGAGTTCCAGTGAGGATTGGAAGCAGGATCAACTCGCTCAAGCCGATGAGAAGGTTCGTTAGCCCTATGAGTCCAATTCGTCGAGTAAACTGTTGAAATTCTTGCAACAGTATTAATGGAAGAGATAGTTATTTAATAATACGTGCGGCTCCTGGAAGGGAGGAGGATGGTAACATCATCTCCCTATTCGACTTTGACGATGGAGGAGAAATGATCAAGCAAGGGAACAGGGCTCAGAAAATTGCAGAAGATCTGAGACAATAACTATAGGTCAAGGAGATCAAGATCAAAATGATACCCCATAATCTCACCAAAGGCGATTCAAGCGAACACGGTTTTGTAGTTGTTGAATAGTTCAAAAAAGTTAAAAAGTGAGGCCTTGCCTCGAGACGCATCCGCTATTTTACGAATCTGATTTTTGATTAACAATCCTTGTAATTAAGTCAAATAATCTCTTAGATGCACATCCGTCACTCAGTTGCATTTGTTCATCGAAAAATCTCCTTCTAGCTGCATCCAGCCTCGCATGCACGCCTTCGTCATATAATGCGTATTTTATCACATCATTTAACTGTCTTTCATCATAAACACCCAATGCAACGCCGTACTCTGTAAATGGAAGATACTCGGGCTCCCCAATATAATTTAACGTCACTAATGGCTTATGCATTAAGACCGCTTCAAGGGCTGCCGTAGAGTTGATTGTTACTATGAGATCTGCAGCATGTATTAGTGAATAAATGTCAATCTCATTATAACAGAGTTTTGGACTCAACATATTCTTTTCTAATAAGTCTTGATATTCGGAAATATTCTCTAATGGATGGACCTTAACGATCAATTCTATATTCTCAATGCTAGAAATACCCTTGACTATGGATAGAACAACTTCGTCCCTTTGAGCTTTATGCCAAAGACCATGTTCAACAAACGATTGCGTAAGATATAATACCTTTTTCTTGGCAGCATCAAGTCCTAACGCCTGAACTACCAGAAGATCATCGTATTCTTTATTGAAAATCCCATCGAATTTCGGGTTTCCAACTGGAAAGATGTTTTTTTCTTGGATACCTTTCCTAACTAGGGTTTCTTTCTCCCTGTTCGTATGTACGGCGATTATTTTGCAATATTTACCCCTTTCATCTATGCTTTTAAGGTCATTGAGGAACATCGGTACAAAATAATTTATTGCAAATAACGTATTGGATTTGATGTCACAAATTGTTCTAAAAAGGTATTGATATTTCTGGATTACTCTTTTCATTTTATGTCCTAGAAACAGTTTTATAAAAGATGATTTTAATCCTTGAAGGGGCATCTGATTTCCAGATGCAAGAGATCCCACTTGAACCATCAATGTCGGTATCCCGAGATAATTTCCAGCCAATACGAAACTACGCTCTATCACAGAACCGTCATGACAAACAATTATGATATCCGGCGTTTCTCTTTTAAGAATTATATAGGCACTCGTTGAGTCATATATTCTTATATCGTTAAATGATATTTGATGCTTTTTTAAATAATCATTGATTCCTTCTTGATTGTATTGCTCAACAGATATTATGTTGAAATTTATCTTTGCAGAATTGGTGTTTGCTTCACAATATTCGATTAGATTTCGAACCATATCACAATCTCTACTATTTGTAGGTATAAATATTACAGAAATTGAATAATTCATTAATTTAACTGTTTCATCCATGTTACAAACGTAACACTTGATTCTATTTTATTATACTGCTCTTTAACCATAGCTCTTGTTGCATCAAGATACCGGTTCGTTTCAAAAGACTTGTCTAGTCTCATTGCTGCTTGAAAATACCCACTTGTACGCAATATTACAAAATCCGGGGCGAATTCGTCGCTCCACTCCGATAACTCCCAGCTGGGATTAGTAATTCTTATCGATCTAGATATAAGGCTCCCAGTGATCCAAAGATCTCCAGGATACGACATATATACATGCGCATCATTGAGATTCACCTTGTTTTTTAAAAAATATAATCCCTCGCCCTCGGATGGAGGGATGGTATTATAAGGGGCTATCGAGTAAGCTATGATCGGAAAAGTAAGGAATATGAAGAAGACAAATACTACCAAAAGCCCCCATATGATAGTAGAAAGATTCGTCCTTGCCAATCTATATTTAAATAGATGAAATAAATAACCGATGATCACAGATGATACAATGATTAAAAACGTTAACGCTCTTTCGAATATGTCTTGTCCTGCGACAAGTCCCGATATAGGGATAAACATTCCAAATAGCCCTATAGGAAGGATAAGGCGCATACTGCGGATCTCAAATAGATTTAGCCCATTAACTTTGCTATTCGTGAATAATGCCAATATTATACCGCGTATACCAATTTTGTATGTCAAGTAAAGAACATATGATCCCACAAAAATGATATATATAACATATATAATTTTGCTCAAATCAAATATCCATTGATAAATAAACACACTTCCTGTTGCGTGACTTTCTATCGATTCGATATTTCCATTTCCAAAATCTAAAGTAACAAGGTTAGCTAAAGATGACAGAATGGATTCCCCTGATCCATAGGAGTTGAATATCAGCCAGATGAGCCAAATTATAATTGCATACGCTACCAGATTGAGATACCGCGTCTTGGTAGCATCATTCGTTAGGGTAGCGGAGAAAAAGAAGCCAGTGACTAAAATTAGTAAAAGTATAGGAGATAATGGATGAGAAATTGTCATCGCAAAAAGTATTATCATAACACATGCGAACATTAGATTTTTACAATTAATATTCATCAATAAAAAGCAACTCAAAATGAGCAGCATGCCCAAACATTGTGGTGAGGGCCTCGCATGGAAAAAGTGGAGGGCTGGCAACATAAATACGATGGAATAAAAAGCTATATCCTTGTTAAAAATTCTCTTGACTGCTAAAAATGTTAAAAGAACAAATAATGGAATGTAAATGAGTGGGAAAATAAGGCCCCCATAATCGATAAAACCAAGATTTGAGACCTTAATTACTATATATGTATGTAAATAGGATCCTGGGAATGTTTGAGGATATTTTACTAACGGGTTGTATGGCGAGGCCAAAATTTCATTAATGAACAGCCCCTGGGTAGTACAGGATATTGTATCCGCCTCATAAGCAAATTCAGCAAGGTATCTCGGCGTAAAGAACAAAAAATATCCTATAACACCACTAATTGCTAATAAGATAGATTCAGGTACATCCCTTTGAAACATGGTGAAAAGTGAAAGAACCACCATAAAAATTAAAAGAATGTACAAATAAGGATAGAGACTTAATATGAGAGACAAAGAACTATAATGCCATATGCTCATATAATTTATAAAGTATAATATAAAAATATAAATTATTGTAGATAAAACAATGGAAATTGTAACTAATTTTTGCAGCCTCTTGTTCATAAGCGCATAAGATGGATTCTCATAACAGTAAAATAACGTAAAATTAAACCTTTACCATACATTATCGCATGTTTACGCAAGAGAACACCCATCTCACCAGTTACATGAAAACCTTGTATAAGGGTAATCAAACCTATGCTAAACTGGGATATAAATTTAGAGAGATTTGAAACACTCTTCGAAATATTATTATTTATCCGAGCAAGAGCAAAAGAAAACCGATAAATCCAATAGGCATACATTGGTATGAAGTCGAATTTATTTACGTCCTTTAGATTGATATCTGAAATTACTTCAATATCTGATATTCTGCCCAACCCCATTTTTGCCGCAAACCGTAAAGTTGGGACTCTTTTGGGATTGAATCCCATAATTTTTGCTGCAACAGCATCTGTGCTTACTGCATTCGTTCCAGCAATGAGTAAACCCACTTTTTTCGTTTGCCCATCCGAAGGACCAAAGCCCTCCATACCATAATTGCCATCAATTATGCACAGGTCTGGCTTAAATAGAACATTCAGATCAGCAAGAACTTCATTCATGTACTCATGATGTTTCGCCTTGTACTTCATTGGGAGCAAACCAAAGAAGTTCTTCATGTTGCAGGTGATTTTCTGCTGAGCATGAGTTTTCAGTTTGGCAACAGAAATTATTTTTGTCGCTCTTAACAGTGTTTCAGGTATGTCTAACTCCTCGAAAAAAAAACCATTTACAATTGCGGTATGTTTGAGATCGTTAGTTAAATTAACCAGTGAAACGCCATATTTATCCCTTAGTTCTGTATAACCGAGTCTTTCAAATTCCTCATCGGCAGATGCGATCGCATGATCACTCTCAACGATCACAATTGTCGGATTGCTCTGCTTTTTGAGACAAACTATTATTTCCTCAATAATTTTTGGATCTGTTGTGCTCCCTTCCCAATGAGGACGAAAGTCATTTAAGTTCGGCTTTATTATAACAAGATCATCATCTTTGACGTGAATTCCAAATTCCAATATGATTTTTTGCACAGCTACGCTGACATCATCTCCACTGGTAACTAGAACCTTTGCAAAATCAGGATTCATTGTCGATCACTTTACCGGAGTTATTGCTTGACTCATACGCCATCTCTACGACATTTATTGAATTGATAAGTTCCTCGTCTGTAAAGACTGACTTATCTCCTTTTCGGATAATATTATAGAAATGCTTCATCTCCTCATGATATGGATTTAAAGTTCGTTCCGTTTTTATTTTTAGTGGCGGCTGGCCAACTAAATCAGCTCTATAATATATTACCTCATTCTTATTTGAAGTCGCTGAGGCATAACCATCAGTACCAATCACCGTAATAGTGTTAATACTCAACCCATTCCACCCCGTGAATATATTACAGTTTGAACCATTTTTATATCGAATATTAACATATGCGGTATCATCGATGACACTGTTCTTGTAAATATTAATATTAGCACTGACAGTCTGAGGAACTCCAAATAGCCAGTTCATAAGATCAACATGATGTACACCCATTTCAAATAGAGCCCCACCACCGATTTTTTTATCGTATTGGAATTTCGTCACACTTGGCCAAGAAAATGCATTGGTAAACATCGTAGAACTCGCACCGACTAATGTGCCAAAGAAACCACCCTGCATCAGGCTTTTTAGTTTTCTAAACTGTGATATATATCTGAAATTAAATCCAGGTAGTAGTGTGACATTGTTTTTCCTACAAACATCAATCATCTCTTTGGCTTCATTTGAGCTCATTGCAAAGGGTTTTTCGCAAAATACATTCAAGTTCGCCTGTGCAGCATCTTTAACCATCGAATAATGAAGTTTTGGAGGTGTAAGTATACTCACAGCTTCGAGGCTTTCATCCTGGAGTACATGAGAAAAGTCCGTTGAGATCTCACAGGAAAGGCGATATTTCTCTTTGAGATATCGCATTCTTTCTTCATTTACATCCACCAAGTATTTAATTTCAAACTCTGGCATCGCCCGGAAAACAGGCAAATGATACAACTCAGAAACAGCGCCACACCCAACAATAGCAATTGGTATTCTTTTCATCGAAGAACCTCCTATGTAATATTACTCTCTCCAAGGTTTTAGGTTGCCGTAGAGAAACCCGATAGGTTGAAAAACCATAACTGCTGAAACGTACACAATTTGCTTCAGTAGTGCCTTTGACGGTTGTGCGATTACTTTTCGAAAGGCACTTGGATAGAATTCAAATAGTATCTTTGAGAGATACTGATTTTCTGTTGATTTTCGAATATGATAGGGTCTGATTTTTCTCAGGACTGCCACGGAAATTCCACCATTGAACGCACGTTTACTTATGTTTTTGATACCAATCCGTGTTTTAGGGACTTTATGCAGCACGCGTATCTGAGGATTAAAAATGACTTTCTTTCCCGCTTCAGATATTCGCAAAAACATATCAGTATCTTCACCCCCTATCCATCTACTGCCTGAAATGCCAAGATTAGTATCGAAAACACCAACCTCTTCGAAGAGTTTTTTACGGAATGCCATGTTTACTCCGAATCCACGTTCGACTTCAGAATGCTGATCAGGGGTCATAATATACGAGCAACTGACTAACCAGCGGATCTCTTTGGGGAACCAGCACATCGACGGTTCTTCCCAAAGAGGGATAACATCCCCCGTTACAGCACCTACCGACAGATCTTCAAACGTCCTTTTTATCTCTTCTACCCACTCTGGAAAAGGAATAGCATCATCATCGACATAGGCAACAATACTACCCGATGCCATCCGGATACCCAAATTCCGGCTATATGACAAACCATTGTTTTTTGGGTTGAGCACAACAGATACTTCTGTTAAATCATGGGATTTCGTGTACTGTAATAATTTCTCATATAACTCAACGTTTTCATCAATAATTACAACAACTTCAACATTTTTACATGTTTGGTCCGATAAACCTTGAAAGAGATCTATCAAATCGTTATACCTTTTTGTTGAAAAGGTACTGACAATTACGCTTATCCAACCATCCCTGTCTTCTTGACGATCACTTCTCTGAATCATATTGCGCCCTCGTGATGATAACTAGAGAATTAAGAATCAAGCCAGTCATAATTAGTAAAAGTCCAAGTATTAAAGTAGATATTCCTAAAGTAAATATGATATAGTGGAATTGTCCCGTTTGATAGTATTTGGAGAATATATAGATCTCAGACATGATACCAGAAATTGTTAAGACAAGCCCCGGAAGACCAAAAAGAAGTAGTGGCCGCTTATATCCTATAAGTCCAAGGATCTTAGTAAGGACGTCAAACCCGTGGCTCACCGGGTTCTTCTTGTGCTTGTGCGGGACGTCGTACCTGACCGAGATCGGCACCTCCTCGATCACGAGGCCGCGGGAGGCGAAGTGGGCGATCATGTCGGACTCGACCGAGTAGCCCTCTGAGGCGAAGTCCAGGTTCGCCATCGCCCGGCGGGAGAGGGCACGGAAGCCGGACTGGGAGTCGGTGGTCCTGCAGGTGCTGCTCGCGTTCGTGCAGAGGGTGAGCACCTCCTGGCCGAAGCGGCGGTAGATCGGAATGTCGGCCTTCTCCCCGATGAAGCGGGATCCGATGACGAGGTCGGCCTCGCCGGCGAGGACCGGGGCGGCGACGGCCATGATCTCCTCGGGGTTGTGCTGGCCGTCGGCGTCGATCATGACGACGGCGTCGGCAGAGTACTCCTGCGCACGCTCGAAGCCGGCCATCAGGGCGGCGGCCTTGCCGCTGTTCTGGGGCATCACGACGACGTCGGCCCCGGCCAGGCGGGCGATCTCGGCGGTGCTGTCCTTCGAACCGTCATCGATGACGATCACGGTCTCGGCACACCGCCGGGCCCGCAGAACGACGCTGCCGATGACAAGCTCCTCGTTGTACGCCGGGACGACGGCCACGATGGAATTCGGACAGGCTTTCTGCCCTGACGACGGAGCATACACCCCTCCGGGCCCCCTACCATGGGAAATCGCGGCCACCCCCGCACTCTCGGCCGAAAACGGCATTCCTGTATGATCCACGCGACAACACTTCCCAACCGCCCCTCCCCACCGCCGCCCTTTTCCCTCAAGCACAGGGGATCCTATAATTTCCCTGAATTCTTGAGGTGCGGGGAGGTTCCGTGGGGGGAACAGTTATTTAAAGTGATGAGTAAATTGGTTCGAAAGTATATAATCATACGGTTTCGCCCCGCGAAGGCAAAACCGAAGGCATATATACGAATGATCGTCCCCGGGCAAAAGTGAAATATAAGAAAAGATCCCCATGAGAGATCGCGCGGAGGGGGCGGCGCCGGCAGGCGCTGCAAACCGCCGGGGCCCATAAAAAGGTTTTGATGTCGGCATCCGGCCGCACGGGGGCGGCGCCGACTATTCGGACATTCTTCAAAAGATATATCCTCGGGGGGGACGACCTATACAGACGATGACCAGGGCGAAATATGCGGCGGCCGGCGCGCTCGCCGCCTGGGCGGCGATCGTGGGGGCGTTCATGCTCTTAAACCGCACCCTGGACCTCGAGGTCTACTTCGTCCTCGCCCTGATCGGCCTGTTGGTGGTGGCGGTGCTCATCGACACCCCGTTCGCGCAGCCGAAATACATGCGGCGGATGAAATACGTCATCGCCGCCGGCGTGGCGGTCTTCGGGTATATCGTCGTGATGAAGATCATGGAGATCGTCGCGAAATGAGAGGGGCGCACCTCCTCCTGGCCGGGCTCGCCGCCCTCTGCATCGTCCTCCTGGCAGCCCAGGCGGCGAGCCCCCTCCTCTGGACGGCGGCGGACGCCGCCGCCACGGTGGCCGAGCGCGACCTCTCGGTGGCGGCGAAGATGAACGCCGATAAGGCGGAGTCGGTCCTCCCCCTGATGCAGGACCTCCTCT
>Ga0209269_1001003_pt1 | contig 17857 bp, 19 predicted proteins | sample MTBAKMMethaMetaG_FD_187455 | JGI IMG/M metagenome (GOLD analysis project Ga0209269, IMG submission 187455) | Enrichment culture microbial communities from Arthur Kill intertidal strait, New Jersey, USA, that are MTBE-degrading - MTBE-AKM (Arthur... | ecosystem: Environmental > Aquatic > Marine >... | reverse complement strand
ACTGACCTCCAGCACAATTTATGTCCTCCTTTGATGGAGAAGTCTGCAAACAGTCTATCCTTTCACACTGATTTACATAGGGATTTTTCTCCGCCCAAAATGAGTACTTTTATTATGCCGGTGACACTTCGTGCAGTCTTTCGTGTTTCAGGGTTGTCGCGCTGCGGGTCTTTTCCTGAGACAGGGTCATCAGTTCCAGGCAGAAGCGGGCGATGATCTGGCGAGCCTCATCGAGATGATCCGACTGGATCAGCCGGCTGTTGGTTTCCATATAGTTGTCATAATCTTCGTCGACTAGCTCGACTGCGCTGTCGACCTGCTTGAAGATCGAAAAGAGCAGCTGGCTGAAGTAGTTGGGTGTCCGTTGGGAATAGCCGGCGCTGATCGCCTGGATGAAATCGTCGATGCCAGCCAGCAACAAATCCTGGCGGCGTAAATTGAGCGCCTCGAGGATCCGCTTTTCCGCCATGATCGGATAGCGGATATTTTTATTGATCGCCAAAGTCTTTTCGAGAGACAGGATCGAGTTTGGCCCGAAAAAGAGCCGGAAACCAAAGAGGGACAGTGTCTGGTGGTAAGCTTCACTGAACTGGTCGAGCAGGCTGACCGGCGAATGGTAAGCGAAGGAGACGGTGAACGGGAAGTAACGCCGGATCTGGGTCTGGGCTAATGACAGCAATTCTTCGAGCTACTCTGGGACGGTCATGACGGCCCATTTCACATCGCGATCGCTGATGGCCAGCCGATTTTGCGCGGCATGGGCCTTTATCACGGCAAACAAGGCTCCGGTGTTTCGGTTGAGGCCAAAGTCCGCAGCGGCCCGATCACGATGCTCGGCATCACCCAGACCCATGATGGACGCCTGAAAATGATCATCAGCGAAGGTGAAGCCACCAACGGCAAGATCATGCAGATCGGCAACACCCAGACGCCGGTTAAATTCAAAGTCGATCCAGATACCTATTATGAACGCTGGTTTGCCGAATCCCCGACCCACCACTGTGCAATGGCGATCGGCCACCAAGCCTCGCTCTTCAAAAAAATAGCCGACCTGCTCAATATTCCATCGGTGGTTCTGTTTGGGGATTGAGGCGTGCCTTCTGGTATTCGCGCGGCGTCGTGCCGACATGTTTCAGGAACGCCCGGTTGAATGATCGGGGCGTGTTGAAACCGACCTCATAGGCGATTTCGGTGATGCTCATTTTTTTATTGACCAGCAGTTCGCAGGCTTCGGTCATTCGCAGCATGGCGATGTAGTCATTGAAGCGCATGTGCAGCTTTTCCGAGAAGACATGGGACAGGTAGTATTTGCTGATGTGCAGGGCTTTAGCCACCCGGTCGAGGGAGAGTTCTTGCTGATAATTCTCGAGGCAGTAGTTGATGACGCTTTGCAAAGTATCGGCATCAGCCGCTTTCGCATCCTCGAAAACCATCATCTGGAACAGTTCGCCGAGCAGAACCAGGAAATGTCCCTTGATGATGCCCTCACTGAAGGGGGTGTGCAAACCGGCTTGCTGCTTGATCTGCAGCAGGGCTTGCAGGATTTCGGGCTTGGCGGCTGCGTTTTGGATCACCGGACTGACCGGCAGTTTGGCTTTCAAGAGGCTCTGGAATTCCGAACAAAGACTCAGCGGGAAAATGGCCAGCAGGTAATTTTCGAGGCCGATGCGGAAATATTGGTGGATCTGGTTGGGGAAGACCAGCAGTACATCGCCGGCTTCAAAAACAAAGTCTTTCGAATCGACCAGGACCCGGGTTTTCCCTTCCAGCATATAGACCAATTCAAAATGGGTATGCAGATGGGCCCCAAATTCCAGGCTGTCGCCTTGTCGTATAAATACTAACTGGTCCTTGCTTTCATAGAAGAATTTCATCGGCGCCTCGAATCATAGCAACAAGCAACAGACAGCAAGATCTGTCTGATATTATCGGAGTTCTGACTATTTTTGTCCATGATATTGTCTTATTCTCTTGATAGATGCTGTCAAGATGTTGGCAAGCCCCAGGAGGATAAACCATGGAATTTCCGCTCGCCCTGCAATTATATTCCGTTCGTGATGAATTGGAGCAAGATTTCACCGGAACACTGAAAAGCGTCAAAGCCCTGGGTTTTGATGGCGTCGAATTTGCCGGTCTCTATGGCCATAAACCAGCCGAAATCAGCGAGCTGCTCAAAGCAATCGGCCTGGTTCTGGTTTCGGCCCATGTCCCATTTGCGGATTTAGTCGCTGATCCGATCAAGGTCGTAGCTGATTATGCGGCGATCGGCTGTGAATATATCGTCATCCCTTACCTGATGCCCGACTATCGCCCGGGCACCGAAAAGTTTGCCGAAGTCATCGCCGGGGCCAGGGTCATCGGCCAAGCGGCCAACGCGGCCGGGCTGACGCTGCTCTATCACAACCACGATTTTGAATTTGAAAAACTCAACGGCGAATTTGCGCTGGACGTCCTGTACAGCCAAGTCCCCGCCGACCAGCTGAAAACCGAAATTGACACCTGCTGGGTCAATGTCGCCGGCGAAAATCCAGCAGCCTATGTCCGTAAATACGCTGGCCGCGCCCCGGTTGTCCACCTCAAGGACTTTGTCATGCCCGGCAAAAAGCCCGCGAAACTGTACGAACTGATCGGGATCGAAGATGAAGCCCAGGTCAAAGCCGAAGAAGTATTTGAATTCCGCCCCCTCGGCCAAGGTGTACAGGATATCCCGGAAATACTCCAGGCTGCCCGTGATGCCGGTGCCCAGTGGGTTGTCGTCGAACAGGATCAGCCCTCGATGCAGAAGTCCCCGCTCGAGTGCGCTGCGACCAGCGTCACCTATCTGAAAACGCTGTAAATTTGCAAGGAGAACGTGTATGTCTGATGCTGTTTTGAACCAATTCACACCAACTTCCCGTGAGGAAGCCGTCATCGATACGACCCACAAGCTCAAGTTCGGCATCATCGGCACCGGTTGGATCACCGAAGCCCATGTCGAAAGCCTGAAGCAGATGAAAGATGTCGATATTGTCGCTGGATCTGACCTGGTCCCCGGCAAGGCCGAGAAGTTTTTCAAACTGTATGACCTGCCGAATGTCCGTTGCTATCCCGATCATCAGGCGATGCTGGATGCGGAAGAACTGGACGCGGTCTGTGTCTGCACCTACAACGTGACCCACGCCGAATGCACGATCGCCGCGCTGGAAAAGGGCGTCAATGTCTTGCTTGAAAAACCGATGACCGTGACGGTTGATGAAGCTGCTGAGATCATCAAAGCCGAAAAACGCAGCGGCAAACTGTTGTCGATTGGCTTCCAGCCCCGCATGGATGAAAACATGAAAATGATCAAGCGGATCGTCGAATCCGGCGAACTCGGCCGGATTTACTACATCCAGACCGGCGGTGGTCGCCGCCGCGGTATCCCGAACAGCACCTTCATCGAGCAAAAGACCGCCGGAATCGGCGCCCTCGGGGACATCGGCTGTTATGCCCTCGACATGGTCCTCAACGCGATCAATTATCCCAAACCGCTGACTGTTTCCGGTTACCGGTCCAACTTTTTCGGCACCAACCCCAAGTACAACAACCCAGCTGACGCCGCCCGATTCGATGTCGATGATTTCGCGGCTGCCTTCATCCGTCTCGAGGGCGATATCGTCGTCGACTTCCGGATCGCCTGGGCGATGCACATCGACACCCCCGGGGACACGATCATCATGGGTACCGAAGGCGCCCTGCGCATCCCCTCGACCGAATGCTGGAATGGCACGGTCGGCGGCCCGATGAAAATCTACCGCGATATCGCTGGCCAGCAAGTCGAATTTGAAATCCCGCTCAGCGAGCAGGCGGACAGCTTCGGCGACTTGTTCGACCGCAAACTCCGCTCCTTTGCCGATGCGATCAAGTCCGGCGGTTCAGCACCGGTCCCTTCGAGCCAAATCCTTTACAATCAGGCGATCATCGACGGGATTGTCAAATCAGCCAAGCTCGGCCGTGAAATTGAAATCGAGATTCCCGACACCGAAATTTGAACAGCCTGTTGAGCTTCAAAACGGTTGATGTCTGATTCCTTCTCAAAATACATTTGACCCAAGCAAGTGAAAAAGTGAACCGATGAGCCTGGTGATGAGCAATTGATACTCTTCATCAGGCTCGTTTTCGGTTATGATGAATGATCTTTGTCGCTGGAGCTGGGCGATTATCAAAAAATAAAAAAATTACGGATGTGAGTGTAGACATGAGCGAGATGAACAATTCAATTGTGGAATCGAATGAATTACCCCGCGCCATTCTCTTTGACTGCGATGGTGTCCTGGTCGATTCAGAACCGGCTTTAGCCGAAATTGCGGCCCTGGCTTTTCAGGATTTTGGCGCTGCTGTCAAACCCGAGGACTTCAAACCGTACATCGGTATGGGCGAAGAACGCTATCTCGGCGATGTCGCGGTTAAATATGGCGTGGCGATGTGCGATGAAATCAAAAACCAGGTTTATGGTAAATATGCTCAGCTGGCAAAACAATACGTCTTGCCTTTCGCTGGCATTCAGGACCTGCTGATCCAGCTCAAGTCGTCCGGCTACCGGATCGCCGTAGCCAGCAGCTCGATCAAGATCAAGGTCGCAACCAACCTCGCGGTCCTCGACCTGCCGGCAGGAACTTTCGATGCAGTGATCACCGGCAGCGACATTGAGCGCAAGAAACCATTTTCGGATATTTATCTGTTGGCAGCCCAAAGCTGCGGCGTCGAACCATCCCGCTGCATTGTCGTTGAGGACGCCATCAGCGGGGTCCAGGCAGCTAAAGCAGCTGGCATGACCTGTATTGGCTTCATCTCAACCCACACGGCTGATGAACTGCGCGGAGCCGGCGCGGATGTGATCATTGACGATATCCGCCAGGTCCAGGAACAAGTCAGTCAGTTTGTTCGTCATTTTTAATGAATTGACAACAATATCGCGACGTGACACAATGTGTTAACGATAACACATTGGAGATGAAGCCATGGGAAAGACAAAAATGCGCGATATTGCTCGAAAGGCCGGGGTATCCCTGGCCACCGTCGGCCGCGTGATCAACCAGAACGGCTATGTCTCCGCCGACAAACGGAAAGAGATCGAGCAGATCATCGCCGAAACCGGCTATGTGCCCAACAAAATCGCCCAGGGGCTCAAGAGCAGTCAAAGCAAACTGATCGGCCATCTGACTTTGTTCAACCCGAACATGCTCTACGAACAAATTACGGAAGCCCTCAACAAGTCAGCCAATCGACATGGCTATCAGGTCCTGACCCTGACCAGCTTGCGCGAAAAAGACGACGAACGACGCCAGGTCGAAGAGTTGATCGGTCACCAAGTGGACGGCGTGATCATCACGTCGAATCCTTATATCGATGCCAGCCTGATCGAAAAGTTCACCAAAGCCAGGATCCCAGTGGTCATGATCGAACGGACCCAGTCATTGCCATCGGTCGATAGTGTCCAGGTTGACGACCACCAGGGAGCCTACGATGCTGTCAGCCATATCCTGGCCAAGGGCCACCGGCGGATTGGATTCATTGGTATGAAAATCTGGCATGATGTCGAGCGGCAACGTTACGAAGGCTACTGCCAGGCGCTCCAGGACGCGGGTTTGGTTGTGGATCCGTCGCAAGTCTGTTTGACCGAATCATATCAGGTCGCCGAGGGGCAAGCGGCGGCGAGTCATCTTATGCAACAACCCGAGGCTCCGACCGCCATATTCATGACCTCGGATATTTTTGCCTGCGGCGTCTTGCAATACTGTTATACCCAGGGGATCAGGGTCTCGGACCAGCTTTCCCTGGTTGGCTACGACAATACGCTGTCTGCCCTCGTCGCCCCGCCAATCAGCTCAATGGGTTTGCCCAATGACCAGATCGGGGAACAGGCAATAACCTTGCTGTTGCACAGGATGAAGGATTTGGAGCAACCCTCGCAAAGTGCCCAGGTCCGACCGATCCTGGTCGATCGCGAAACCGTCCGAGCCGTCAACTAAGAAGTCGCACTGACTATGATCGATAGCGACAGACTGTTGGATAAAGCGAAAAACCGGGAATTGGGATTTGCTGATTTCCGGGTTTTTCAGAAAAATGTTGACGAGAACAGGCCATCGATATTTTTTTGTGCGGTGTGTTAACGATAACACATGACCGACATGAGAATAATAAAAAAATACTGGAGGTATTTGATGAAACCCGAAAAGACAATTTTCACGCAGATGTGCATCGTGGTTGACCACATCGAACCGGCTGTTGCCCACTGGGCCGCAGTCCTCGGTGTTGAGGCAGCTGTGATCGAGACGATTTTTCCGGATGGCATCCAGCATGTCACGAATGGACAAGCAGCCGAATACAGAGATTGCCGGGTCGCGAAATATACCCTCGGCAATATCATCCTCGAGCTCTTTGAACCAGGTCCCGGCATGAGCCCCTGGCGAAATTTCCTCGAACGCAATGGGCCTGGCGTTTTCCATGTCTGCATGTTCCCGGAGAATCCCGATGAGCTGTATCAGCGCCTGGCCAGCATCGGCGTTGCGGCTCCGTACCATGTGGGAACGTTTGAACAAGGATTTTACAGCTATGTCGCCTCGCAGCCACAGTTGGGGATCGAACTGAGCATCAATTTCATGGGTCAGCAGCCAGACCAGTCGACAGGTCAGCAGCCAGACCATGCACAAGCCTGACAGGGAGGACCAATGGATAAAACAACACTCTTGAGCCTGATGAATGAACGAAAGCAATCGTGTGCGCTGGAAATCATCGATGTCCAAACCGGTGAGCGTCAAGTCCTGGCCCGTTTCGACCAAGTGATCGAAGCGCCCAACTGGACCCGGGACGGGAAGACGTTGATCTATAACAGCTACGGCCGGATCTTCCGGTTCGATCTGGCCACCCGGACCAGCTTTGAAATCGATACCGGTTTCGCCGACCTGTGCAATAACGACCATTTCCTGTCGCCCGACGAGCAATATCTGGCGATCAGTCATTTTGCAGCCGAAGACATCAAGTCCAGGATTTATATCGTGCCCATCGCTGGTGGTACACCGCGCTGTGTGACCGAAAAAGGCCCGAGTTACCTGCACGGCTGGTCTCCGGATGGTACAACGCTGGCCTACTGTGCCGAACGCGACGATGCTTATGATATCCATACGATATCGATCAACGGAGGAGAGGAGCGGCGCTTGACCACGGCCTCGGGCCTCAATGATGGCCCTGAATATGCCCCGGATGGCGAAAAAATCTGGTTCAATTCGACCCGCTCAGGCCTGATGCAGATCTGGCGCATGGGGATCGATGGCAGTTGCCCCGAGAAAATGACGTCGCTCGAGATGAATTGCTGGTTTCCGCACCTGTCACCAGACGGCCAGCAGGTCACCTACATCGCTTATCGAACCTGTGATTTGCAGCCGGAAGAACATCTGCCCGACCTGCCGATCCAGATCCGGCTGATGGACCGCATGGGACAAAATGACCACGTTATCGCCGAGTTCATGGGCGGCCAAGGGACGATGAATGTCAATTCATGGTCACCGGATGGCCAATATCTTGCCTTTGTCTCGTATTGAGAATCATTGGAAAATTGCATTGAAAATCTAGTCGACATAAAAATCAAATCAAGAACAGAATGATCAGATTATATTTCAGGAGGAATATTTTATGAATGTCAAACCAGTCAAAACTGCTGTTGTCGGATGCGGCGCGATCAGCGACGCCTACCTCAAGACCATGACCACCAAATTCAAAATCCTGGACGTTGTGGCTTGCTGTGACCACTTCACGGCCAAGGCTGAGGCTGCCGCCCAGAAATACAATCTTCAGGCGATGAGCCTGGATCAGATCATCGAGGATCAATCCATCGAACTGGTCGTCAACCTGACCGCCTCGCCAGCTCACTATCAAATGGTCAAGATGATGCTGAATGCCGGCAAGCATGTCTACTCCGAAAAGGTACTTGCGACGACCCTGGAAGAAGCAAAAGAGCTGGTCGAACTGGCCAACGCGAAAAACCTCTACCTCGGCGTCGCCCCGGACACCTTCCTGGGCTCGGCGATCCAGACCGCAAAATACGTTGTCGACAGCGGCATGATCGGCCAAGTCACCTCCTGCTATGCTGCCCTCAGCCGTGATATCAATCTCTTTGCCGGCCTGTCGGTCAATACAACGATCGCCGGCGGCGGGATCGCCTTTGATGTCGGCATCTATTATGTCACGGCGCTGCTGAGCATCCTGGGTCCGGTCAAAATGGTGACCGGCGTCATGGAGACCATCAATCCTGAGCGCAACCATCAGCTGGTCGACAAATTGGGCGAACCCTATACAATTTCCTGCGAAAATGTGCTGGCGGGCACGATGGTGTTCCAGAGCGGTGCAATCGGCAACTTGTTGTTCGATGCCAACTCGATCATCGTTATCCCCGAAAAGCCGGCACTGGTGATCTACGGCCGTATGGGCATGATGTACATGAGTGACCCGAACCTTTTTGGCGGCGAAGTCAAAGTCATCCTCAAAGGCGACAGCACCGCATTCACCATGCCGTCCAGCCATCCGTACCTGGATGAATCTCGTGGTTTGGGTGTCGCCGAGATGGCCTGGTCAATGCGCCAGGGTCGGACCAACCGGGCCAGCAAGGAAATGGCCTACCATGCGCTGGAAGTGCTGCACGGCGTCGGCATCAGCAGCCAAACCGGCAAACATTACCAACTCGCCTCGGATTTTGCGATCCCGAACGCCCTGCCGCGAGGCTTCGCCGGAGGCGATGTCTTCAAAGCCATCGAGGAAAGTGCGATCGCGCTGTAAATTGCGGTGCGATGACGAGCTCAACGAAAATCGTTGTCAGTGGCAGTCGCAGGAATGGGCGACGGGCTGATAGGTCATTGAATTCAGGTAGATCGCTTTCAAATCGTCGGCGGAAAGGGGCCTGATGTTGTTCTTCAGGCCGCCGATCATCGTCGCCAGGGTGTCGCGGACCAGAGTGTCGAGGTCCTTCTCTGTGACGCCAAAGTCCTTGATCGAGTAGGCCCTGCCGAGTACGGCGAGGATATGGTGCAAAAGCTGTCCAACCCGGGCAGCTTTTTCTTCGGGCTATGAACCCCGATGGACGGACAGTCTCCAGCGTTGAATGACCTGTCACTTGACCAGAAATTAAGATAACTGCTGCCATGTCACAAAAACAACAAAACATGTCATAACTCAGGCAGTAATAAAAAGTCAATTGGATTAAAGCAATGCCATAATCTATTCACTCCACCTTACCAAAAAATCAATGGAGGATACGAAAACATGAAGATTAAGATCATTGCCCTTGTGCTTCTAGCCGCTATGTCATTAATCCTTTTCACTGGCTGCGGCGGATCGACCAACTCTACAACAACAGCTTTAGATACTGCAGCAGCCGGAACAGGCACTTCTGCTGAAACAACGGCAGCTGGAGAACCAGTAACAATTAAGATTTTCACTTTCTCGTTCGGTGATGCCTCGGATTCTGCTGCTGTTGCAGAAGAGATCAATAAAATCACTATACCTAAAATCAATACCAAGGTAGAACTAAATTTCATTAACTTCGGTGCCTGGAGCGATCAAGCTAACCTAATGCTTTCGTCCGGTGAACAAGTCGACCTGATGAATAACGGGCTGTTGCCGATCGCTAATTTGGCTGCCAACGGCCAGATCCAACCGCTCGATGATCTGGTTGCACAGTATGGACAGGGTATCGTCTCTGCACTTGGTGAAACCTATGTCAACGCTGGCAAGGTCGATGGTAAGCTTTATGGAATTACCAATAATCGTGATCTTGCAGCTTCTTCGGGATTCGTCTGCCGTGCAGATATCCTGGCCAAGTACAATCTGTCTCTAGATAAGGTTAAGACAATGGCCGACCTTGAGCCGATCTTGGAGACGGTCAAAGCTGGTGAAAAAGACATGTATATGGTGGCCCCACAGGCTGCTCCGATCATGATATCCTATGATATTGCCGTCGACAATGTTGGTGACACGAACAACCTTGGTGTTCTGCTCAATAATGGTTTAGATAAAACATTCAAAAATTACTATGAATCAGAATTTTTTATCAACTGGAGCAAAACCATGTATGACTGGAATCAGAAGGGCTTGATCGTGCCTGATATCCTCAGCTTGACTGAAACTGGCGATGCCCTGATGAAAGCCGGAAAAACCTTCGGTTATTTCACGAGCCTCAAGCCTGGTTTCGACACCCAGACTAAAATGCAGACAGGCATGGATGTCAAGGTTGCAACCCTTTATCCTGCAAAAACCTCGACTGGTAACGCATCTGCTCTGTGCTGGGTCGTGCCGACCGGCGCCAAATATCCGCAGCAAGCCGTTCAGTTCATGAACCTGTGGAACACCGATCCGGCCGTCTCCAACCTGCTGATTTATGGAATCGAAGGCAAACATTACAAAGTCGTCGATCAGGCTGCCAACATCATCGACTATGCAGACGGCGTTGATGGCTCCTCAATCAAATACCCGGTCTCAATGGGCTGGAACATCGGCAACCAGTTCATCTCCCACATCTGGAAAGGTAACTCCGCTGATTACTGGAAACAGATGGACGAATTCAACAAAACTGCTATCGTCTCCACAGCCATGGGTTTCTCATTCGACTCCTCGAAAGTAAGTACGGAGTATGCTGCCTGCGCCAGTGTAGTTGCTCAGTATCGCAATGCATTAATGTGCGGTTCACTTGATCCGGCCACCGGCATTCCTGAATTCAACAAAGCCCTCAAAGCTGCCGGTATAGACAAGATCATCACTGAAAAGCAGGCGCAGTTTGATGCCTGGCAGAAAACCAAATAATACAGGAAACCTGAAAACAAGTCATTCAGAAGCAGGGCTGTTCCTTACGGCAGCCCTGCTTATTTAGAAAATATATATTGTGGTAAATGAATATTGTTAATATTTACATGTAGAAAGGAAAATTTCGTTATGATTAGTAAGACATTTAATCTATATGAAGGAAGAGACGATGTTACATTAACATCATATCTGGTATCAGATTCTCCTGATATGCTGGATGGACAGAATCGCCCCGCTATTATTGTCTGTCCTGGTGGAGCTTATGTTTTTTGCTCTGATCGGGAAGCTGAACCTGTGGCTCTTCGCTTTGCTGGAATGGGATATCACACTTTTGTACTTCGATATTCAACTTTCATGGAAGGAAAAGGAGCCTGGCCAGATGATATTGAGTGTTTACCGGATGTTAAGCCTCATCTAGCCCATCCTGCGCCCATAAGGGAAATTGGAATGGCAATGCTGTTGATTAGGCAAAATGCAAAGATTTGGCATGTTGATACAGATCAAATTGGTATTTGTGGTTTTTCGGCAGGTGGACATAACTGCGCAATGTATTCTACTTATTGGCATACAGATATGGTGGCAGGAGCACTTGGAGTTGATGCAAAAAAAATACAGCCGTCATTTTGTATTTTGGGATATGCATTTACTGATTATGTATACCATTCCAAGTTGGATTTTAACGGTTATTTAAAAAAAGCATATCAATGGATGTATCTTGATTATTTTGGAACAGTGGATCCAACAGATATTGCAAAGGATGAATCTAGCCCGAATCTTCATGTGACGGAGCAAAATCCACCAACTTTTCTTTGGACAACAGCTGAAGATCAGTCGCTTCCCGTACAACATACAATTCGCATGGCTCATGCATTGGCAGATCACGGGGTTCCTTTCGAATTGCACATTTTTGAGAAAGGGCCTCATGGCCTAGCACTTGCCGACCTTGCTTCAGCTGGAAGTGAAACGGAAATTAATGCAGACGTTGCTAAATGGGTGCCGTTAGCAGGAACATGGCTGAAAAAACATGTTAAGTTTCCAATAAGACAAGTACCCACCATTTCTTGATTAATAAGCACATCTAGATTTTTGACACCGCGACTTTCCGACAATTGCCTGATCACAAAAATGAATTCGTTCTGAAACCTTGCGAGGAACGTCACATCAATCTCTTCTTTCGCAATTTTATTAATGAAGGAATCGGCAACTTCGGAATAGACTCTCTCGCTAAAGCCCTTTTCCAATAGCTGACCCCAAAATGGAGAGGTCAACCTAAACTGGACAGTAAGTTAAGTTTTTTTGAGAAGACTCACATTCGTAGTCGCATGGGCTCATATATCCAAGCGACGAGTGGAGTCTTTTCGTATTGTAGTAGAGCTCGATGTATTTGAATATCTCCTGTCTTGCCTCCTCATGGTCTGTATAATTTCTTCCTTTGGTCAACTCGGTTTTCAACGTCTTAAAGAAAGATTCTGCAACTGCATTGTCGTATGGATTCCCGGGTCTGGACACCGATTGGGTGATTCCATGGATTGCCAATGCCTTTTGAAAGGCCCGTGACGTATACTGTGTTCCCTGATCGTCATGAAAGATGAAACCCGGTTGCGGATTCTCTCTCCCGACTGCCTGCTCAAGTGCGTCTATGACGAGATTCTCGCGCATGTGAACGGACATTGACCACCCAACCACCTTGCGTGAAAATGCGTCGATGATCGCAGCCAAGTACAGAAAACCTCTCTGCGTCGTTATGTAGGTGATGTCACCCACCCACAGCTTGTTTCGTTCATTTACATTGAACACCTGTTCAATGAGGTTTGTCCTTGCAGCTCCTGGTTCGATCCGCTTCTGACGGCGATACCGTCGCGTTGTTCCTTTGGCCACGACGCCAAGTTTATGCATGACTTTTCTCACGCGTTTATCACTCACATGGATGCCCTGGGCCGCAAGCTCGTGTTTGATACGCCTAGAACCATACCGAGCCTTATGTTTCTCAAAGATATCCGAGACAAAGCCTTCGAGCACTTCCCGTTCGATTTGTTGATTCGACTTGCGCCTTCCCACGTATTCATAAAATCCCGATTTCGATATCCGCAGGACCTTGCAGGCCTTCTCGAGGGGGCGGAAATCATCCCGATGCTCTTTGAGAAAGCGAAATCTCACGCACGGTCTTGATTCAAGAAGGCCCGGAAATTTTTTAGGAGTTTATTCTCCATTTCCAATTCTTCGATTTGCTTTCTCAGTTTCAGGATCTCATAGTCCTTGTTCTGGGCTGGTGAGCCATTGCCGGGGAAAGCTGACTCGCCTAGTTGCTCCAATTCATTAGCCCATCTTCTCAAGGTCGTATCCTTGATTTCGAGCTCCTCTGACAATTGCTTGACTGACATCTCACCAGAGAGAATCACTTTTGCCGCAGCAATCTTGAACTGCTTGTCGTATCGCTTTCGAGTCATATTGGGCACCTTTCACTCTTAACTTGGTGTCCAATCTAGAATACACCCTCCAAACTTCCGAAATTTTTATGTCCAGGATTTTGTCTGCACCCCAACAGCGGCCAGGTAGCGTGGGAGGAAACAGTTGAAATTCGTTATGCAAACCCAGAATACCTGTCGAGATTTATTCGAAAAGAAACCGGACAGTCACTAACTGAATATATCGCTAGTGTAAGAATCGATGCAGCAATCGGATATTTAATCGAAACGAATATGCCGGTTGGCTTCGTTGTCTTGAAGGTTGGGCATTATTCCTCGTTATGTTTTTCAAAGATCTTCAAACAAATAGCTGGGCTATCACCAAATGAATACCTTCAGACCTACCGGAAGTAAAAGAAATTTGCAAATGAACTATACAAGGATTATTTACTTTGGAGCGTCAAACATTTTTTCTCAAACACAAGAACTGCTTCAAATCATGCTTAATCGGAAGGGCTTATCCATAGTGAAAAAGACCAATATGACGTACGACAATTCCTTATGGAATAAATACTTTATACTGACATTGGTTTTTACTTTAATAACGCATTTGATGAACATGATGTTGAATCAAACGTTGCCACTTTATATCAGTCAAATCGGTGGTAATAAATCAACCATAGGCTTAATGACAACCGTGTTTTTCTTGGCCGCTCTGATTTTCCGCTCTATATCTGGAAGTATAATGGATATATTGGGACGTAAAATAGTATTAACTTTGGGATTTGCTTTCTTTGCGACCTTTACTCTTTTCACAGGCTTTGCATCCTCAATCTGGATCTTGTTGATTTTCCGAGCCATAACTGGCATTGGATTTAGTGGATTAACAACTGTTGAGCCAACCATTGTCGTGGATGTAATCCCTCACAACCGTCAAGCACAGGGTATTAGCTTACTTTATATTCCAATTTATATGGCAATCGCCATCGGGCCACCGATCGCTTCGTCCATCCTTAATGCATTTGATTTTCAAGCCGTTATGGTGGTCGCAGGAACCCTTGGTCTAATTGGACTTATTGCGACTACATTGCTCGACTATGAGAAAAACCACCGATTTCCGATGTTGTCTGAGCTCAAACCGAAACATACACGCTCCAAAACGCAAGAAACAAAAATAATGCACTTAAGTTTCAGAAATCTCTTTGAAAAATCTGCACTGAAACCCTCGCTAGTCCAATTTCTGATTGGTGTCAGCATCTCGTCGATTTATACATATATGCCTGATTACGGTGCGACGTTGAAAATCGGAAATATAGGCCTTTTCTTTACATTCTTTGCCAGTACAATGTTCTTCTCAACATTCTTTATCGGGGACATGATTGTTAAGTTTGGTACAGGTCGAATATTTCTTGTTTCCAGTGTGCTGATGGTATCGAGTTTGGGCTTGATGGCCGTTGCAAAATCATTGCCAGAATTGATTCTAGCAGCTGTGCTATTTGGCTTTGGTCTTTCTTCCGCCACTCCGGTCCTGAACGTTGCGGTCATAAGAAGGTGTGTTCCGGAACGAAGAGGAGCAGCCAATGCGACACTTCTTGCATCGACCGATATCGGGTTTATATTAGGTGCCCCTTTATTTGGTTTCATTGCCGAAATTAGCGATTATCATTTTATTTACTTTTTCGCAGCTGGATTCTCCATACTTAGTTTGTTAGCCTATTATTCCGTGATGCACGAAGCATTTAAATCTGAATGATTTTAGGTTTATGTTACCAATTCTGCTATAAACAGCATCAGATTGGAAAAATTTGATCAGACCCAATACTATGAGTCATGAGATATTATTTGGTCATAATACATACAAAAGAAGTGGTTGAATGTAATTCGAAATGTGCGCTTTTCGGTTGAATATCCTGGTGGAGAGTGAGAGATACAAACCCTTGTTATGACTCAATTTGTAATAGGTTTGCCCGGGACGCATTTCTGCATCCCGGGTATTTCATATTCAAGCCACATCAAATGGCAAGCTGTCGTCTGACTGCTCTACTGGAATCGTATTTCCTTCATCTCCCGCAGCCAACTGTAACTTGCTGTCAGCCACCTGACCCATCTCCGCCACGAATGCATTCTGCATTTCAACAGACATGATTCCGAACTTCGACAACAATGCCCGCAACGCAGTCTTTGTCGCCATCGCTTCATAATCCGTTGTCCACGGTCCCCCACCATATCCATAACTCTTTGAATATTTCTTGGCGTGGACATTGACCTCCTCGACCGTCCGGTAGACCGCCTTGTTGAAGCCGTTGACCGTTTCTAGATAAGCAGAGAAGCCGATGATCTTGTCACTTGATCGAACTCCAGACAGATCGATCTCCCCAGTCAATCTATTCTCTGACACAAATTCGCCTTCATAGACAGGTCCGGCATTAATGTGCCTATACACCCCTGTCCTAATACACAACTGAATGTATCCTTTGTAACCCAACTGGAAGGTCGGAATTGACTTGCCGGATTTGTCCCGAAACGGCACGATGTAGGCAAATCCAAGCTGTTTGTTGATCGGCAGCTTCAGCGTAGCAGCTTTGAACGCTTCCATCAGGACTTCGTTCGGCGCACAGGCCTGGAGCGTCCGGTCATTGTTGTACAGGTCAATAACACTTGCGATGAAGCTGTCCGCGTTCTCTGCGAGGGCGTTCTTGAACATTTCCTTAACTGACGGCATGTTGATCAAATCCTTGAGCTTATCCTGTTTCGGCTCAGCCACAGTCATCTGCTGCCCGGCTGCATTCTGTATCATGCCAGATGTATTCGTTGTTCGTTTGATTTCAGGCAATCTTTTCACCATCCTTTATCATCTTGATCTCAAATTTCCTGTACGATGAAGACCTTAAATACCTCTGGTATACATCCGGCAGCTCAGACTGGAGCCTCTTGGCGTCTATCGAGCTTCGCGACTGTGTCTTCCAATAAATAAAATGATTCTGGGTCCGGCCACCGTCTGCCTCGCCGATATCCAGCTCAATGACCTGCTTCAGCCGATCCGACTCTTTCTCCAAAAGCTTGATCTGATCATCCAGCTCCAGGATCCTTGAAACCTTGCCCTCCATGCCAAATAGCGGGACCATTTGGCCGTCACCTCGTGCAGTTGGATATTTCAACTTGATCACGTTCGCTGCACTGGCTGAGCCATCCGGAAGAGGAGCAACATTTTTCAAGACATTGTTCTCCCAAAAAGCACGTTCAACTTCGATCAGGGCGTTGATCTCGTCTTCATTGCGCTCAATGCGGAAGATGTGGAAGCCTTTGCCTAATACAGCAACGGCCACCCACCACTCAGACGCGCCGGTGACTGCCATATAATGCATGCACTGACAATAATAATTGGCGGGGATCTCGCCGCTGTTGAAGTCAGTTTTATTCATCATGGATGTCGTCTTGATCTCGAGACCTGCGTTCTTGCTGACGATCCAGCGGTCGATGTTGGCTAGCAAGTGGCTGTGTTCCGGATGCTGGTAGATCACATTGCGGCGCTCGACTTTGAGGCCGGTTTCCTGCATGAAACGCTCAGCGAGGATCGGTTCAAGCTGTACGCCGAGCCACATGGCTTCGCTTTCCTCCACGTCAGCAGCGAGTCCGAGTTTATCCATAAATACAGAAAAGGCGCTGGAATAGGGGTTCAAACCAACCAAGGCAGCAGCGTCTGAGCCGCCGATTCCCTTGCGCCGGTAGGCAAGCCATTCTGATTTAGACAAATTCTTGGTTCTGACTAAAATTTTAGGCTTCACGGTGAAACACCTCCTTTAAAACTGCCGCTACAGCTTCGACGACTTTGATTACAATGTAGGCGATTTCCGACTTCCCCATTACATCAAACCCTCCCGACGCATCGACTTGTAGTCCCCATTGCCAACGATGATGTGATCGACCAGGCGGATGCTCACTAGATCCAGCGCTTTACTGATTTGTTCAGTCAGTTCTTTGTCTTGCTCCGATGGTGTCAGTTCACCCGATGGATGGTTGTGGCCGAGAATCACGGCGTTTGCGTTGTGTTTCAGTGCCAACCTGACGACATCTCTAGGCGATACAATTGCCTGATTGTTCGTTCCGGTACTCAAGGTTTCCAAGCGCACCAGGCGATTTCGGACATCCAGAAGGGCAACCAGGCAGATTTCGATATCTTTGAAATTGAGCTCGGATGCGATGAGCGGGCCGATGTCGTCCGGTGAACAGATCCGCTTCTTCTCGGTTTGCGCTGCCCGCGTGAATCGCCGCGATGCGGTGATGACACATTCGATGCGGATCTTCTGGTCAACAGTGAGGTCAAGGGTGTCGAGGGAATTGAACAGTTCCTGCAGGGTGTAGCGGCGAAGGATGTCCTTGGTCTTGTCGATCGGGATGCCTGCGACCAGAGTCAACAACTCGTCATCGGTGAGGGTGTCTGCGCCGTAAAGTGCGGCTCTTTCTTTGAAAGCTTGGATCTTGCTCATGTTTTTCCTCCTAAAATAAAAATAGCCGCCCGGATATCGAGCGGCATTCATTTAGTAACTTGCTTCCATGCTTGCACCGTAACTGGCACAGGTCCTAAGCCAGTGCACAGCGTCACGGATATTCTGTTCACGCCAGTGAAGCGTCTGGTCATATTC
>Ga0209269_1001000_pt1 | contig 17906 bp, 19 predicted proteins | sample MTBAKMMethaMetaG_FD_187455 | JGI IMG/M metagenome (GOLD analysis project Ga0209269, IMG submission 187455) | Enrichment culture microbial communities from Arthur Kill intertidal strait, New Jersey, USA, that are MTBE-degrading - MTBE-AKM (Arthur... | ecosystem: Environmental > Aquatic > Marine >... | reverse complement strand
TGACACCCCCTACCTCCTGCTCGGGTGGATACCCCTGATCGGGTTCATCGGGGCGATCTGGTCCTTCGTCCTCTACATCGTTGGTGTCCGGGAGCTCCAGATGATGTCGACCGGTCGGGCTGCCGGTGCTGTCATCCTTGCCGTTGTCGTGCTCTTCCTCATCATCGTACTGCTTGCTGCAGCATTCTTTGTTGCTCTGGTAAGCTCCGGCGTGATGCCGGTGAGCACGTTTTAATCCCCCGCATCCCCCATTTTTTTGAATGACTGGTGATACTTCATGAAGAACGGAATACCCCCTTTCGAAGATGTGGTTGCCTTCCACGGACACTCCTGCCCCGGGCTGGCCATCGGGTACCGGGCAGCTGCCGCCGGACTCTCCGCGCTGTGTGTCGAACGGCCGAAGGATGAAGAACTGGTGGCCGTCGTGGAGAACGATGCCTGCGGCATCGATGCCATCCAGTATGTTGCCGGGACCACGCTTGGCAAGGGAAACCTCATCTACCGTGATTACGGCAAACGGGCCTGCACCTTCATCAACCGGAAGACCGGCGAGGCGGTGCGGGTTGCCGAGCGGTACGAGTTTTCCGAGCAGAAGGGCGATCCGCGGCTGGCAGAACTCCGGCCGAAGGTCTTTTCCGGCCGGGCTACGGCAGCAGAAGAGGAGGAGTTCCGGAGGCTATCAGCGGAGTATGTCCGGACTCTCCTCAGCCTGCCGGAACAGGAGATGTTCACCGTGACCCGGGTAGAAGTGGAGATCCCAGGAACGGCGAGGATCTTCAGGTCCGTCCGGTGCGCCGTCTGCGGTGAGACCGTTGCCGAGTCCCGGGCCCGGGTGCAGGACGGAAAGATCGTCTGCATCCCCTGTTCTGAACACTATGACCGCGGCTGGGGCTGAAAAATTTCCGCGGCATTCAGATACCCGGGAATGGGACTCTGATACATGACCGTTCTGTCACATCACGGAAAATATTACAACGGCGGGGGTACGCCGACGGTTGCGACACCAGGAGCGTCCTTCATCGGGACAAGGTTCTCTCCCCCGGGAAAGAATAAGTGATAAAATTGCCAATTTTTTTTAAAAAATAGCATTCTCTCCGGCGGATGATGCCGGATTGCTCTGTACGGTGTGTGGGAACCGTTTTCATTCGAGAGGGACGTGCCTCAGACAACCATGTGCGGGACTGTGTCCGCCATGGCAGCAGGTACGAATAGGTCCCGGATGGTATTAAATTTTTTTATTATTGTAACACTTGATATGTAAAATCACTCACCAGCGTCACAGATAGCGAGCTGGTACATCCAGTCGAGGAGCTTTGCGCACTCCACCACATCGCACTCGAGGTCGCAGGCGATACAGGGTATCAGCTCTTCCCCGGCCAGGAGCTGGCCGGGATTCACCGGTCGTCGCTGTGCCTTGAGGATGAAGGTCTTGATCCCGTCTTTCCGGAACTCGATCCGCTCGATCAATCCGGAGTCCATGAGCTTCTTGACGATCCGTGAGCACTTCCTGCTGTCCACCTCGAGAATCTTCCAGAGATCGCTCTGGAGCACCCCCTCCGGTTTCTGCTGGATCACTTTCAGCGCGTCTTCTTCGGACTGGGTCATAGCGTCTCAGGCGCTCGGAGAAATGGAGAGGATATTGTTCCCGCGGATCACGACCGTCCCGAGATTTCTTCCCCGCTGGTCGTCAATAAACTCGGTAGTCTCATCCATGTGGATATTGAGGTACTCATCAACCGCGACCAGGCGACCCTGGAGCTTCCGGTTATCATCCTTGATCTCGACGGTTATCTTTGATTCCACAAGAGAGAATACCTTCTTGATTGGCAGTACGATCCCGTTCACCATCTGCCATTCATTGGGGCTGTCGGACTATTAAAGGTTCCCACCGAAGACATAAAACAATATAACTTGTCTTAACACAAAATAATCAGCAATGAAGATCATCCCCCTCATGGTCTGTACCTTTCTCCTCCTCGCGCTCGCAGGCTGTTCTGCGCCATCGGGCATGCCGGAGGGAACCTTCACCGATGATACCGGAATCACCGTGGAGATCCCGGACCGGGTGGAGCGGATCGTCTGCCTTGCACCGAGCGAGACCGAGCTCTGCTGTGCAGCGGGCGGTTGCGATCTCCTCGTGGGAAGAACAGACTACTGCAACAACCCTCCCGGGATCGAGGGGGTGGAGACGGTAGGAGGGCCACGGACCTTTGCCGTAGAACGGGTGATCGAGCTCTCCCCTGACCTGGTCCTTGCCACCACGCTCTCGGATCCCGTCAGGATCCAGGAGCTCCGGTCAGCGGGCCTGACCGTCGTGGTCTTCAGGCTGGAGACTATCGACGACATCTACCGGAATATCGAATCAATCGGAATCCTCCTCTCCATCCCCGACACAGCGGAAGAGCTGGTGGAGACCCTCGCAGCCCGGCAGAAGGAAATCGAGCAACGCTCCCAGGAGGGTGACCGGGTACGCGTGCTCTATATTCTCTGGGATGAGCCGCTCTACGTTGCCGGCAACAACACCTTCCAGCACGATCTCATCACCCGGGCGGGGGGGATCAACATCATGGAGGATGCCGAAGGGTATGCCACCATATCCGAGGAATCGGTCGTGAACCGTGCACCGGAGGTCATTATCATCTCCCGGGAACATACCGCCGGGCTCATCCGAATCGCGGACCGGCTGCTGTCACGCCCGTCGCTTGCAGATGTCCCTGCGGTGAAGAACCAGCGGATCTGCGAGATGGAAGCTGACCTGGTGAACCGGCCGGGGCCACGGGTTATCACGGCACTGGAGATGTTCTCCCAATGCATCAACGCCTGAATCTCCCCCTCGCCATCGCCATCCTGTGCGGCATTCTTGCCGCCGCAATGCTGCTTGGCGTGGCAGTCGGGGAGACCGCTATCCCGTTTCCCCGGGTAATCGCCATCATCGGGAGTACGCTGGTGCCTGTCACCCCGGACTGGACCGCGGCAGAAGAGACGATCATCCTCCTCATCCGCCTGCCGCGGGTAATTCTCGCTGCACTCGTCGGTGCCGCACTGGCCGTATGCGGGGCCGTGCTGCAGAGCCTCTTCCGGAATCCGATGGCCGATCCCTTTCTCCTGGGGATCTCCAACGGCGCCGCATTCGGGGCATCCCTGGTCCTGGTAACCGGTCTTGCGGTCGGCGCCGGCATCCTGGGTGTCCCGCTGGCAGCCTTCACCTTCGGGCTGCTCACCATCATCCTCGTGTATGAACTTGCGAGGGTAGGGAACCGGGTTCCGGTCACTTCGCTCCTCCTCTGCGGGATCGCCGTCGCCGCGTTCATGTCCGCGGGAACCTCGTTCCTCCTCTTTCTCTCCGGCGAGAACCTCCACCAGGTGGTCTTCTGGCTGCTGGGCGGAATCTCGGGACGGGGGTGGGAGTATGTCTTCCTCCTCCTCCCCTTCGTCATCGGGGGGAGCATCCTCTTTCTCTCTCTTGCCCGCCCGCTGAACGCCCTGATGTTCGGGGAGGAGTCGGCCCAGTACCTGGGAATTGACGTGGAACGACTGAAGAAGGTGGTCCTGGTGGCGGTGTCCCTGGTCACGGGTGCGGCCGTTTCCGTGAGCGGGATTATCGGCTTTGTCGGGCTCATTGTCCCCCATATGGTCCGGCTCTGGGCCGGCCCCAATCACCGTGCCCTCCTCCCCCTGTCCCTCCTGACCGGGGCAATCCTCCTGGTCCTGGCCGATCTCGCCTCCCGGGTGATCCTGTCCCCCAACGAGCTCCCGATCGGTATCATCACCGCGCTCTGTGGTGCACCTTTCTTCGCCTACCTTCTCCGGAGGAGGTCCCGGGAGACATGACCATCCTTGATGCCAGGAACCTGACCTTCTCCTACGGGCGAAAACCGGTCCTCGAGGGAATTGACCTGGATTGCCGGCAGGGGGAGGTGCTGGGGATCCTCGGCCAGAACGGATCGGGCAAGACCACGCTCCTCCGGCTCCTTGCCGGCTACCTGAAGCCGGACCAGGGGGGGGTCTCGTACCGGGGCACGGACCTCTCGGCAATGAGCAGCGCTGATCTGGCCCGTATCCGGGCAGTCGTCGGGCAGAGTGCCGGGGCGAACTTTGATTTTCCGGTCGGAGAGTTTGTGATGCTCGGGAGGACTCCGTACCTCTCCCGTTTTGGTCGTGAAACCGCCCATGATTTCCGGATGGTGGAGCAGGCGCTGGACCTCACGGACACCGGCCACCTCCAGGACCGTCTGATCAGCAGGCTCTCCGGTGGGGAATTACAGCGGGTCACCATTGCGCGGGCGCTCGCCCAGGAGCCGGAGATCCTCATGCTGGATGAACCCACCTCTCACCTGGATGTCCGCCACCAGCTGGAGATCATGGACCTGCTGGGGAAGCTCTCCCTCCGCATGACCGTGATCACCATCGTCCATGACCTGAACCTGGCCTTCCGCCACTGCGGAAGGGTTGCCCTCCTCCACCGGACGCACCTCCACTCCTGCGGCCCCCCCGAAGAGGTGCTCACCCCGGACGCAATCAGGGAGGTCTTCTCGGTCCGGGCGTCACGCGCCGAAGGGCCGGACCTTGGGGGGACCCTCCTCTCCTTCTCGCTCCCCCCTCCTGACCCGGGCCGCAGGGACGTTCATGTCCACGTGATTGCAGGAGGCGGATACGGGAGGATGGTGCTGCACGCCCTTGCCGGCAGGGGATACCAGGTGAGTGCCGGGGTGCTGAACGAGGGAGATCTCGACCTGGAAGTGGCACGGTACCTGGGGTGCCGGGTGATCACAGCCCCTCCATTCTCCCGCATCGGGAAGAACGAACGGCAGGAACTGGAAGAGATTTCCAGCGGAATAGATGCAATCGTCGTCGTAGCAATGCCCGTTGGCGAGGGAAACATCGAAAACATCCGGTTTGCCAGCGATATCGCGGGCAGGGTCCCGGTCATCCTGTTTGCCCCCGCCTGTGCCCTCTCTGATCTGGACTACACCGGAGGGGAGGCTGCAGCGGTCTATGAGAAGCTCCGGGAACGGGCGATTCTGGCCTGTTCCCTCGAAGAACTTCTCGACAGGCTGGCCACGGTCACCGCAGGATTGGCAGACCGGAAAAAAGGTTGATTATTCGGAGATCGGCTTCCAGCGGTCCCGGAAGTGTTTTTCCACGAGGGGGAGGGTCGTGTACTCCATCTCGTCGATAGAGAGCCGGTGGGGCTCAAAAGGTCCGTGTGCGCGCAGGATATCGGCGAGCTCATTGCACTTGTCGCGGACACGGTCGAATGCCGGGTCGTCGAACATATCCGCGGGGCCGATCAGCTTCCCGTTGCAGACCTGGAACCCGAGGCAGAGGACCCGCGGGGGACCGTCGAACCGGGTGCAGTTTGCATCGGGCAGGCCCACCGGCATGAAGGGGCCGTGGTGGGAACCCCGCATCCACCCGGCGACGATCAAGGGGATGGCGAAGGGATCCAGGATCTCGCCGACCGCGGGAAGGCCGTTCTGCCCCCGCACGATCATGACCGGATCGTCCTTGCCCACGTACTTGCCGGCAATCAGGCTGAGGCGCTGGGTGCTGGTGGAAGCGGCAATGAGCCCGTCCTTTCTCCTGACGTACTTGACCACGTACCGCGATGGAGCACCGATATAGGCGAGCAGGCTGTAGATCTCCTCGGGGGTCCGGAACTCGATCTTCCGTTTTTCCATCACGTCATGAACTTCAAAGATGAATCCCTCGTGCATGGTCGGGTCGATGACCAGGCCGGGGGTGTTGAAGGGATCGGCGAACATCTTGTACAGGTAGAAGTTCCAGGCACCAGGTTCGGTCTTGTCGGCCATGAAGACCAGGACCGGGTCTGAGGCCCGCTCCTCGAATTCCATCTCGGCCACGCCGGGGCCCATGCCTTTCACGTTCCCTGAGAATGCTTCGGAGAGCATGTCCTGCCCTGCACCATAGAGCTTCATCTCCTTCGCCATTTTCGTGCACTCCATGAAAACCTTCCAGGCGAGTGCATGGATCTGCTCGTCGTCCTCACCCCGGGTGTGGGTCATGATGAGCTCCGTGTCATCGCCACAGTGGGTCACAAAAGAATCGATCAGGAGCTTTCCTTCCTCTTCCCGGAGCATCTTGGCAGCTTTCTCAAGAATTTTGGGATGGGTCCGGGAATGGCCCGGAAAACTCCCTATGTCTGCCTTGATAACAGAAATTGTCGTCGTGGGCATCAGAAACCAACACTAGTACATTACTGCAGCACAATAAAAGATATCTGGTTTTCAGGGGATCACTCTTCAGCACCGGAGACCGTTGTGTAGGTAATCTCGAGCACCCCGTTTTTACAGGAAATCGTAACAGTTCCTTTCTCGGCAGGGGGCACCTTGGCACTGGCCCGGTAGTGCCGCTCCCCATCCTTTGCCCAGATGAATACCCGGTCGTCACGGAAGAGCACCTGGATGTTTTCGGGCGACATCCCGGGAAGCTCGGTCACCAGGGTGACCCGGTTTCCGAAGGTATGCACCTCGATCTCAGGTTCGGTTCCATCGCCCCGGACCAGCTGCCCGGGGTTTCCGGCAGGGCCGGCAGGGGGGATGATAATCTGCACTCCGATGATCACCGGGGCCCCGTGTCCGGCTCCGCTCATCTCCATGATCCGCCGGATCATGTCATCAATGCTGGTTCCCTTGTCGGATGATGTATCACTCATGGTTGTTTCATTCTGTCTGATTTCAGGTCGTTGTCTTCTTCAGCTCTCCCTCGATCTGGTGGGTGAGCCGTTTGATCTCGTTCCAGTCTTTCGTCCGGGAAAAGACGAGCGTTTCAAGCGTCTGGGTGTCCGGCTTCTCTTCCCTTCGGAGAGTTGCCCGCTTGATGGCTCCGAGCGCCTCCTCGAGAATCTCCCGCTGCTCCTGGTTGTAGAGCATCTCCCAGGCCTGGCGTTCGGCCGCTTCGAGAGCATCACGGTCGAGCGATGCCCTGACCTTCTTTCTCGCCTCGTCGAAATGCTTCCGGGTGAGGCGGACGTTGATCACCGCATCGGCGATCTCGTTCTCACTTTTACCGCCCATGGCCACAAGGAACTCCCGCATGGCGGCGAGCTTCGCCTCCCTGACCAGCGCCTCGATATCAGCACCGACATAGTGCTCGGTCTTGGCGACCAGGTCATCGATCTTCACATCAGGAGTGAGCAGGGCGTCGGCCTGCCGGAGGTATACCTCGAAGATCTTCTTCCTGCTCTCCGCATCAGGTGGCGGAACATAGATGTGCCGCTCCATCCTGCCCGGCCGCATCAGGGCCGGATCGAGCATGTCCGGACGGTTGGTGGCCCCGATCACGGTCACATCCTTCAGCTCCTCGAGGCCGTCCAGCTCGGTCAGGATCTGGCTGACCACGCTCTCGGTGACGTGCGAAGAGCCCATGTAGGTGCCCCTCCTGGGCACCAGGGCATCAACTTCATCGAAGAAGATGATCGAAGGCGCAGCCTGCCGTGCCTTCCGGAAGACTTCACGCACCCCCTTTTCCGACTCCCCGACCCACTTGGAGAGGAGCTCAGGTCCCTTGACCGAGATGAAGTTGCACTCGCTTTCGTTTGCAACCGCCTTGGCCAGCAGGGTCTTGCCGGTTCCCGGCGGGCCGAAGAGAAGGATACCCTTCGGCGGTTTGGTCTGGAGCTTTTCAAAGACCATCGGGTACTTCAGCGGCCATTCAACTGCTTCTTTCAGCTCCTGCTTGACCTCCTCAAGACCTCCGACATCCTCCCAGGTAACATCGGGGATTTCGACCAGCACTTCACGCATGGCGCTCGGCTCCACGTGCTTGCGGGCCTCGTCAAAGTCGGCATCGGTCACTTTCAGCTGGTCAAGGAGCTCGGCCGGGATCTCCTGCTCGAGATCGATCTTCGGCAGGATCTTCCGGAGCGCGTGCATCGCGGCCTCTTTGACCAGCAGCGCGATGTCGGCCCCGACAAACCCGTGGGTGGTATCGGCATACTCCCCGACATGGACATCATCTGCGAGGGGAACGCCCCGGGTATGGACCTGGAAGATCTCCAGCCTGCCCTTCTTGTCCGGGATCCCGATCTCGATCTCGCGGTCAAACCGGCCGCCCCGCCGGAGGGCCGGATCGAGGGCATCGGGGATGTTCGTTGCTCCGATCACCACTACCTGGCCGCGTCCTTTCAGACCGTCCATCAGGGAGAGGAGCTGGGCAACGACCCGCCGCTCCACTTCGCCTTTGGTCTCCTCCCTTTTCGGGGCGATCGAGTCGAGCTCGTCAATGAAGATGATTGCCGGGGCATTCTCCTGGGCCTCTTCGAAGAGCTCCCGGAGCTTGCCCTCGCTCTCGCCGTAGTACTTGCTCATGATCTCCGGACCGGAGATGGTGATGAAGTGGGCATCGACCTCGTTTGCCACCGCTTTTGCAATCAGGGTCTTTCCGGTCCCGGGCGGACCGTAGAGGAGCACGCCCTTTGGGGGCTCAATTCCGAGCCGCTCGAAGATCTCGGGATGCCGGAGCGGGAGCTCGATCATCTCCCTGACCATCTCCAGCTCGCGGAAAAGTCCGCCGATATCCTCGTAGTGGACATCAGAGACTTCCTTCTTCTTCCCTTCTCCGGGCTTGTAGGGAGTCTCTTTGAGCTCGATCTCAGTATCTTCGGTGACCACGGCGATCCCCTTGGGGGTCACCTTGGCGATCACCAGGGTAATCGGGTTGCCGATCACATCGACCCGCACCGTCTGCCCCTCCATGACCGGGCGGCCGCGGAGCACCCGGGAGAGGTACTGCTCCCCGCCGACCAGCCGGATCGGCTGGGTCGGCTGGATCACCACTTTTTTGGCGATCCCGACCTCGACCTTCCGGATTTTCACCTTCTCATCGACACCGGTCCCGGCATTCCCGCGGATCGTTCCGTCAATCCTGAGGATGCCCAGGTTGGTGTCCTGGGGAAACCCGGGCCAGACGATCGCGGTCGCCCGCTTCTTGCCCTGGATCTCGATGACATCGCCGGAGACCACATCCAGCGCCCGCATCATCTCGATGCTCAGACGGGCGATACCCCGGCCGGCATCGTCCCTGGCCGCCTCTTTTATCACTACCTCATAGTACGTTGTATCTGCCATGGTAATCTCAGCCTATTGATAAGTGTTTACTAAAAGTTAGTGTCCTATACTATATAAATATTTGTACGCCTACCGGGGAGAGATCTCGAGGACACCCTCTTCGGTCACAATGACATCCATGGGCACATCATTCTCGTCTGCCGGCACCCGTTCCAGCTCAAGGCAGGAGAACGCCACCCCGATCTTCTTCATCCGGGGGTGGGCTGCGAGGAAGCGATCATAGTAGCCGGCACCGTATCCGAGGCGGAATCCGCGGCGGTCAAAAGCCATCATGGGCACCACCACCAGACCGATCTCCGATGGATCAGCGGGAATCTCGGATCCGACCGGTTCAGGGACAGAAAAGGTGCTCGGCCTGAGCACCTCCGGGTCACGGAGAAAGGAGAGACGGAGCGTCCGGGTCTCCTGTTCAATGATCGGCACCACGATCTCAATGCCACGGGAGAGGAGCCGGTCGATCAACCCGTGGGTATCCACTTCGCCGGGTTTTGAGGCATAGACCATGATCGGGTTTGCGCCGTCAATGACCCCCAGAAGGTGCCGCTCAATTGCCACCGACAGTGAGGAGATCTCAGCCGGTGAAAGACGGCACCGAATCGCCCGTGCCCGTTCCCGTGCAGCCTCTTTTTCCCGGCCCATTCGTGGTATAAGGTGGGAAAAAGGAGCAGATAATGGTGTGTATCAGGAAAATGTCTGCCGGCATCAGGGATCCGGGTGGGCAAAACCTGCTGTTCAGTGCAGATCCCCCGGTTCTTCCCTGCACGCACGCGGATGTCAATAGGTATAAATATTCTCTTTTGCTTATTTCACCATACAGGAGGCAGTCTATGCCATACCGCTGGAAGAAGAAAGTTGACGTGGATGAGACCATCGTGGTCATCAAGAACGTGATCGACAAGCAACCTGAATTGCCGAACTGGCTGGTGAATACCATCTACGGGTCGATACGCGACTCTGATCCGGCCATGGCGAAGTACTTCTACGACGAAGTAAAGAAATACGTGCCCGCCGCCATGAAGTACTTCGAAGAAGGTTCGACCCGGGCTCCGATCTAAAAAATCTCTCTCTTTTTAAAAAAAATCAGAAGTTGAAGTGCCGGTTCACGATCTTCAGGGCACAGTAGTCGCCGCACATGGTGCAGGCATCGGAATCCGCGGGCATCCGCTCGTTCCGGATCTGCCGGGCACGCGCAGGGTTCATGGCCAGCTGGAACTGCCGCTCCCAGTTGAGATCACGGCGGGCATGGCCCATCTCGAGGTCTGCATCACGCTTCTTGAGCTTGATCATGTCCCCCACGTGGGCAGCAATACGGGAACTTATCACACCCTCGTACACCTCTTCCGGGGTGGGAAGCGCGAGATGCTCGGAGGGGGTCACGTAGCAGATGAAGTCTGCCCCGTAGGACGAGGCGAGAGAGGCGCCGATGGCAGCCACCCGGTCATCGTAGCCCGGTGCGATGTCGGTCACCAGCGGGCCGAGCATATAGAAGGGTTTCCGGTTGGTCACCCTCTTCTGGAGGATGACGTTTGCCTCGATCTCGTCGATGGGGATGTGACCGGGCCCTTCCACGATGACCTGGACGCCGTCGGCATGGGCCTTGTCGGCGAGCTCGGCATTGATGATCAGCTCCTGGATCTGGGCCCGGTCGGTGGCATCATGCACCGCACCGGCACGCATACCGTTGCCCATGGAGAGGGTGACTTCGTGCTCCTTCATGATCTCCAGCAGGTAGTCGAACTCCGAGTAGAGCGGGTTCTCTTTCTGGTTGTGCAGCATCCATGCGGTCATGAAGGCCCCGCCCCGTGAGACCAGGCCGCCGTGGCGTCCCTGGTTCTGGAGGCGTTTGACCGTCTCCCAGTTTATGCCGGTATGGATGGCCATGAAGTTGGTGCCGAGCTTCGCCTGCTCGGCCGTGACGCGGAAGAGGTCATCCTCGCGCATGTGGACCACCGCGCCGTCTTTCCGGGCAGCCTCGATGAAGGCCTGGTAGAGCGGGACACTCCCGACCGAGAGGGTGGTAGTGGCGATGACCTGCTTCCGGATCTCGGTGAAGTCCCCTCCGGTAGAGAGTTCCATCAGGGTGTCTGCCCCGGCCTTCTCGGCCATCTTCACCTTCTCGATCTCCATGGGGACATCCACGATATCGGAGGAGGTGCCGATAGAGGCGTTCACCTTGGTCCGCAGGCCCTCCCCGATCCCGCAGATCTTCACATCACGGTAGGGAGAGACGGGGATGGTGATATGGCCGCCGGCGATTCCCCGCCGGACGAAATCCTCGCTTACTCCTTCCTGCCGGGCCACGATCCGCATCTCTTCGGTGATAATGCCTGACCTGGCGCTGTCTATGAGGCTCATAGCTATAGGTTTCTCAAAAGACCTGATAAAGGCTCTTTTTATCAATCGCGGACTAAATTTTGCTTGTCTTCTCCGCAAGTAAATTTGATTTACATTTACGCAATATTATTTTATCACGGATTCAGGCCCCGTTTTCACCGCTTTCAATAGTTTGAATAAAACCGGTACGCCATGATCTATAGAATGGTGAGAGGAGTGAAGGTCAACTACGGGGGCTTTGTGGACCTGAGTACCAAGGACTGGCCGGGACGGGCGGTCTGCACGGTATTCTTCCGCGGCTGCCCGCTCCGCTGCTCCTACTGCCACAATGCAACCATCCAGACCGGTCGGGACGAACAGGATATCGAAGAGATCATCGCCCGAATCGATGACGCCCGGCACCTCATCTCAGGGGTTATCTTTTCCGGCGGTGAGCCGACCATGCAGCCCACCCCCCTCGCCGCCCTCTGCCGGGCGGTAAAGGAACGGGGGCTCCTGGTGGGGATCCAGACCAACGGTTACTTCCCGGACACCCTCGCCCTCCTCCTTGAGGAAGGGCTGGTTGACCGGATTGCGCTCGATTACAAGTCGCGGTGGGAGGGGTTTGCCAAGCGCTGGGAAGGATATGGCGGGGCATGCACGGAAGACTACGCGCTCCAGGCCGACCGGTCGATCGCGCTCTGTGAGGACGCCCGCATGGCCGGGAGGCTCCCGGAATTCGAGATCGTGCTCACCATTTTCTGGGGGAACGAGAAAGAGATCCTGGGAATTGCCGACCACCTCCCGCGGGGAACCCTCGTGCTCCAGCAGGGGGTCCGCAAAAGGTTCTGGAAGGAATGGACCGGCTCTGACCAGGCCGGGGGAGGTGCGCGGCTCAGCCGGCATGAAGTCGAGGGAGACCGGCCGCCCCTTACCTACGAGGAACTGGCAGAGCTCGCCGAATCGATGAAGAGACTGGGGCGGACGATCAAAATCCGGACCAGGGAACGAGGAGAAGTGGTGTATGAAGGTGATCGGGGTCGTTGGCCTCCCGGCCAGCGGTAAAGGGGAATTTTCACGGATTGCCCGTTCCATGGGCATTCCGGTGGTGGTGATGGGGGACGTGGTCCGGGAAGCGGTGATCCGGGCAGGTCTCCCGGTGACCGATACGAATCTCGGGGAGACAGCAGGAAAGCTCCGCAGGGAGCGGGGCATGGCCGCCGTTGCGGAACTCTGCATCCCGGAAATCGAGCGGACGGCAGCCCCACTGGTCCTGGTGGATGGCATCCGGGGCGATGCCGAGGTCGATCTCTTCCGGTCCCGGTTCACCGGATTCATCCTCATCGGGGTTGACGCCCCGTTCGAGTCCCGGCTGGCTCGACTCTCCTCCCGGGGCAGGGAGGACGACCGGCTCAACCGCGAGGAGCTGAGAGAGCGCGACCGGCGCGAGATTTCCTGGGGACTCGGGCGTGCGCTGGCCCGGGCAGACTTCCTCATCCTCAATGACCGCACCGTGGAGGCCTTCGAAAACCAGGTGAGACAACTCCTGAAGGAGATACGGGAGGATCCATGTCCATAACCCCCTACTTCTCCTCATCGGCCCGGGTCTGGGACTCCATCGAGTGGGTCTTTGGGATCGAGGAGGCCGGCTTTGCAGGCTGGGAGATCGTTGCTGACGGTTCGTATCGCCTGGACAATCCGGATACCATCTCCCGGATCGACGAGGTCATCCGGAGCACCCGGCTCGGGATCACCGTGCACGCTCCCTACGGGGATCTCAATCTCGCCACCCTCAATGACCCGATCTGGCGGGAGTCGATACGACAGATCTGCACCTGTATCGAGGCCGCCGCAGCGTGGACCGACCGGGTGACCATCCATCCCGGCTACCTCTCCCCGGTGGGAAAGATCATGCCGGACCGGGCATGGAGCCAGCAGAAGGAGGCACTCAGGATCATCGGCCAGGTGGCATCGGATCATTCGGTGCTGGCCTGCCTCGAGAACATGATCGCCGTGAAAGAGTTTCTCTGCCGGGATCCCGGGGAACTGTTCGGCATGGTGGAGGGGATCGAAGGGATCGGGGTCACCATCGATATCGGGCATGCCCACACGGTCGGCAGGGTCCGGGAATTCCTCCCCTTCCTCTCCCGGGCTTCACACCTCCACATCCATGACAACCACGGTATGAGCGATGAGCACCTCGCCATCGGGGTCGGGACTATTGACTGGGACCTGGTTGGCTCATGCATCGCCCGGGATTATTCAGGGGTGGCAGTGGTGGAGGGCAGGTCGCTTGAAGAAGGACAGATGAGCCTTTGCATGGTGCAGGGGTGGCGGGCATGAGCGGGGAGACCCTGCATGTCTTCTTCCTCGGGACCGCCGGAGCGCTCCCGACCCCGATAAGAAACCCGCCCTGCATCATGGTCCGGCGCGGGTCCGACACGCTCCTGTTCGACTGTGGGGAGGGAGCCCAGCAGCAGATGATGCGGGCCAGGACCGGTTTTGTGGTGGACGCCATCTTCATCACCCACTGGCATGCCGACCATTTCCTGGGTATCGCCGGGCTTGTCCAGACCCTCTCCTTCATCGGGCGGACCGACCCTCTGCCGGTGTACGGGCCGGCATGGGTCCATGAAGCGGTATCAGCGATCCGGTCGCTGTCCCGCTTCAATCTCAGGTTCCCGTTATCATCAGTCCAGATGTCGCACGGATCCGAGATCCGGTTCACCGGGTACAAGGTGAAGGCCTTTGCCACCGACCACGGGATGGAGAGCCTGGGCTACATCCTTGAGGAAGACGTGCGGCCCGGGCGGTTCAACCGGGAAGAGGCGATCAGGCTCGGGGTTCCTCCGGGCCCGCTCTTCGGCAGGCTCCAGCGGGGGGAGACGGTGTGCATCGCCCCGGATGGCACAGACATCCACATCGCTCCGGGAGATGTCATGGGTCCGGAACGGCCGGGGAGATCGATCATCTATACCGGGGACACCCGGCCGGTCCACCGCACCATCCTCGACCTGTGCAGCAACCCGGACCTCCTCATCCACGATGCCACCTACGATGAACAGGAGCTCGAACGGGCACGGGAGGTCTTCCATGCCACCGCCGGGGAAGCGGGCGAGGCAGCCCGGGCCCTCAATGCCCGCATGCTCGCCCTGGTCCACATCAGCTCGCGGTACACCTCGACCACCGGGCACCTGAAGGACGCATCCCGGGTGTTTTCAGGAACCGTGCTCGCTCCCTCGGATCTCGATATCATAGAGATTCCCTTCCGGGAAGACTGATCCCGGGGGGTTTTTCCATACAATGATAAGAGACGCACGCGCATGGGTACGTATACCTGCGATAACGTAGTGGAAAAAATATCGGTGAACGCATGGATAATCCAGATGACGTAACGGTATACCGCATGGGGCCGGGCTGTGACCTTGGCGATGTTGAACAGGGCAAAGTTTATATCGGCCGCGTGCAGGGATTTGCCAATTTTGGCACCTTTGTCCAGTTGAACGACCGGGTGAAAGGGCTGGTCCATAAGAGCAATATCAAAACAAAGCACAAGGAACGCGAGACCATCCTGGTGAAGGTACGGGCCATCAGGGACAACGGGAACATCGACCTCGAAGAGGTGACCTACCCGGTCTATACCGTGGAGCTGGTGGAACGGAAATCGACGGCCGTACGGCTCGCAGAACTCGGCACCAAGGTGGGAAGGACCGTCAGGATCGAGGGGGAGATCGCCCAGATCAAGCAGACGAGCGGCCCGACCATCTTCACCATCGTTGATGAATCCGGGACCGAGAACGCGGCGGCATTCATCGAGGCCGGTGTCCGGGCGTACCCTGAAGCAGAACCCGGGGATATCGTCAGGATCGTGGGCGAGGTGATGGTCCGCAACAACCAGCTCCAGATCGAGGTGGAATCGCTGGTGATCCTCACCGGCGAGGACGAAGAGGAGGTCAAAGAGCGGATCGACCGGGCACTCGAACAGCGTTCCGAACCGCCGGACATCCCACTCCTCATCCCGAGCGAGGTGCTCGAGAAACTCCGGCCGCAGATGCGGAAGGTCGCCAAGATCATCCGCCGGGCGGTCTTCACTGCCCAGCCGATCATCCTCCGCCACCATGCAGATGCCGACGGCATCTGCTCCGCGGTAGCCATCGAACAGGCGGTGACCTCGCTCATCAGGGAATCAGGTGGGGATTTCGATTCAGACTACTACCTCTTCAAGCGTGCGCCCTCAAAGGCCCCGTTCTACGAGATAGAAGACATCACCCGCGACCTTGATTTCGCCCTGAAAGACCATGCCCGGTTCGGCCAGAAGCTCCCCCTGGTCCTGCTGACCGACAACGGGTCAACCGAAGAAGATCTCCCCTCCCTCAAGGTGGCACAGATCTACGGGATCCCCATGGTGGTGGTCGACCACCACCATCCGGACGAGATCGTTGACCAGTTCCTCGCCGGGCACGTGAATCCCTACCACGTCGGCGGCGATTTTGGAATCACCGCAGGGATGCTCGGAACCGAGGTCGCCCGGCTCATCAACCCGTCCGTGGAAGAGAACATCAGGCATCTGCCCTCCATTGCCGGAGCAGGTGACCGGAGCGAGGCGCCCGAGCGGGGATTCTACCACGACCTGGTGCGCGACCGCTACTCTGACCAGGACTGTAAAGATATCGCGCTTGCCCTCGACTACGAGCAGTTCTGGCTCCGGTTCAATGACGGCCGCGAGATCGTCAAGGATATCCTGAACCTGACCGGCGATGAGGAACGGCACAGGAACCTGGTCGCCCTGCTCGTTGAGGGAGCCAATGCCGCCATCGAGGACCAGATGAACGCCTCGATGCCTCACGTGCGCCACCAGACGCTCGCCAACGGGGCAGAACTCTTCCTGCTCGATGTGGAGATCCATGCCCACAAGTTCACCTTCCCTCCTCCGGGCAAGACCTCAGGCGAGGTGCACGACCGGCTCTGCAGGCAGCATGCCGGCTTCCCGGTGGTCACCATCGGGTTTGGCCCTGACTTCGCCGTGCTGCGCTCGAAAGGGGTGATGATGAACATCCCGAAGATGGTCCGCGAGCTCCGGGAAGAGATACCCGGCGGCGGGATCAACGGCGGAGGACATCTGGTGGTCGGGAGTATCAAGTTTGTGGAAGGCATGCGGGAGCAGGTTCTGCAGGGGCTGATCGAGAAGATCTCCCGGGTCCAGGCCGGGGTCTGACATCAGACTATCCCCTTCAACCCCCGGGTTGAAGTATGGAACCTTTTGGTAAGTGCGAAGAAATTCGCAGTTAAATGGTTTTTTTCCGGAAAAGAACCTATTTAAATGCTTTCTTACTGCTATGCAGGACAGATAGATATTTATAGATCAGAATGACAATTACATCTCACACTGCTGAGGCGATACAATATGCCATCGGGAAAGATCCGAGACCGGTACAACGAAACCCAGCACAGGATTGTTCATTACCTGCTGGGCGGTCTGTCGAAAGGAAAGCACTACTTCAAGTCCAAGTACATTGCGAAGGAACTTGGCCTTTCAGCAAAGGAGGTGGGAACCAACATGGCCATCCTCTCCGAGATCTGCCAGGAACTGGCGATCATCAAGTGGAGCTATTCAAACAGCACGACCTGGATGGTGACATCCCGGCCGGCGTAAATCCAGGAAATTACCCCTTTTCATGACAAAAATTGCGGAATTTGAATCGGCCATCGAGTTCGTGGCCGTTATCAATGAGCACAAAGACTGCCTGATGTCCCAGGACACCACCCAGGACGACCCGTCATGCCTGTGGTTCAACATCGACATCCCCAAGGGCCACGGGCTCACGGCCGGTGACCGGGTCCGGGTCATCATCGAGAAAGTATAACCTCCTCTTTTTTATTCTGTCAGTGGTCCTTCCACCACAGCAGGTTCTCCCGCTCTCCGGGAACGGGGGGCCATAAAGAGAAATTAGATATGGGATCCTCACGTATACCATAAGAGCGGGGCCATAGGGTAGCCTGGCCATCCTAGGAGACTGGGGGTCTTCTGACCTGCGTTCAAATCGCGGTGGCCCCATTCCAGAACCTTTTCATGCCGGAATTTTTACCAGGAGAGGGTGGTACTGCAGATGAAGTTTGATGACCGCTGTTTTGACTGTCTCCTCTCGCGGGTCATTCTCGAGTGCCGCCTCTGCGGTGCCGGTGAGGAGAAGACCCGTGAGGTCAGGGAGACCTGTGCCGCCCTGCTCGAAGAGCTCCGTGACGCACCGCTCCTCCACCCCCAGATCGCGAGCGCCATGCACCGGCAGGCGTACGAGCTGCTGGGGTCATCCGATCCCTTTGCCGCACTGAAAGAGGAGAGCACGCAGGAAGCCATGGCGGTCTGCCGGATAGTCCGCGGAGATCTCTCCGGATTCAGGGACTTCGTGCTCGCCTCGATCATCGGCAATACCTACGATTACGGGGTGAAAGGTCACACCGTCACCGGCGACTTCCTCTCCTACTTCAGGCAGGAGTTCGATGCCG
>Ga0209269_1000994_pt1 | contig 18011 bp, 16 predicted proteins | sample MTBAKMMethaMetaG_FD_187455 | JGI IMG/M metagenome (GOLD analysis project Ga0209269, IMG submission 187455) | Enrichment culture microbial communities from Arthur Kill intertidal strait, New Jersey, USA, that are MTBE-degrading - MTBE-AKM (Arthur... | ecosystem: Environmental > Aquatic > Marine >... | reverse complement strand
CGTTCTCCCGCACCCCCCGGCTGGGCTCAAAGACCGTTGCCCCTTCAAATTCCTCTGACGGGGCATAGCCTTTCGAGGGAAGGACGTACTGCCCGGAGGCTTTCCGCAGGACAAAGACATCGATGACGCTCGAGGAGTTCAGGGTCCGTTCGAGCGGACAGCCAACGTAGCGGGCGATCTCCCGGTAGAACTCGATGATCTTGTTCTTCTCGTTGATAGCCACGCAGAGTTCGACGTCCTTGAAGTTGTACTCGACCAGGAGGCAGGGGTCCTTCTTCCAGAGATCGCTGATGGTGCCGGTATACCGGACCTTGGTCTCACCAACCTCTGCCTCGGCCACGGCGTCGAGACGGTAAGACTCCCGCTGGGTGGTATGCATCTTCCGGTAGGCCGCAAGAAGGTCAAAGACTGTCCTGCCGCGGAGGGCGTTCCGCTCGGTCGGGCCTTCGAGCCGGGCAAGCGAGACCGGATTTTGCCCAAGGGCATCCATCCTTTTTACCAGGTAGGGGAGATCGAATTCCAGGAAGTTCCAGCCGGAGAGAATATCCGGGTCCCGATCCCGGATATAGGCGGCAAAACCCTCGAACATCGCGCGTTCGGTCTGGTAGGTCCGGATATCATGCGTTCCTGCGCAGAAGCACCCGTTTTCCAGCCCTTCCCGGGTGGTGAGGACCGCGAGGTCACAGTGGTCCGTTCCCGGGGCGAAGATGAAACTCGTGTAATCTTTGTCAAACGAGTCCCAGCAGGTGATGCAGATCACCGCATCGCGTGCCGGTTCCGGGAACCCCCGTTCGTCCTCGCATTCGATGTCGAGGAGGCAGATCCGGGCCGGGCACGAGACCTCAGCGGGCCGGACGTCCTGGTACGGGCAGACCGGGGCCGGGGCGGATACCCCGCCAGTCAGCCCCTGGTCGATCATGAACCGGGTGGTGAACAGGATATCGGCCTCGTAGTGGGCATACCGGTCACGGAGCTCCCGGACATCGGTCGGTTTTATGGTATAGAGCCTGCGGAGCATCTCGCCCCTGATGGAGCGGTAGGCAGCGCCTTCTTCGACCGTCACTTTTGCCGGGTGGGCCCCGGCATCCACCTGCGTGGCCGGAGCGTAGAAGTAGGGGCGAAAGCCGGTGACCTGGAGGTGACGGGGCTGCCGGTCGCGATCGCGACCGAAGATGTGGATGACCGGCCCCTCCGGGCCGACAGAATACTCCACCTGGTTGATGTCGATAGTTATCTCCCCGGCCGGGATTTCCCTGCCAATGCCTGCACACCCGGTCCCGGGGCGTTCGTTCTCGCTCTTCATAGTATTCGTTCAGATGCCAAGCCTGGTGCAGAGATCGGTGACGAATGCACCGGCAGCCTGGAATTTTTCCTGTTCCCAGCGGTCCAGGTCCCATTCCTCAATGGAGCGGATCCCGTCCCTGCCGATCACCGCAGGGACGCCCAGGGAGCACCGGTCAAACCCGTACTCACCGTCCAGCACGCACGAGCAGGGGATCAGGGCCCGTTCATCACGGGCGATGATCCTGATGAGGGTGGCGATATGCACGGCGGGTCCGAACTCCGTGCCTCCCTTCCCCCGGATCACCTCCATGCTCGCCATCCTGAGGTTCCCGAGGATCTCTTCCCGGGTATCCGGTGCGACCTCCCGCTCCAGCCGGGAGAATACGGGGACCTGGTGCTCACCATGCTCACCGAGCACCCAGGGTGTGCCGGGGATCCCGCGTTCCTGCAGCACCATTCCGAACCGGGCACTGTCGAGCTGCCCGCCAAAGCCGATGCACTGCCGGGGTTCAAGTCCCGTATTCCGGCAGAGATAATAGTTATTTGCATCCATCGGGTTGGTAACGGTAATCAGCACCCCTGAGAAGCGGGCCAGCGCCCGGCTGCAGCTCGATGCCACCGGCAGGTTGACCGAGAGCAGGTCCGCCCGTGTCTTCACCGCAGGATTGCGGGGGAGCCCCGCGGCAAAGACACAGATGTCCGATTCTGCGATATCCCGCCAGTCGGTGCTGACCGTGATATCGAGCCCGGTATGGGTGAGATCGAGCACCTGTGAGCGGAGCAGCGCCTCTGCCGTATCAAAGAGCACCAGCTCGTCCGCAAGCCCGAGGACGGATGAGAGGAATGCTATCTCCCCGCCGATTCTCCCCACCCCCAGCACTGCGAGCCTGGTCATAATCCTCAATATTGGGGAGCCTGAAATATAATACAACCATTGGAGAATCCGACCGTGCTGCCAAGACTGCGATCCGGAACCGTGAATGTCGGGGGAGTGTCCCTGGACAACCACCTCATCCTCGCTGCAGGAATCCTCGGGACCACGGGGTCGTCCCTGGCCCGTATGATGGAAAATGGGGCGGGCGGGGTGGTCACCAAGTCCATCGGACCGTATCCCTGCGATGGTCATCCCGGCCCCTGCGTGGTAGAGGTCGAAGGCGGGGTCCTGAACGCCATGGGCCTGCCCAATCCATCACGGGATTTCACTGACGAGCTCACCTCCCTTGAGGGAAAACCGGTCATCGCCAGCATTTACGGGGGGAGCCCGGCAGAGTTCCGGACCGTTGCCGGGTGGTTTGCGGGACGGATCGCGGCGTTCGAGCTGAATCTGAGCTGCCCCCACGCTGCGGGCTACGGCTCCTCGCTCGGGGCGGATCCCCGCCTGGTCGAGGAGTGCACCCGGGCGGTCAGCAGCCTCGGCATTCCGGTCTGGGTCAAGCTGACCCCCAATGTAACGGATATTACCGCCTGTGGTCTGGCTGCTGAAAGAGGGGGCGCATCCGCCATTGTTGCCATCAACACGGTGAAGGCCATGCGGATATCACCCGAGCTCCGGCGGCCGGTGCTCGGCAACCGTTTCGGCGGGCTCTCCGGGAAGGCCATTTTCCCTATCGCTGTCCGGTGTGTCTATGATCTCTACGAGGCATGTTCGATCCCGATCATCGGGTGCGGCGGGATAGCAACAGCGCGTAACGTGCTGGAGATGATAATGGCAGGAGCGTCTGCCGTGGAGATCGGCACCGCGGTGAAGGACAATACCCGGATATTCAGGGATCTTGCAGCAGATCTCTACGATGCGAACGGGATTCCGGCTGAGGAACTGGTGGGGTGTGCCCATGACTGAGGGATTTCCCAAAGCCTTCGAGATCACGGAGATCGTGGATGAGACGCCATCGGTCCGGACACTGTATTTTACGGAGTCGCTTGCCTTCAGGGCAGGGCAGTTCGTGATGGTCTGGGTGCCGGGTGTGGATGAGGTGCCGATGGCACTCTCTTCAGCATGCTCCATCACCGTCCAGGAGGTAGGGGAGACCACTGCCGCCCTCTGCGGCCTGCAGGAAGGTGACCTGCTGGGAATCCGCGGGCCGTTCGGGAACGGGTTCCCCGATGACGGCAGAATCCTGGCTGTTGCTGGTGGCGTCGGTGCCGCCCCCCTCCGCCCCCTGGTCATGGGTGGCCGCGTGGATACCCTGCTCCTAGGTGCGCGGAGCGCAGACGAGCTCCTCTTTTCCCGGGGGCTTTCCGGTGCCACCCGGCTGCTCCTGGCGACCGATGACGGTTCTGCCGGGCACCATGGGTTCGTGACCGATCTCCTCCTCCGTGAGGATCCTGCCAGGTATGACCGGATCTGTGTCTGCGGCCCTGAGCGGATGATGCATGCCGTGCTGTGCGCTCTCGACCGGCTGGGGATAGCCAGCCACGGGTTTTTCAGCCTCCACCGCTATATGAAGTGCGGCATCGGTCTGTGCGGATCCTGCTGTATCGACCCGGCCGGCCTCAGGGTCTGCAGGGATGGGCCGGTCTTTGGCGGTGATCTCCTGCTCCAGTCAGAATTCGGTCGCTACTGTCGCGACGCGAGCGGCAGAAAGAGACCGGTCTGAATGCTGCGAGCGTGAGGTATATATACAAACATTTTTCTTCCGAACGTGAATATAGCTGACCGTTCTCTTTTTAAAGGGAATAAAAAAACGATTGAATCCCTAAAATCAATTAGAAAGTTATTAATAACACCAGAAAAGATTTTAATCTTGACCCTATACAAGAAGTGAGTTTGGGGTTATTGGTTAAGGTAGACATTCGAGAGGTGTGTAGAAAATGACATTTCATCCCCCAGTCGCAATCGTGGCCAAGGCCGGCGATGCTGGGAAGTACAAGGTAGGGCTGCCTGCCTGGAACATGTGTCTCCGCGGGTTTATGGCTGGCGCCTACATCGCTATCGGCGGTGCTCTGGCTACAGTCTGTTCCACCGGCGTGGCTGCATGGGCAGGAGCCGGTATGGCAAAGCTGATTCTGGGAGCTGTGTTCCCTGTTGGGCTTATTATCATCGTGCTCACCGGAGCAGAACTCTTCACTGGTGACGCGATGCTTGCCCCGATGGCTGCTTTTATCCACAAGATCAGCTGGGCGCAGGTAATCAACCTCTGGGTATGGGTCTATATCGGAAACCTGATCGGTTCCGTTGTGTATGCCTACATCATGGCCTACGGACCCCTCACTGGCTGGAGTGCAGCTGGCGCTGGCAGTGTCAACGCTTTCGGACTGGCTGCAGTGAACATCGCCATCGGAAAAGTGAGTTATGTTGGTATGGCGGCCACGTGGTCGGCATTCCTGAAAGCCATCGGTTGTAACTGGCTGGTCAACCTGGCCGTGCTGCTCGGTATCTGCGCCGATGACCTGATTGGAAAGTTCTTTGGAATCTGGTTCCCGATCATGGCCTTCGTTTCCACCGGATTCGAGCACTGTGTTGCGAACATGTATTTCATCCCCGCAGGGCTGATGACCGCACCATTCCTCTCCGCTGAGCAGATAACGACAATCGGTGCTGCAAAAGTCGCCAGCCTGACCTGGGTTACCATGTGGACCAACAACCTCATCGTGGTCACCATCGGTAACATTATCGGCGGAATGTTCTTCGTCGGTGTCATCTACTGGGTCGCCTTCCGGAAAGAGATCGCAGCCCTCAAGTAGAGCAACGGATGAAAATAAGGAACACGGAGGTGAAGATCTCCATCATCACCATCTCGGTGGTGATCTTCTTCACCATTCTTTTATCGATAACCTACATTCTGACCCGCGATCCGATCATTATCTACATGGGAGTCCCGACCATCATCCTGCTCGCCGTTCTGCCGCTCGGCCTCAACTACCTGAGCCAGAAGCAGTATGCCGATCTCAGGCCGCAGTATGAACGGGAAGCCCGGCCGGTCCGCATCAAGATGATCAACCTGAACATGGTTGGCGAACCGGTCAGGATCGAAGGAATTGTCGAGAAAGTCCATTTCCAGATCCTCAACCGCCCGCAGTTCGTGGTCGCCGACCGCAGCGGTGAGATATCGGTCAAGATGTTCACCCATCCGGAAGAGAAGATTAAGGTGGGCGATGTCGTGGAGGTCCTGGGTTTGGTCATCAAGCGGTATATTGCGGGGGGCGACGCGGTTATCGATGGGGTCTCCATCAGGAAGATCGATAAATCGATCGAAGCCCGAAAGAAAGAGACCGGGAAACCGGCAAAAAAATCCTGAATTCCCGGGTTAAAACCCGGTTTTCAACCCGTCCCTGATACTCTTCTTCTGCGTCTCGATCAGCGGCAGGTAGTCCTCGAACAGGTGGATCCGGATGCTGACCGGGATGGGGATGTTGAGCGAGCTGATGATAGCCTTGCCCCGGTCCAGGGTCTGGATCTCGGTGTCCATGCAGGAGAGATCCTGCATGGTATTCCAGGAGACTACGTCCCGGGCGAAAAACGAAATTTAGTTAAAAAATAAATATAATAAATATAAGGCATGCACTTCGGTGGCACGAGCTTTCGTAGATTAATCATCATTGCCATCGTGGTTGGCATTGCATCCGGATTTGGATCGCTCCTCTTTTTCGAAGGTCTCAAACTGGCGACGCAATTTTTCATGGGTACCTGCTGGGGATATACCTATCCTGTTGAAGGACAGACTGCTGCAGAGATTGCCGGATGGGCTCCTCCCCCGGTCGTCTGGTACATCCTGCCCATTATCTGTTTTGGTGCCCTTGCCTCCGGCATCCTCGTCTCTCTGCTTGCACCCGAAACCGAGGGTCACGGGACGGATGCGGCCATCCGGGCATTCCATGGTGAGGGAAAAATACGGAGGCGTGTTCCGTTTGTAAAGGCAGTTACCGCCATTCTGACCATTTCTACCGGGGGGAGTGCCGGACGGGAAGGCCCTACGGCGCAGATCGCTGCCGGTATCGGGTCAATGGTTGCCGATATGCTCAAGCTTTCACAACACGAACGAAGAATGGCCTTAAACATCGGAATAGGGGCAGGCATAGGCACCATTTTCCTGGCTCCTCTCGGCGGTGCAATCCTTGCTGCGGAGATACCCTATCGGAGAGATTTCGAGGCAGGGGTGATTGTACCGGCTTTCCTGGCATCCATCATCGGTTACTCGATATTCGGTCTGTTCGTTGGTTTCGATCCCGTATTCGCGGAGTCCTCTATCGTGTGGAACGTATACCAGATCCCGTTTTTCCTCCTCCTTGGGTTGATTTGTGCAGGATATGGCTGGCTCTATGTCACGTCCTTTTACCGGATCCATGATGTATTCGCTGAACTGGTTGCCAGATATCACATCCCGAAATTTGTAAAACCGGTGATGGGTGCGTTTCTCACCGGAATAATCATCGTTTTTCTCTGCACCTTTGTTCCTTTCGGTGCAGAACTCGGCCTTGGCAGTCTTGGATCAGGATACGGGTTTGTCCAGCTGGCACTCTATTCGATGCTTCCTCTGGCGGTGCTCATCCTCCTTCCCTTCCTCAAGATCCTTACCACCTCACTTACTATTGGTTCCGGGGGAAGCGGCGGGGTTTTCGCACCCGGCCTGGTGATAGGGGCCATGATTGGAGGGATGACCGGGGTTATCCTCAATCTGCTCTTTCCGTCATTCTTCCCGCCGGAGACTATCCCGGCCTTTATCGTTATCGGGATGATTGCACTCTTTGGCTGTGTGGCATATGCGCCAATCGCGGTGATGATCATGGTGGTGGAGATGACCGCTAACTTTTCACTCCTGGTCCCGGCAATGGGCGCGGTGGCGGTGGCATGCCTGGTCTTTACCGGCAATGGCATCTATAGGGCACAGGTGGGGACAAAGGCGGATTCCGGAGCCCATCGGGGAGAATATGAGATCAGTATCCTTGCAAAGGTCCCTGCCGGATCCAGCATGACTCCTGCCGACCAGGTCATTGTCCTTCATCCCGAAGACAGGAGTGACCATGTGCTGACCATGATCAGGAACCATGGCCATACGGGATTTCCGGTTCTCCATAATGGGCAGCTGGTCGGCATTATGACCATTCAGGACGTGCGGCAGGTGCGGGAAAAAAAGGATCTGAATGTCCCGGTCCGGGCCGGAATGACCAGGGATCTCCTCACCATAACCCCCGATATCACCCTCGACAGGGCCCTGAAGATCATGATCGAGCACGACATCAACCATCTTCCGGTTGTGGATTCGCAGGATGCCGGGACCCTGGTCGGATTTTTGACCCGCACCGATATCATGAAGGCCTATGCACGGTGTTCACAGGTAAATTCAGGGTGACTGGTTTATCAGGAAATTCCACAGGGCTGTCCAACGGAACTTTCGCCCAAGGGAAGAGAACTCCCCCCGAATCCTGACACCAAGAAGAGAATCCGTCCGGGGTAGGGTCAGAACCCGGTTTTCAACCCGTCGCTGATACTCTTCTTCTGCGTCTCGATCAGCGGAAGGTAGTCCTCGAACAGGTGGATCCGGGTGCTGACCGGGAAGGGGATGTTGAGCGAGCTGATGATCGCCTCGCCCCGGTCAAGGGTCTGGATCTCGGTGTCCATCCGGGAGAGGTCCTGCTTCGCACTCCCGGCGATGATGTCCCGGTCGCCCTTGTCCCCGAGCCCCATGACGACAAAGGTGTTGATCTGGGCGAGCACCTTTGGATCGATGTTCTTCGGCTGCTGGGTGACCACGCAGAGCCCGACCCCGAACTTCCGTCCCTCCATGGCACACTCCCGGAAGACCTGGGTCGAGGACCCTCCTGTCCCGAGCACCCGCTGTGCTTCCTCGATAGTTATCAAAACCTGCGAGCGCTCCGCATTCTGGTCAAATACCCCGAACTGTTCCGAGGTCTCCCGGTGCTTCTCGAGGATTACCCGGGTGATGATGGAGAGGACGAAGAGTTCGCTTCGTTCGCTCATGTGCGGGATGTCGATGAGTACCACCTTCTTCTGGTGCAGGTGCTCCAGGATCTCGGGCAGGGCAGACCCCCGTTCACGGAAAAAGCGGCTGTTCCCCCTGGTTAGATTCTCAAGCCGCCGTTTAATGACACGCAGCGGGCCCGGGTTTGAGGTGCGGAGCCTGTGGGCGATTTCCCGGTCCCGTCCTTCAAGGGTGCGATAGCTGTCCGGGGTAAACGACTCGGGATCCAGCCGTGCAAAGAATCCGATAACATCGCTTCCCCGATACTCGTCGAGAGCATCCACGATATCCCGCTGGGGAAACGAGAGGTCATAGAGGATGGAGAGATCGGAGATCCGGAAATCATCGTATTCGATGGCAAGGGTGTTCAGACCATATTTCTTCCGCTGGGCTTCATCACGTGAGGAGAATACGGCCAGGCCATCCCTTCCTCCCTGGTAGTGCACCAGGCCGAGTGTCGGAGCCCCGGTAGACGAACGACCCCCCTGCAGGTACTCCCCGTGAGGGTCCACCACCAGGAGGCCGAACTGCCGTGCTCTCATACAGGAGGCAGAGAAGACCTTCATGAAGTTGCTCTTGCCCATCCCGGTGGTGGCAAAGACCCCCATATGCTGGGGGAGGACCTCGCTATGGATCCTGACCGGCACATCCCGTATCACGTCCTGCCCGCTCTTCATCATTCCCACCTCAATGTCCCCCATCACCTGGGTGAGGAAGGAGAGATCACGGGCATCCGGCACCTCGACCCGTGAGAACTTGGTGGGGATGGTCCGTGGCTTCCGGAACTTCCCCTCCCCATCCACGTACCCGAGCGGGACTGCCTCAACCCCTACGAAGACATCGTCACCGAGGCGGTAGAACTGCTCGGAGAACGGGCGCGTATCCCACCGTTCATCAGCAAAGTTGCTCTCATGGACCATGTCCGTGACCTTGGCAAAGAAGCTGTACCCTTTCTGCCTGTCGGCAATTTTCAGGATTTCGCCGACGAACAGTGTCTCGTCGTGGGGGACAATGAACCGGTACGCAAGCACGCTCGTGCCAATAAGACGGAACTTTGACCGGTCGCTGGTATCAATATCTTCTAAATTCATCATGGTAATCCCCAAACATCATCGCATAGCGGGAGAAATCGATCCCTTCGCGGTCAAGGGCGGCGATCATGTCCTGCCGTACCTGGCCGAGCACCGGCTGGCCGATCACCACCGTCCGGTGGGCTTCAAGGAGGGGGAACGGGTATCCCGGTATCCTTCCGTCATCAGCACACCCGGCCAGAAGGGAGAACGTCTGTTCAGTCCGTTCCCGGGACTGCTTTACCGGGAGTTCTACCTTGATCGGTATCCCGGTGTGCTGATGGAGAGAGGCAACATGCACCTCACCATGCTGCCACTGGGAAAACCGGGTCTGGTCGAGGATGGTTTCATCGACCTTCACCCGCCATGGGGATGCTCTCCCCAGGTCGGCGGCATACGCGGCGACCGCCGGCAAGAGCGGGTACCCGTCTCCGAATGTGGCGGCGGTCCGTTTCGCCACCGCGGCAAGCAGGACGCCCTTCCGCTCAGCCTGACCGATCAGCCTGGTGAGTACGGGATCGAGGCTCTCGTGGGAGACCCGGAGTGCCCCGTCCAGGAGCAGGAGATCGCCTCGTTCGAGCGATTCCAGGACCTCTCCGGCCATCCAGTACTCGAGGATATCCCTGGCCAGCGATGCCAGCATCGTCCGCTCATCATCCCCGAGGGTTTTTCCCGGGTCACTCCTGAAGCATTCCCGGTACAGGTGTGAGAAGTCGTCGGCTCCTTCCCCTGATCCCGAGGTTACCAGCAGGATCGGTGTCCGCTTCCGGTCGATCTCACCGTCGCGGAACAGGACTCCTCCGGCCCGAACGGCCGAAATGGTCATGCTCCCCGACTCAAGCACTACTGCGTTGCTCCCGTCGACTGCCGCGATCCTCGCGCCCCGGGAGGGAGTAACAGGCAGGACAGGGGTCTTCCCGGAACACCGGTCAAACAGGTCGGCAATGTTCTCCGGAAGCGCGGTGCGTATCCGTAACGTGGTGGCGGCCAGGGACTCGTCGTACCCGCTCCTCCGGCTCACTGGTTCACCTCCTGGATCCTGCTCGCCTGGTCGCTCCCAAGCTCGACCAGGAGGGTGTTTGCAAACTCGCCCTGCATCTCGGGGATGTGCGAGATGAGCAGGATCTGCGGGAAATATGATTCCTGCGACCGGAGCGCAAGCAGGAGGCTGTTTCGCCGCTCTTCGTCCTGGCTTCCGAAGATCTCATCGAAGATCAGGAAGGTGTTCTCGCAAACCCTGTTGAGATGGGCAAGGTAGCGGGAGAGCGCTATCCTGAGCGCCACTGCAATATTATCCTGCTCCCCCCCGCTGAACCGCTCGACCGGGTAGTCGTTGTCGATATCCCGGATGAGGAGGTTGAAGTCCTCGTCGATAAGCACCCGGTCGTACCTGCCGGAGGTAATTTCCCCGAGGATCCGTCCCACATCGGCTTCGATCCGGGAACGGACTACCTGCATCAGGTAGACGATGTACTCGGCCACGATCTTCCTGGTGGCCCGGAGCAGCTCCAGCTCGTCTTTGAGCCGGGCTGCTTCGGCTCTCGCTTCCTGGAGCTGTGACTGGAGCGACTCCAGCCGGGAGATTTGTTCGGCAAGCCGCGTCTTTTCAGAGCAGCAGGTCCGCAGTGTATCTTCAATAGCATGCAGGGCGGCATTCACCGCGGTGTGGTCTTCACCAGCCCAGCCCAGGGTAGCGAGGCTTTCCCTGATCTCTCTCTCCCGGGTCCTGAGGGATGCCTGCTCGGCCCGGGCCGCTTCCACCCGTTGCAGGATCTCCGGTTCACGGGAGAGGCGGTCGGTGATGCCGATAAATTCGTCACGCAGCGGCCGGAGGGCTTCCAGTCCGGCCTCGAGATCCCGCTTCCTGGTGTCATCATACCCGATCTCTGCCAGGACCGTCCTCTTTTCGGCAAGACGGGTCTGAAACTCTTTGATATCGTCCACGAGGGAATCACACTCCGCCTTGAGCACCGGCTCGCGCCCGAGCATGGCCGTAATCTCAGCCCGGCGGGCCAGTGCCGATTCGAGCGAAGCGATCTCCTCTTCGAGCGCCCGGTGCGACCGGGGATCATACCGGTCGATTCCCAGCCGGTGCATCTCCTCCTCTTTGCGTGTCATCTGGGAGACAGCCGTGGCGAGTGTGGCCTCCTCAGCCTCCCTGCGGGCAGAGAGATCGGCGAGCGCGAGTCTTGCCCGGTCAATCTCGCCACAATCTGCCCGGATTGTGCGTATCTGTTCTTCGAGGCGCGCCGATTCTTCCGCGACTGCATCGAGCTCTGCACGGGTCCGCTGCTCCTTGTCATCAAGGGACTGCAGCTTCCGGTCATACTCCCGCACCAGGGCATCGAAGTGCACACCGAGCGTCTGGTGGCAGAGCGGGCAGGCTCCGGACGATCCTGCCTGTCCGATGCGGTCGCGATCCTCCCTGACTCCGGTTCCCTCCTGCCGGAGCAGTCCGAGCCGTGCAGAGTGGTTTGCATGGTTCCCCGTGCATGCCCGGTACAGGCGCTCGGCCCCGGCAAGCTCTTCCTGTGCCGGGGTATACCTGGCCGCCTGCGCCTCCAGATCGCTGATGCGGAGCCCAAGCTGCCGGATCGATTCCCTGATCCCGCCGGCTCTGGCTTCCAGGTCTTTCCGGGCATGCTCCAGACTCCGGGCCTCGAGCAGTGCCCGCTCCCGGGCTCTCCGATTTTCGAGCAGGGCAGGGACCTCTGCCAGGGAGGCGAGTTCCTCCCGTGCCGGGCGAAATGAGTCGAGCTCGTCCATGACCTGGTGCCAGCGTGATTTTTTCTGCCCGATACCTGATTCCAGCGTGCGGATCTCATCCATGAGATTGCGGTAGCTCGGCTCCTGTTCCCGCAGGCGGACCAGCTCCTGCTCCTGCTCCCGGTAGATCCGGATACGGTCCTGTATGGCCGAGAGCCTGCAACGATCTTCCGCGAGCCTCTCATACGCCGCCTCTTCGGCTGCCAGCTGCTGGCCGGCATAGTCGAGGGCCTGCCGGAAAGCCCTGAGCTCGCCGAGCCCTTCGCTGACAGCACGTGCCTGCGTCCGCTGTCCGGTCAGCACCTGCTCTTCTTTCTCCCTCCCGGCAAGCCTGGTCCGGAACTCATCGAGCCTGGCGATATCCCCTTCCTCTCCGAGGGTCGCGGCCTTTGCCTCCTGGATTCGGAGAAGGCTCTCGGTCCGGTCGGCACGCTCCTTGAGCACTTCATCGCTCCGGGTCCGGAGATACTCGATCCCGAGCGCCTTCATGAACCATTCCTTCCGGGCGTATGGCTGGGTTTCGAGGAGGGCGAGGAGGTCCTTCTGCGCAGCGTAGATAGTGTTCCGGAAGTCGGCCGGGCCCATGCCGATGATCTCCTGGACCCGTGCCGATACCTCGCTGACCGACTTTGCCAGCTCCCGCTTTTCGGCATCGGACCGTTCCGGCCGGAAGTAGATGGATGCTTCATGGCTGCCCTTCCGGAACTTCCGGAGCACGGAGTACTCGGTTCCCCCAACAGCAAAATCGAGCCGCACCGCGCAGAACTCCCCTGGGCCGGCGAAGGAGGAGACGATATACTCGCTGCTGATGCCGCTCCCCTTCACCCCGTAGAGAGCAAAGAGGATGGCCTCGACGATGCTGCTCTTGCCGGTCCCGTTGTTCCCGATGATCCCGGTGATGCCGTCCCGGAAATGGATATCGGCGTTCCGGAAGCGCTTGAAGTTGGTCATCTCAAGGCGCTCAAGGAGCATGATCCCTCTCCTCCCGGAGCGCGAGCTCCAGCGCTGCCAGTCCCTCCCTCCGGATGAACTCTTCGTCACGTCGGCCCAGGTTCTTTCGGGAGAGGAAGCTCCCGAACTCGGCGAGATAATCCACGGCATGGAGATCCTCCATATCGGGGAGCGGAATATCTTCCTCCCGGATGATGGTCTTCACCCTGAGGTCGAGGAGCCGTTCGCGCTCCCCGGCCAGGGCCTGGTGGTCGATGGCCTTTGACCGTTCCCGGTCCTGGCAGATCACGGTCACCTGGACCAGGGAGAGCGGTTCGGGAGATGCATCATCAAGCCTGGCCCGTATCAGCCCCGGGATGGCCCGGGCCGGTTCATCGGTGCAGTCGATGGTGCCGAGGTCCATCATAGGGGTATGAGGGAGCTCCAGGTGTTCGACGCCCCCGGTTGCGGTATCAGCCATCAGGCCGCCCTTGGTATCCCCGATCTCACCGTAGGTCAGGTACTCGGGGGACCCGCTGTACCAGGCCCGGGTCCCCACCCGCACCTGGCCATGGAAGTGACCGAGCGCGATGTAATCGAACCGGCCGGAGAGCATGGTAGCATCGATCTCATGCTCGGATACGGTGTTGAGTTTCTTCTCCCGGAGCGTGCTGGCCAGGCCATGGGTGACCAGGACATTCACACTCCCGGAACCGAATTCCACGGCATCGTACGCTGTCCGGTAGTCTTCAGCCCTGAGCATATTGGGGATGAGATGGAAGATGGTGTCATCGATCTCGACCTTCTCGTACCGGTAGGAGTAGGCCGCATGGAGCTCCGCCGGGTGGTACTCGAGCACTTTGAACGGCGACGGGGTATAGCGGGTCTTGGCCATACTATGGTTTCCAGCGACCATCACCACCGGGATCCCGGCATCCGCGAGGAGATCGAGGGCTTCGAGTGCCGTGGTGTAGGCCATGGTCTTCGGCCGGACATGGTCGAAGAGGTCGCCGGCATGCACCAGGACATCGGGTTTCAGCGCGATGATGCATCCGACGGCATCGAGAAAGTGGCGGTAGATGAGCTGCTCACGGAGGTTTCCTCCCGTTTCAGGATCGATACGCTGGAACTGGGCAAGGCCAAGGTGTGTATCGGCGATGTGGGCAATCTTCATCTCTCACTCATCCTCTTTTGAGCATGCGCATAAAGGGTGGGGCCGGGCATGGTGAAACTGTCCGGCCCGGTGATCAGCTATCTTATAGTCCCTTCGCAATATTAGTATGGTGATTTGGTGTCCAAACGGGCTGTTGACGCAGTTTTTGAGGGTTTATTCATTCTTACGGACCTCAGGGCCATGCTTCGCGAGACCGCTCCGCACCATGCCCTTTCCGGGAGCCAGCGCGAGCAGGTCCAATCCCTCCTTTCCCGCCTGGAAGTGGAGATTTCCTTCATACGGGAGGACCTTGGCTGATGAAGTGCACCAGCGGGTTCGACGTGCGGGATGTCGATGAGTGCTGTATCAATATCGATCCCATCCAGGTCGGCGGGCGCCTGACCGCCGATGCCATGAAGGCGGTCATCTCCTACGGTGACGGCTATTCGGTCTGCGACCAGTGCAGGAAGCCCTTCCGGCTCGACTACATAAAAACCCCTCCCATCGACCAGTTCCACCGGGATCTCGCGGCATTCGTCAACATGGACGTTGCCCGGGTGGTTCCCGGAGCCCGCCGGGGATTCCAGGCGGTGGCCGATACCTACGTTGAGAAGGGCGACCCGGTGCTGATCACCGCCCTCTCCCACTATACCGAAGTTCTCGCCATCGAGGGCAGGGGAGGGGTGATCCGCGAGATCCCGAAGAGCGCTGGGAACATCATCACACCGGACGCCGCTGCCGGGAAGATCGAGGAAGTTATCCGTGAATTCTGTCGTCCCCCGGTTCTCCTCTTCCTCGACCACTATGATTACCAGTATGGCAACTGCCACCCGGTCGGGGAGATCATCAGAATCGCCCGGCAGTACGATATCCCGGTGCTCTACAATGGCGCCTACACCGTCGGGATCATGGAGATTGACGGGAAAGCGCTCGGGGCAGACTTCGTGGTCGGGTCCGGTCACAAGAGTATGGCCGCCCCGGCCCCGTCCGGGATGCTGGCGGTGACCTCAGAGCGGGCCGGCGAGGTCTTCCGGACCACCGGCGCGAAGACCGATGTGACCGGCCGCACCTTTGGTATCAAGGAGGTGGGGATGATGGGATGCACCCTGATGGGGGTGACCCTGATGGGCATGATGGCCTCGTTCCCCCATGTCCGGGAGCGGGTGAAGCGCTGGGACCAGGAGCTCGCCAACGGAAACCTGGTCGTGGAAGCCCTGCGATCGATCGAGGGGACGGTTGTCCGGAGCGAATATCCCCGGAAGCACACCCTGACCCGGGTGGACACCATCAACTCCTTCGACCACATCGCAAAGACCCATAAGAAGCGGGGGTACTACTTCTCAAGCGCCCTGAAAGAGAAGGGCATCGCCGGAATCATCCCCGGGGCGACCAAGGTCTGGAAGTTCAACACCTATGGCATGACCCGGAGCCAGGCCGAATACGTGGCTTCATCATTCATTGAGATCGCAGAAGAGAACGGTCTCCCGGTGACCCGCTGAGCGATGGATGGCAGAAGGCGGAAAGAAACCGCCCGACCACCCACTCATTTCTCACTTCGGGGTGGAACATGACACCGTACACGGGACGGACCGGATCCCGGAACACCTGGATGCAGCGGTCCGACTCGGCGAGGGTGTGATACCCCGGCGGCAGGGTGCAGGCGTATCCGTGCAGTTCATAAGCCTCGAAAGCCCGGTTTTCGGGAAGGATCGGATCCTGCGCTGTCACCCGGATCTTTGTCATCCCTATCTCGTGGCAGGGGATGACCCTGCCCCCCGCCAGGAGGGCGAGGACCTCCATGCCGGCACAGATGCCGAGCACAGGAAGACCGGTCTCTGCTATCCAGGAGAAGGATGCCAGGTCTCCGAGGAATCCATTGTCCATGACCGGTGTCCCGCACAGGATGATCCCGTCACAGTCCCGGGTCGCCTGGTCCGGACACCGGGTATAGTGCACGATACGGTAACCGGCCCCCTCTCTTTCGATAATCCGGGCGATGGGAAGGACGAACTCTTCAAACCCGAGCGAGCCATCCCGGTAGCAGAGATCAACGAGCAGGATCACTTCTCCACCAGCCGTGCATCGGTAATCCGGTAGACCCCCCGGAAGTTCCGGTACTCGCTTTCTGCCCGCATAACCTCGATCCTTTTATTGAAGAACGGGGCATCGGCAACAAAGGTCTCGTACTCCCCGCCCTCCCCGGTCAGCGTGATCCGGTACTGCTCTGCATACTGCTTCAGCAGGGCCAGGGCACGGGCATCGATCCGTCTCCCCAGCCACGATGCATCAAAGGGGGCGGAGAAGACCCCTGACACCAGGATTTCGTAGCCCGTGCCGATCAGGGCCTGCATATAGGTTTCCTGGCCGGTGTGCCAGAGCGGGTTGAAACACCAGAGCGATCGTTCACGGCAGAGGCGCTGGATCCGGCTGGCCTGGTACACGGAGAGGATGGCCCCGGTGACCACTCCTTCGATCCCGTACCGCTCCCGGGCGAGGTCAAGCGCCCTTCCGAGATCGGCCAGCTCCTCCTCTTTTCTCCCGGCGCTCTCCGTCTCCACCAGCGGGAGCTCCGCTGCCTCTGCCTGGAGGCGGACGAGCCGGACGTTCGGGGTGTGGAAGAGGTAGCTCTCTTCGTTCTCTGCATGGACGGTGATCAGGCAGGCCACCTCCTCCCGGTCCATGGCCATCCCGCAGGAGAAGATCGAGTCCTTTCCCCCCGAGCAGAGCACCCCAAGCTTCATGGTTCCTGGAGAAGGGTTTCTCTTCCGGATGCTTGAAACTGACCGGAAGCCCGGAAGGTTTTATGAGCGCAGAGTTCCCGTATTCCTCTTGGAGGCCTGATACATGAAAACCCTGGAGTTGACCTCTCCTGCATTCACACCGGGGGCGCGAATACCCCCGGAATTCACCTGCACCGGAAAGAATGATTCTCCCCCGCTCTCCTGGGGATCTGTCCCGGACGGCACCGCGAGCTGTACGATTATCTGTGAAGACCCGGATGCTCCGTCCGGCACCTTCATCCACTGGATCCTGTACAACATTCCGCCCGGCACCACCAGCCTTCCCGGGGGAATTCCCCGGAAACCCGTCCTTCCCGACGGGAGTGCCCAGGGCCTGAACGACTTCGGGAGGATGGAGTACGGCGGTCCCTGCCCGCCGCCGGGAAAACCGCACCGCTACTTCTTCCGGTTCTCTGCCCTCGATACCCCTCTCCACATCCGGGCCCCGGTCACGCGGAAGAGTATCGGTGCGGCCATGGGAGGGCATGTCATCGGGATGGGTGAACTGATGGGGATCTTCTCCCGATGATCTCCATGGCGTCCCGTTCCCGGGTCGCTGACCTCATGACCGCGGGCGGGAGAGCATCTGGTATGACAGCGACAGCTACCTTTGCGGCCGGGTGCTTCTGGGGTGTTGAGGCATCCTTCCGCCAGATAAAGGGGGTCCTCTCCACCAGGGTCGGGTATATAGGGGGAACGACTGATCACCCCACCTACCACGAGGTCTGCACGGGCAGGACCGGGCATGCGGAGGCAGTGGAGATCACCCATGACCCTGCGGTGGTCACCTACCAGGAACTCCTGGACGTCTTCTGGTCGATCCACGACCCGACCCAGCTCAACCGGCAGGGACCGGATACCGGCACCAACTACCGGTCGGCAATATTCTATCATTCCCCCGGGCAGAAGCAGCTGGCAGAAGAGTCAAAAGAGCGGCTCCAGGGGTCCGGCCGCTTCGGTTCGCGGCGGATCGTGACCGAAATCGTGCCTGCGGGGATATTCTGGCCGGCGGAAGAGTACCACCAGCAGTATTTTGAGAAGCAGGGACGGTCCGGGTGTCACCTTTAGGGTGTTTCTGCAGCTCTGTGGCACGGGTGCAGGCAGCACC
>Ga0209269_1000992_pt1 | contig 18064 bp, 18 predicted proteins | sample MTBAKMMethaMetaG_FD_187455 | JGI IMG/M metagenome (GOLD analysis project Ga0209269, IMG submission 187455) | Enrichment culture microbial communities from Arthur Kill intertidal strait, New Jersey, USA, that are MTBE-degrading - MTBE-AKM (Arthur... | ecosystem: Environmental > Aquatic > Marine >... | reverse complement strand
TGGTGGACCAGCTGAGGGCCCAGGGAAAGAAGGTTGGTGCGCTGAAGATCAGACTGTTCCGACCGTTCCCGGCAGAGGACGTGGCCAAGATGCTGAAGGGCAAGAAGGCCGTGGCCGTGATGGACCGTGCCATGAGCCCAGGGACCGGGGGCGCGCTATACTCCGACATAACACAATCGGTATACCAGATGGAGGATGCGCCCCGGGTGATCAATTACGTGTATGGGCTTGGGGGAAGGGACGTTATGCCAGCCCAGTTGACCGAAGTGTACGAGGATCTAATGAACGGAAGAGGAAAGCGCATCAACTACATGGGGGTGAGGATCTGAACCTTAAGGAGCTGACGCACAGCGAGGTGCGTATGTGCGAGGGGCACCGGCTGTGCGCCGGATGCGCCGAGCCTATCATCGCCCGCCAGGTGCTGATGGGCACGGATAAGCCTGTGATCGTGACCAACGCCACCGGGTGTTTCGAGGTGTCCACCACCATCTATCCGTTCTCCTCCTGGGAGGTCCCGTGGATACACACGGCCTTCGAGAACGCCCCGGCCACAATGAGCGGGGTGGAGGCGGCGTACAAGTCCCTGAAGCGCCAGGGCAAGCTGGACGATGAGATCAAGTTCGTGGCCTTCGGAGGAGATGGAGCGACGTACGACATCGGGTTCCAGTCCCTGTCTGGTGCGATCGAGCGCGGACATGACTTCTTGTACGTCTGTTTCAACAACGAGGCGTACATGAACACCGGTATTCAGAGGAGCGGCGCCACCCAGATGGGAGCGGCCACCACCACATGCCCTGCGGGCAGCTGCATACCGGGGAAGAGGGAGTTCCCCAAGGACCTGACCAAGATCGTGATAGCTCACGACCTGCCCTATGCCGCGCAGGCCTCTCCGCACAACTGGAAGGACCTGATCAGCAAGTCCAAGAAGGGATTCGACACCCCCGGGCCGGCGTTCATCAACGTCATCTCGCCCTGCCCCCGCGGTTGGAGGCACGACGGCTCACAGACCATCGCCATGTCCAAGCTGGCCGTGGAGACCTGTGTCTGGCCGCTGTACGAGTTCGAGAACGGCAAGTGGAGCCTGACCGGAGAATCCCTGCGCATCGCCGAGGGGTCCAAGGAGAAGAGGCCCGTGTCCGACTGGCTGAAGTCCCAGGGTCGCTTCAAGCATCTTATGAAGGGCAAGTTCACCTCGGTCGCCGATGAGATCCAGAACAACATCGACACCAAGTGGGAACAGCTTCAGAAGCTCTGCAAGATGTGAGAGAAACCCCTTCACAACCTTTCCTTTTTCACTTTTTTTCCTGTGAGCTTACGCACTTTATCCCAAAGAAATGTTCCATGGCCGCCTGATACTCCCTTCGACCGATCTGGTGGAAGGGATCACAGTGCTCAGGATAATGGAGGTAAACGTAATCAGGGCATATCTCCCTGCATATACAGGCGATGCCTTCCATCTCGCTCAAGTTCTCCTTGACCAGGGTGATCTGCACCCGGAAGGAGCCGTTGAAGCGCCGCCTGGCCTCCTTTATGCCTTCCAGCAGGTCATGGAACCTTATCGAGGGGTGGGGGCGGTTGACCTTGTTGAAGGTCTTCTCGCTGGCCGCGTCCAACTTGGCCACCACGATATCGAAGGCGTCGAGGCCGTCCAGAATGCACTGATCTCCGAGCATGGAGCAGTTGGTGAGCAGCGCCACTTTCTTGTTGGAGACCTCATGCAGCTGCCTGGCCAACTGGAAGATGTTCTTCGCCAGCAGGGGTTCGCCAGTTCCCTTGAAGATCACCGTGTCGCACTCATCGTGGTGCATACATTCGCCCACCTGCTGCATTAGATTAGGGACGTCGATGAAGTCGGTGCGGTCCAGGAGAAGCATCCCTCCGTGGCCCAGGCTGCAATATACGCAATTGAAGTTGCATATCTTGGGATGGCGGCTTATGGGATCTACCGCGATCACCTTTCCCAAGCCCAGGGTCCTGATAGGTCCGTAAACCACCCGCATTCGCCTACTCCGCTCTCACAAGGGAAGGAGATAGGACATAAAGGTTTGCCAATCAGGCCTCTTCAGAGCTCTCCAGGAACTCGTTCCATAGCGCAAGGGTCTCCCGGGCCTCCTCTTCGTCCACCTTCTGTATGGCGAAGCCGGCATGGATGATGACATACTCACCTACCTTGGCTTCCACCATGGACAGGTTGGTCTTCCTTATCGCCCCACCGAAGTCCACTTCGGCCTCGTCACCGTTGATGGACAGTATCTTTGCTGGCATGGCTAGGCACATCTTGCTCACTCCGACATTATCTTCAGTATGGCCTCTGCCGGTTGCCCGTCGCATTCCTTCAGCGCCTTCGTGGCCTTCTCCTTCGAAGCCCCGGTCTGGGACATGACCAGTTGCACATCCTCCTCAGGTATTCCAGGTTCTTCCACCTTGGCCTCTTGACGGGACCTTACCTCGGTCTCACCGACCACCTGATATGTCTTCTGGCCCTGCATGGTTACGCAGGTGACGGCCGCGTCCTTGATGACGTACTCCTTGTCAGCGGTCCTGATGATAACTTCCTCTACATCGGCCATCTCCTCCTGGGAAATGCCCATTCGTTTCATGGCCTGCTTCATCTGACGCGGGTTCACGCCCCTGCCCATTCCTGGCATCATGTGATCGTTCGACGCATTATTGCTGCCTGTATAAAAATGGTTGGGAATTTGGGACGCCGTTGCTCAGAACAAAGTGGTCTGCTGCACGTTCATCTGGACTATCATTGAAGGGTCATCCGCTCGCGGATCGTTCACCATGTCCGATACTGGGTATATCTCCATCCCTTCGGACGGGTAGGGGGTGAAAAGCTCGCGCAATGTATCTTGAGAAAGGACCTCTTTGGACGACCACTCCTCCTCCCGGTCGGCAGGGATCACCACGGGCATTCTTCCATGCACCGGGGACACGACGTCATTGGCTTGAGTGGTGAGTATGGAGAAGGTGACCAGCTCCTTTCCCTCACCTTTCCAGGTATCATAGATCCCGGCCATGGAGAAGTACTTCTGGTCCTTCAAGCGGATGTTGAACGGACGTTTCCGTTCCCCCTGCCTCTGCCATTCGTAAAAACCGGTGGCCGGTACCAGGCACCTCTGCCAGTTCAGAAGTTTCTTGAACATAGGCTTGTCCAGGGCTGATTCGGAGCGGACGTTGATGAGCTTCAGGCCGAACTCCTCGCCCCGGGCCCAGTGGGGGACCAGCCCCCAACGCATCCAACGTAGCTCGTTCCTCTCCCCTCCTACGATGACCGGGACCTGCTGGAAGGGGGCGATGTTGTAGCGTGGCCTGACATCGGGGTCCTCCGGGATACCGAACCTGGTAGAGAAACCATAGACCAGGCCGAGGGAGAAACGGCCGCACATGATACATGATTGATTTAAAAGGGGTTAAAAGGTTTGAGTAAGGGGTTTGTGAGATCACTTCATAGTACCCTTAGGTAGCGCTGTATCTCCCAGTCGGTCACATACTTGCGGTACTCGTCCCACTCCAGCCGCTTTATGTGCAGGTAGTGGTTGAATATGTGCTCGCCCAGCGCCTCCTTCATCACCTTGCTCTCGGCCAACACGTTCAGCGCTTCACCGAGGTTCATGGGAAGGTCCACGATCTTGTTCCTCCGGCGCTCTTCCGGGGACATGTGGTAGATGTCCTTCTCGATCGGCTCGCCCGGGCTCAGCTTGTTCTTTATTCCGTCAAGACCGGCAGCCAGCATTGCCGCGAACTGCAGGTATGGGTTTCCAGCCGGATCGGGGTTCCTCTGTTCCACCCTGGTCCTCATGCTGCGGCCTGCGGGTACCCTCAGCAAGGCGCTGCGGTTCATGTTGGCCCATGATATGTAGCAGGGAGCTTCGAACCCAGGCACCAGGCGCTTGTACGAGTTGACGTGGGAGGCCAATATGGCACAGTTCGCCGGGGCGTGGGCCATCAGCCCGCCCATGTAGTTCATGGCCATCTCGCTCAGGCCCCACCTGCCGTCAGGGTCGTAGAAGGCGTTCTTTTCCTTGTTCGATAGCGACATGTGGACGTGCATCCCGGAGCCGTTCTGTCCGAACAGAGGCTTGGGCATGAAGCTGGCATGAAGGCCATGCTTCATGGCGATGGACTTTACACCGAACTTCAGGGTGAGCATACGGTCGGCCATGGTCAGCGCGTTCTGGTAGCGCAGATCGATCTCCAACTGACCGGGCGCCACCTCATGGTGCGCGGCCTCCATATCGTATCCGAGTTCGTCGAACGCCAGGACCATCTCCTTCCGGGCGATCTCGCCCTTGTCCTGGGGCATGAGGTCGAAGTACCCCCCGGCATCTGCCGGTACGGGGACCGGGACCCCGTTCTCGATGGGGAACATGAAGAACTCGAACTCTGGGCCCACGTTGAAATCATATCCCATCTCCTTTACCTTGTCGACCATCTTTTCTAGGGCATACCGGGGATCGCCCTTGAAGCGGTTGCCGCTGTGGTCTGATATGGTGCACATGAAGCGGGCGGTCTTTACACCCGAGTCTATCCAGGGGTATATCTGGAAGGAATCCAGAATGGGGTTTGCCCTCATGTCAGATTCTTCTATCGTCGCATAGCCCAATATCGAGGAGCCGTCAAGGAACACCCCTTCGTCTATGACGCTCTCCACCCTTGTGGTAGGAATGGACACGCTCTTGACCGTACCCAGGATGTCCGAGAATTGCATCTCGATGAACTTGACGTTCTCCTTCTTCACCTTCTTTAAGATGTCCTCTTTCATCTCATCGAGGTTCTTGTTAGCAGGCATTAATATGGGGTTACACGGAGGTATGTTATATAATTTTCTAGGCGACAAATGTGCATTTACGGATTGTTTACATATTCAAATGCACAATTTCACCAAGTTGTTGTGTACAAATAATCATTTTTTAAGGATTATATGCATTTTTCGAGCAGAAGGACAAGCTCTTGCAGCAGAATGTTCGCATCAACAGGGCCAGGCGTACCTCCGCTGGCGAAGCCAGGCTTGCCACCGCCTCTACCTCCGTGTGGCGCCAGAACTTGATTGAGCAGTGAGGGGCAGTCCACCTCGACCTCCGCCGAACGGGCCAGGACCAAAAAGGTCTTGTCGTCCTCGGATGCCAGGGCCGCTATGGAACCGCCTTCCGCGACCAGTTCGTTGGCCCTCTCCATCAGCAGCTTGCGGTCCAGTCCAGAGAACGCCCCCCTGTACATTTTACAGCCGCCCAGCGTTTCGGGCTTGAAAGAGGAAAGGGCCAGCTTGCCGTAGGTCCTCAAGGCCTCACGGCCCCTTAGCAGCTCCCTCTCCCTATTGTCAAAGGCGGTCAGGCTGTCCTGGGGCAGGGCGCCCATCCTCTCTGCCAGCATCAGCGAGCGGACGGACATTTCCACCGCCGCCCTGATGGCCTCCGGTCCCACCAGGAACTCTATCTCCCAGTCCCCTGCCGGTTTGGCCGAGGTGAACTTGCTGACCAGAAGCATACCGATCTCCGAGGCGTTCATGAGGTGGACACCGGCGCAGGCCGCTTGATCGTAATCACCTATGCTCACCACCCTGACCATCGGGTCGCTGATGCGGTCCAGCCTGACCCTGGGTCCCCCCTCGCCCATGCTCTGGCGGTCCACCTTTTCGCAACGTACGGTAGCGCCCTGGGTTATTATGGAGTTGACCTCTTGGACCGCCTCCCTTATGATTTCCCAGTCCAGTTGACCCTTGACGATCAGCACCTTCTTCTCCAGGCTCAATGAGATCTTGACCAGTTCCATCTCCGTGCGCCTGGACAGGGCGGAGAAAAGCATGTGCTCCCCGGTGTGCGCCCGCATCAGTTCGTATCGGGCGTCCCAGTCCAGTTCCCCCTTGATCATCTGGCCGACCGAGAGACCGTGACCGGGGACCGTGTGAACTATCTCCTCCTTTCCCTTAAGCCCCATGACCGGAACGCCGTTCAGCGTCCCACGGTCCTGGGCCTGTCCCCCTCCGCCTGGATAGAAGGCGGTGCGGTCCAAGGTGACCCCGTCACCCTCCACCTTCAGAACGGTGGCGGTGAACTCTCTCATGTATGGGTCGTCCTCGTAAAGCTTCAGGGTCATGGTCGGTGGATGGCATAATGCCCGTAAATAGTCCACGCTCCATTTCGTCGTCGGGAGATTAGACATATGCGCACCTCGTTTATTATCTTAAAAGACATATATCTAGGCGGACATATCCCATACGGATGGCAGGTCGTTCACCATGTTAGATGATTTGGACAAAAGGATCGTAGAGGAGCTTTGCATTTCCAGCCATGGTTCTTCCAGGGCGATAGCCAAGCGCTTGGGGATTCATCCTACCACCCTTATCCAGAGGGTACGGACCTTGGAGAGCGATAATGTGATCCGAGGCTATCGGGCCAACGTGGACTATATGAAATTGGGCTATGAGTTCATGGCCATCGTGCATATATACGTGGAGGGAGACCTGATGGACATCCAGCAGAGCATCAAGGAGCTCAAGAACGTGGTCGCCGTGCTGGACGTGACCGGGGAGTGCGATTCCATCGCATGGGTGGCCTGTCGGTCCAGGGAGGAGTTCAGTCAGGTCGTCAAGGACATGCTGACCATCAAGGGAGTGAAAAAGACCAACACCTACGTCATCCTGAACGTGATAAAGGACCCTTTCAACTTCCTTCCCGACTTCAGTCCCGAAGAACATAAATGATGCGCGGACGGGCGCAATCCGTCCAACTAACTTTTTATATACCGGCAGTTTGGACTATTTAATGGAAAATAATTGCCATATGTGGGCAAATTGATTATCTCCGATTGGACAAGAGTTTAATATTGTTTGTACATTACTCCGGCTCACCGACCATATCCAACCAGAGGAATGGAAATGTTGAGGACACACCATTGCGGACAACTTACAAAAGGGGACCTTGGCAAAAGAGTGACCCTCGCCGGTTGGGTAAGGTTCTACAGGGACCATGGAGGAGTGCTTTTCTACGACATAGCAGACTCCCATGGGAGCACACAAGCGGTGTTCGACCCTGAGGACTCCAACAGCGGGGACTTGGACCGGTTGGGGAAAGTCCTCAATAATATCGGTCGCGAGTTCGTCGTGACCGTCACCGGCACTGTGCGAGAAAGGGTGGAAGGCACTACCGACGCCCGTAACCCCACTGGTGAGATCGAGGTTCTGATAGGGGACGCGAAGGTCCTCAGCCGTTCCAAGCCAATACCATTCGAGGTGGCTGAACAGAAGAACTCCATGCTTCCGGGGGAGGACCTGCGCCTGAAGTACCGCTACCTTGACCTTCGTCGCAAGGAGATGAGCGCCAACCTTAGGTTCCGTTCCAAACTGATCGCCTGTGCACGACACTACCTGGAGTCGCAGAGCTTCATGGAGGTCGAGACGCCCATGCTGACCCGCAGCAGCCGAGAGGGCGCGCGGGACTTCCTGGTGCCCTCGCGCACCATACCCGGGCAGTTCTACGCCCTGCCCCAATCCCCTCAGCTATACAAGCAGATGCTGATGGTGGGCGGAGTGGAGCGCTACTTTCAGATCGCCCGCTGCTTCCGTGATGAGGACAGCCGCGCCGACCGCCAACCGGAGTTCACCCAGCTGGACCTGGAGATGTCCTTCGTGGAGATGGAGGACATCCTATCCATCGTTGAGGGCATGTACGCCTATGTTTGGAAGGAGATGTTCGACGAGGAGCTTCGGACACCTTTTCCCCGCATCGAACTGAAGGACGCCCTGTCCAGGTATGGCACGGACGCCCCTGACGTACGCTTCGGGCTGGAGATGGAAGAGGTGACCGACCTGGTGCGCGATGCCCCATATGAGATATTCCAGAAGATATTGGGCAAGGGCGGCATGGTCACCTGTGTGAACCTGAAGGCCGCTCTGATCAAGGAGCAGGACGCCGACGGCGCCGTTGGACGCAAGCAGGTGGACCGCCTCATCGAATGGGCCAAGTCCCAGGGCATGGGCGGGCTGACCTGGATGAGGATGACGCCGGAGGGGCTCAGCTCCAACATAGTCAAGTACTTCCCGGAGGAGGTGCGTGGAGCGATAGCCGAGCGCACCAAGGCCGAGCAGGGGGACCTGTTACTGTTCCTAGCCGGCTCGCGCGAAAGCACGCTGAAGGCCGGAGGACAACTACGATTGAAGTTGGCCAAGGACCTTGGGTTGCTGGAAGGCAAGGGCCATCAGTTCGTCTGGTTGGTCTCCTGCCCTCTGTTCCAGAAGGACCCCGCCACCGGCGGGCTGACCTCGTTCCATCACCCCTTCGTGAGGCCGGTGGGAGACGTCATACTCGAGGGCAAGGAATGCAGCCAGACCATGGGATACTCCTACGACCTGGTCTTTGATGGCAGCGAGATCGGTTCCGGTTCCATGAGGAACCATGATGCCGATATGCAGCGCAAGGTGTTCAGCATCCTGGGGATGGATGAGAGCGCCATGCAGCGTGAGTTCGATTTCTTCCTGGAGGCCCTGGAGTTCGGGGCTCCGCCGCACGGCGGCATAGGCATGGGCATGGACCGCCTGTGCGCCATGCTGCTGGGCTGCGAGAGCATCCGGGACGTGATAGCGTTCCCGAAGAACAAGAAGTTCCAGTCTCTGGTGGACGGCGCTCCGACCAGAGTGGAGGAGGCCAAGCTGTCCGAGCTACAGCTGCTGTGCTTGGCCGACGAGGACGAAGAGGTCTAAACCCTTTTTTCCAATTCCTTTCTAACCTCTTCCACCACTTCTTTCGAGGAGTAGCGGCCCTTGCTCTCCTTCATGACATGTCCGATCACCTTGTTGGCCGCCTTGGGGTTCTTGCGGTAGTCGGCGAGCACTTCCGGATGAGCGTCCACGAATTCGGATATCAGACGGGCCAGGTCCGCATCGCCCTCCGCCGCTTCCTCCTGATGGACCCCGGCCAGCTTGAGGAGGCGGCGCTTAGCCTCGTTGTCGGTTATGCGGTCCTCCTGATCGTCCTTCACGATGAGCTTGATCTCCGGCCACTTGGCAGGGTCCTGCAGAGCGCCCCAGTTGGCTGATATCGTTCCCATGGTCCAGGTCACCGCCCTCTCCGGCGGGACGATTATGCACAGCTCCTCGAAGAGGTCGGTCAGGGCGGTAGAAGTAAGCACCATCTGCCTGGCGGTGGCCTCGCCTATACCATGCGAGACGACCAGGCGTTTGGCCCTGACCAGAGGGGTCTCCTTCAGGTCCAGGGACCGGGCCATCTCTCCGATGAGGAACTCGCCCAGGTCGGGCTCTCCTATGTAACCGTAGTCCTCCTCTGTCTCCTTTTCCCGGGCGGAGGTGGTCACCTTGCGCTCCTCATCGAAGCGCCGGGTCTCCCTGACCACCTTCTTTCCGGCGGCCAGCAACTTCGTTTGGCGGTTCGCCTCGAACTTAAGCGCGCGTTCCAGGTTCCTTAGCCCCTGGACGTTCTTGACCTCCACCCTTTCCTCGCCCACCGAGATGTTGGCGTCGACCCGCACGGTCTGCTCGTCCTGGGCCTCCAGGCCGCACAACGAGCGCAGCTCTATGACCAGATGGTCGATGAACGCCCGGGCCTCCTCTGGTGATGTCAGGTCAGGAGCGGTGACTATCTCCACCAACGGTATCCCGGAGCGGTTGTAGTCCACGAAGGCGATCTCCTCGCCTGAGCGCCCGACCCTCCTGATACGGCCGGGGTCCTCCTCCAGGTGCACCCGCCAAATGCCGATGCGCCTGCCTCCCAGCTCGAAATGCCCGCTGGTGCCCAGCGGGGACTCGTACTGCGTGATCTGGAAGTTCTTGGGAAGGTCCGGGTAGAAATATGTCTTGCGGGAGAACCACACCCTCTCCTCTATCTGGCAGTCCAGGAAGCGGGCGATGCTCAGTCCTACCTCCAGAGCCTTGCGGTTCAGGAAGGGCCGGGAACCTGGATATCCGAGGCAGACAGGGCAGACGTTCTGGTTAGGCTCCGCCGCCGTGGTGGGGCAGGAACAGAACAGCTTGGAACGGGTAGGCAGCTGGAAGTGCATCTCCAATCCTATCTTCACAGGACCACCTCCGGGAAGTGGTATGGGAACTCCTTCTCCCAGGCCACGGCCGCCTCCAACAGGTCCAGTTCCTTCCAGTGGTCGGCCACCATCTGCATGCCAACCGGCAGACCGTCAGCATAGTGGCAGGGCATGGATATGTGCGGCATGCCGGTCAGGTTCGGGGGCACGGTCAGGAAGTCCGCCCCGTACATCTCCAGCGGCTTCATCCGACTTATCTCGTCGAAGCGCGGCGGTACGAAAGGCATGGTGGGGGTGAGCACCGCATCGTGCTCTTGGAACACACGACGGTATTCGTCTATGAGCATCTGGCGCACGGCGAGGGACTTCAGGTAATAACGGGAGCGGAAGCCTACCATGCGGCAGAAGGTTCCGAGAAGTATGCGTCGCTTGGCCTCGTCCCCGAAGCTCTCCGAGCGTACTCCGGTGAAGAAGTCGTTGAAGTGTTGGTTGAGGTCCTCCTCCCGGCGTCCGAAGCGCATGCCGCAATAGCGGGCCAGGTTGGTGGACGCCTCGGAGGTGGCAAGAATGTAATAGGCGGGAAGGGCGAAGCGCAGGGAGGGCATGGAGACCTCCTTGACCGTGATCCCCATCAGTCTCAACCCCTCCAAAGCACCTCGGAACCCGCTCAACACGGCGGGGTCCAGGTTCTCCAGGGCCTCGGTGGGAACGGCCAATGATGAAGGTAACTTCCCCTTTCCCCCCAACGCCGGCTGGGCGCAGGACGTGGGGTCCTTGTGGTCTGGGCCGGCCATGGTCCGGAAATGAGGGACGATCAGCGATGCGGACCTTGCCAGCAGACCCACCTTGTCCAGGGAGTTGCCGTAGTCTATCAGTCCGTAGCGCGATACGCGCCCGTACGTGGGCGTGAGACCCACCACCCCGCAGAAGGACGCGGGGCCGGATATGGAGCCACCGGTGGATACACCTAATGAGATGTGACCGGGGATCAGGCAGGCTGCCGCCCCCGCCCCTCCGGAGGACCCTCCGCAGCTGCGCTCGATATCGAAAGGGTTCAGCGGTACGCCGTGCGCCGAGTTGGTGCTGAAGGTTCCGAACCCGAACTCGTCCATGGTGGTCTTTCCCACCAGCTGACCGCCGGTCCCCTTCAGTCTGCTTATTGCAGTGGCGTCGAAAGGGGGACGGTAACCGTCGAGAACCGCGGAACCGGCCCTGGCCTGGAAACCGATGGCGCACAGGTTGTCCTTGGCCGAGAAGCGGAACTTGGATGCCTCTAGCCCGTCGACCACCTCAGTGAACGCCAGGTGCTTTTGCTGGGCGTGACGTATCAATCCGTATTCGTCCGGAGCGCTCAAGACAATCTGGGCCCCCTGACGTAATCCTCATAGGTCCTCATTTGAGACCGCAGTACCTGAGGGTCGATGTCCTGGGCCGGCTCGTCCTCGCGCATCACGTCCACCACCGGTATGGGATTGAAGGTGTACGTCTCGCTCATGGGCGCCTCGTCCAGAACGGAAAAGCTATTCAAGATGTCGTCCAGGTCCTGGGAGTAGCGTTCCATCTCTTCCTCGGTGAGCGCGAGCCTGGCCACCCTGGCCACCCTGGCTATGGTCTCTCTGTCCATGATATCGACATCCGTGCCGGCGTCCGGCGTTGTGGGGTATAAATTGGCATAATGTCAAGGTTTCGCATACCAGGTGGGATTTATACCTGAGCGCATATTTCCGGCGATGAAGTTACGCCTCTTTACCGACGGGGGATCGCGCGGGAACCCAGGGGACTCGGCATTCGCCTTCGTCATATGCGACGCAGAGGGCCGCGAGGTCGGTTCTGGCTCTGACTACCTGGGAGTTATGACCAACAACGAGGCTGAGTACCGAGGTCTGCTGGCAGGCCTAAAGGAATTGGGAAGGAGAGGGGGCACCGAGGTGGAGGTATTCATGGACTCTGAGCTGGTCATCAAGCAGCTCAAGGGACAGTATCGGGTCAAGGCCCCCAATCTGTTCCCTTTGTACAAGGAAGCGGTGGACCTGCTGGAGGGTTTCGCCTCGGCCAAGGTCACCCATGTGCGGCGGGAGAACGATATGATCGTGAAGGCGGACGCCATGGTCAACTGGACGCTGGACCAGCATGCCCTGGCTAGAAAGCTTCGTAAGTGACGAAGGTTCGGATTAGAGTCGTTTAAACTCAGAATGTTTTATATACCAAACGGCATTTGCACCTTTTAAGGCTTAAGGGGCCGGAGGCGATTTTCCTCCTATTGTAAACTCCCTTGTGATCCCCCACATCTTCCGGTCCCGAAGCCCTTCACTCCTTGAACCTTGCGACGAGCTCGTCCATCTTGACCAGTGACTGTTCACCGCTGGACATGTTCCTGAGGGTCACCGATTCGCTCTCCAGCTCCTTCTCGCCTATTATCACGGAGTAACGGGCCTTGAGAGATGCGGCGTGCTTCAGGCTCTTGCCCACCCCCCTGCGCATTATATCGATGTCGGCGGAAATGCCGGCACGTCGTAGCATGGAGACCACCTCGAATCCCTTGGTGCGGACGCTGTCGCTTACCGGGACCACGTAGGCCGTGACGCCGGGCGGAACGAACTCCACCCCCTCGGTCTGCAGCGCCAGGAGAGTCCGGTCGAACCCTATGGCGAAACCGGTGGAGAACACCTTCTCCCCTCCGAACAGCTCTGACAGGGAATACGAACCTCCGCCGCAGATCTGCTTCTCCGCCCCAAGTTTGGGGGCGTCCACCTCGAAGACCATGCCGGTGTAGTAGGCCAGTCCGCGCACCACTCCCAGGTCCACGCTGAGATTGCTGAACCCCATCGACAGCAATATTTCGCACACCTGACGGATGTAATCGGCGGCCGGACCTTCACGAGAATCGAGTATGGACACGGGGCCGGTGACCTTGGTCACCTCCACGATCTGATGGATGGCATCGGAGGACATCCCTGCCTGAACCATCAGCTCTTCCGCTTCCGGATATGCCTTCTTGTCCAGCTTCTGCAGTATGGGCAGCGCCGCGTCCCCCTGGACCCCGGCTTCTGCTAGCATCTCCCTGAGTATACCTATATGTCCGACCCTGATGCGATAGTCCTTGAGACCCGTCCTTTCCAGTATGGCCGCCGCCAGCCCGATCACCTCGGCGTCAGTCTCCGGCGTGGGGTTCCCGATTACCTCCGCACCGAACTGGAAGAACTCACGATACCTTCCTGCCTGCGGCCTCTCGTAACGGAAGCACTGGCCGAAGTAGAACATCTTCAAGGGGCGGGGAAGGTTGGTGAGGTCCCCTAGAAAGAAGCGCATGACCGAGGCGGTCAGTTCTGGTCGTAGACATATCTCCCGACCTCCCTTGTCCTGAAAGGCGTAGATCTCCTCGACCACTCCAGGACCAGACTTCAGGGTGAACAGCTCGGTATGCTCGAAGATGGGCGTGTATATCTCCCGGAAACCATGCAGAAGGGCCTCCTGGCACATTATCTCTTCGAAGTGCTTTCGCACCTCCATCTCCTCCGGGCCGAAATCCCTGGTCCCCCGGGGCCTTTGGATCATGTGGCGTGAGAAGTAACGGTCGATTATAAACATTGCGAGAAGGGTCCAGCACAAGCAATAATTACCTCCTGGCCCCATGGTTCGGATGTGATGAGAGACAAGGAGGAGGAGAAGAGACGGGAAATGCTTCTACGTATCTGGGCGGACGACCTGGACCGTAAAGGCTTCAAGGACCTCAGGGTGAACCTGGAGGCGTTCCCGAACAAACCGGAGGGGTTCGAGGAACATGTTCCGGACATAGTGGCGGTGCGCAAGGACGGCCGCCGACTGGTCGGGGATATTTGGATGTGCGAGTCCTTGGACCGGGACGAGGGCATGTTCTCCCGGGCCATGAGCTATGCATATCGGGGGGACGTGGTCATGCTACTGGTGCCGATCGACTGCCTGGAGGAGGCGGAGCGATTGGTCCGTGAATGGGGACTTTCCTCGGAGATCTTCGTGCAGGGCGTTCTGGATTAGCGCAATGCCTGGTCCAGGTCCTGGCAGAGGTCCTCGGCGTCCTCGATGCCTACAGAGAGCCTTATCATGCCCTCCCCGATGCCCAGTTTGGCCCTTTCCTCCTTGCCGTAGGATACATGAGAGGTGTTCGCCGGCATGCTGGCCAGGGATTCCACGCCCCCTAGACTGGCCGCCTTGGCGATGATCTCGAGGCGTCTCATGGTCCTTTCGGCGGCCGCGCGACCGCCCTTCACCTCGAAGGTGACCATGCCCCCGAAGCCGTCCATCTGTCTCTTGGCCAGTTCGTGGTCGGGATGGGAGGGAAGGCCGGGATATATGCAGTTGTGAACTAGAGGATTGGAATCCAGGTACTTCGCCACGTACATGGCGTTGGAGTCGTGGCGACGGACCCGTAGGTCCAGGGTCCTCATGCCCCTTCCCAGAAGGTACGCCGGTAGTGGATCGAGGATCGCCCCGTACATCTTGCGCTTCATATGCACCTCGGCCATGTCCTCCTTGTTACCGGTCACGAGACCGGCGATGACGTCGGAGTGTCCGTTCAGGTACTTGGTGGCGCTGTGCAGCACCACGTCCACTCCCAAGGCCAGAGGCCTCTGCAGTATCGGTGTGGCGAAGGTGTTGTCGATCAGCACCTTACATCCCTTCTCGTGCGCGATGCGGCAGGTCTCCCTGATGTCTATAAGCTTGAGAAGAGGATTGGTCGGACTTTCCAGATATAACACCTTGGTCCTGGCGTCGATGGCAGAGCACAGCTCTTCCGGCGAGGTCGTGGCAACGAACTCCACGTCCACCCCCAGCCGGGGCATCCCGTTGCTCAGAAGCCCGTACGTTCCCCCGTAAAGGTCCTTCATGGTGACCATGCGGTCCCCCTTCCTCAGGAAGGTGAGCAGAGCTGTGGATATCGCACCCATGCCGGAGGAGAAGGCCAGGGCGTCCTCCCCGCCCTCCAGCGAGGCCAGTTTCTCTTCCACCGCCCTTACCGTGGGGTTGCTGTAGCGCGAGTAGATGTAAGCGCCCTCGGGAACCTCGCCCTCCCACGTCCTGGGATCGTCGGTGGGGAAGGCGAACGTGCTGCTCTGGAAAATGGGTGTGTTGATCGCCCCTTCGTATTGCAACGAGCGGTCTCCATCGTGGACGGAGCGTGTGGACATGCCTTTCATGGGAATCGTGCGAGGAATCTCCCGGTCAACGTATAATCGTTCCCTTATCATTCCCCGGTGCGGCGATATATAACAGAAAGGACGTCCCCGTCGTCCAGCTTGTGTTCCAGGCCTACCATCTGGCCAGGGAAACGGGCGCTCTTGCCCCATACCAGGGCGTAGCGGAAGTTCTGGCGGAAGATGCGGTGAAGGGAATCACAAACGTCGCCCACCGTCGCTCCCTTCTTGGATATGAGAGGAACGTCCATGTCCGCCTCCTCCCCCTGCTTCTTCATGTATACCCGTATGAGCTCCAGCCTATCGAATATCCTGGCCTTCAGTTCATCGATGCCTATGTTCTTAACTGCGGAGATGAACACGGGGTCCCAGTGCTTGAACTTCTTGCGGACCTCCTTGAGGTACTCCGCATCGGATATGTCGATCTTGTTTATGGCCAGGACCGCATTGATGTAGATCCGGTTCCCGGCCAGCACGTCCACCAGCTGGTCCTGGTCAATGTCCTCGCGGAAGACCACGTCCGCGTTCACCAGCCCGTACTCCATTATCATGGCCTTGGCCAGCTCCAGGTCGATCTTGGTTAGCTTAATGGTGGTCTTGATGTCGATGCCGCCGATGTCCTTCTTGGTGATGACCACGTCGGGGGGATGGGTGTTTATGCGCATCCCGGCGTTCTCCAGTTCCCGAACCAGCACCTGAAGGTTGGTATCATAGAAGTCCAGTACGAAGAGGACCAGGTCGGAGGAGCGTACCACCGAGATGACCTCCCTTCCGCGCCCCTTGCCTTTGGAGGCGTCCCTGATCAGCCCAGGCATATCCAGGACCTGGATCTTGGCACCGTTGTATTCGTACGCCCCCGGCACCACGTCCAAGGTGGTGAAGTCGTAGGCCCCTATCTCGCTCTTGGCCCCGGTCAGGGTGTTCAGCAGAGTGGACTTACCTACGCTCGGGAATCCGACCAGGGCCACGGTGGCGTTGCCGCTCTTCTTGACCGAGTAGCCTCTGGCCGGGCCTCCGCTGGAGGCCCTTCTCTTCTCCACATCATCACGCAGCTTGGCCATCTTGGCCTTGAGCTTGCCGATGTGATATTCGGTGGCCTTGTTCTTCTGCGTCTTGTCGATCTCTTCCTGGATCTGCTTGATCTGTTCCTCAATAGTCAGGGCCATCTCGTTTTATCCTCGCTCCACCGTGGTGCCCGTGTTCCCTTCCAGCGCATCCATCAATCTGTCGGCCGATGTTATGACGGCCTTACGGGCGGTGGACCCCACGAACCGTAGCGCCGCCTCCACCTTGGGACCCATGGACCCCGGAGGGAACTGTCCCTCCTCGGTGTATCGACGTAGGTCGGAGACCGTCACCTTCCGCAGGGGGTGCGGGCTGTCGCTCGTGAAATCCAGATAGACCGCCTCAACATCGGTCACCATTATTAAAATATCGGCCTCCAACACCAATGCCAATCTGGCCGATGCCAGGTCCTTGTCCACCACCGCCTCGACCCCCGAATACCCCAGGTTGTCGGAGATGACAGGTACGCCTCCGCCGCCCCCGCAGAGTATGGCGAATGGCGGTGCTAGTGAATCGCACAGTGCCTTCAGCCTCTCCTCCTCTGCCACCTTGATCACATCGGGAGAGGGGACGACGCGGCGCATCCCACCCCGCTTGCTGTCGTTCATAAAGGCCCATCCCTTCTCCATTCGCATCCTCTCCGCCTCCTCCGGCGGGTAATAGGGACCTATGGGCTTGGACGGCCTTTCAAAGCTGGGATCGTCCCCGGATACCACCGTGCGTGTTATAATCGGAACGAGGGGTACATCAACGCCCCTCCTGCGACAGGCCCGGTCCCAGGCCTGCGCCGCCAAATAAGCTATCTGCCCCTGGGACTCGGCCACGCAGACGTCCAGCGGCATAGAGGGCACGTCTGCATGGCACAGTTCGTTGCGAAGCAGTATGTTGCCGACCTGGGGGCCGTTCCCATGAGTTATCACCAGGCGCGGGTAGTGTGAGAGCAGAGGGAGCATCCTTCGAAAGGCGCTTTGCAGATTGGTCATCTGCACGTCCTCATTGGCCTCCTCCCCTGCCTTGAGGATGGCGTTGCCCCCGAGTGCCACGACCGCTAGGGCTGCCCCCTCCCTTTTCACCGGCCCCATGTTCGAACGAAAGAGTTTAAAGATACTATATTTATGGCCGGCTGATGTCTTTCCTCGACGATATCAACGAGATGATGAAAGGCGTGCGCCAATCCAAGAACGCCATTCGTATAGGCATGATACTGGCGGTCCTGGTGTGCGTCCTCCTCACCCTTGTGACCCATCTGTGGGTCTCACAGATTTTGTGTCTCTTACCCATGTTGGTGGCCTTACTGGCCTACTACATACCGACCTACTTCGGCCTCAAGGACCGCAAAAGACTGGCCATTTTCGGCCTGGTGCTGTTCTTGACAGTGGGTCTGGCCCTGGGAGCTACCTTGTACAAGACGGTCGAGGACTACGAGCCCCAAGAGCTGAGCTCGGACGACAACTTGCTGGTGTCCGGCATTGTCTCCCCCTCCCACGGGGAGACTGGTGACACGTTCCAGTTCACCGTGGTCCTCACCAACGGCTCTAACAGCTCTGACGTCAGGCTACTGCTTTACAATAATTGGGGAGAGGCGGAGGACAACCCTAACCTGTCCATGGCCTACAACGCCGCCCAAAGTACGGACCTGTTGGCAACCTACTCCCTGACCATAAGCACTCTGGATGAGGGCATTTATTACTACCAGTTCGGAGTGCTAAACGGTACCACCTGGTCCGAGACCCCCCAGACGTTCGGACCGGTGAACGCCGACCTGACCGAGGTGCTCACCAACTCCCTGCTGTCCGGGACCATATACTCGTTCTACAGCATGGCCGTGCTGTTCT
>Ga0209269_1000991_pt1 | contig 18072 bp, 18 predicted proteins | sample MTBAKMMethaMetaG_FD_187455 | JGI IMG/M metagenome (GOLD analysis project Ga0209269, IMG submission 187455) | Enrichment culture microbial communities from Arthur Kill intertidal strait, New Jersey, USA, that are MTBE-degrading - MTBE-AKM (Arthur... | ecosystem: Environmental > Aquatic > Marine >... | reverse complement strand
CTCTGGCTATATCTCTGATTGAAGTCATGAGCAATTGTACGAACTGCGGTAAGCCTCTGGTGGAGGACATGCGTTTCTGTCCGTATTGCGGTCATCCGGTGTCATCCGAGGAGACGGAGCGCTTCGAGCCATCCAAGGGGGAGGTCATCGGAGCCGTGGCCTCACCTGCCCGAATAACGGGGCTGGAGGGCGATTACGCGGTAGCCTTCACCAAGGAACGGTTGTTGTTCGCCCGCATCGGTGCGGTCCTCCCCAACAAAACCTTGGACGAGCTGCTACAGGCTGGGATATTCTTTCCGGGTTCCAGCTCCACCGTCAACGTCTCTCGTTTCTATGAGATGACACCCGCCCAAGTCTTGGCCGAGGATACCAGTAACTTCTCGTTGGACAACTCGGACGTGGATGCCGTGCACTTGGCGTACAAGAGCGAGGAGGGGGGACGGTACCTGATCACCATCCGCGCCGGTGAGCACAGGATCATGTTCACCCTGCCGTATGACAGGTATTATCGCGACCTGCTCTTCCGGCAGTTCGAGGGGCGGATCACCTGGTGATCATATGTCCATATGGTCCAGTTCCAGCATGAGCTGGTAGAAGTCGATCCCTGAGATGTTCCCACCGGTCTGGTACGTTTCCAGCAGGCGTTGCTTACCCATCTTCAGCACCTTGGAGCTCACCCCGTACTTGATGGACGAGTTGGCCTCAATGAACGCGGCCAGATTATCGCATCCTTTTAGCATGGCCCCGTCCACCGCCCAAGGCCTGTCATCGCCCTCCGGGTGGGTGCGGAAGGGGTCCAGAAGTAAATGCTCAAAGTCCTTACGCCAGGTCGCTGGAAGCAGGGGGAGGAGCTTTTCCTCCACCTGTTGCTGCTCATAATTGGAGATTATCTCCTCCAAGCCACCCACGGACTTCTTCACCGGGGTGATGATGTCCTTGGTCAACACCTCGGGGAGGTCATGGAACAGGGCGGTGTAGAAGTTGTTCACTGTACGCTGTGGAGTGGCACCTATGCGAAGGGAGCACAGGTAGGACATGATGGCCACCATCAGCATATGCCCCAGGACGGACGTCCTAGGGATGCGAGGCGCACGGGCCCAGCGCTGCTGGTACCTCAGTTGACCGCAGAACTCGATGAAGCCGTGGGACTTCTTCGCCAACAGTATGCGTTGCACCCCGATGAGGTCGTAATGGTCCTCGATCTGCAGCTCGATGTTCTTCTTCGTGTCCTCTATCTCCAACATGGTGGGGTTGGCGTTGTATATCAGGCGGAACTCCCAGTTGGTGGCCAGGTAATGCGCCGCTCTGAGCACCCTCCGTTCGATGCTATCGTCCTTGTGAGTATGGTATGTCTTGAAGCGTTCCAGTAGATCGATGTCGATCTCGGGCACATCGGAGACCAGCTCCCGGAACACGTACTCGTTCAGCTCCTTGCCCTTCTCCTTCTGCATCCGATGGTAGACCGGAGGCTTCAGGTCGGTGAGGAAGATGCGGTGAAGGAACTCGAAGATGCCCCCCTCGATGATCCTGGTCCAATCGATCTTCGTGCCCTTCTCGGTCTCCTCGAATCGAGCCAGCACGTACGCGATCACCATCTTGTGCGACTGCTTGTCCAGCTCCGTAAGCTCCACGGGGCGTATGTGGTCGTTCCACCGCTGCATGTTCGCGGCCTCGAAGAACTTGTAGATCAGTCGGGCGTTCATCGGTCCTTGGGACATGGATTCTCCCAAGGAATATGACGGCACTGGAGTTAAGGGTTCGCTCAGAACGAAAGAAAAAGAGATGGAAGGGAGTTCAGAGGAGCTTGCACTCCTTCAGGTTCTTAAGGTCGTCGAACGGGAGGTTCAGGGTCACCATGTCCCCGACCTTTACCACATTGGCCACCGGGATGCAGATGGTCAATCCTCCCAGAAGGGGCTTCTTGATCCCCAGTTCCTTGTTCGATTGGGCGTTCAACGTGACCCCTATGTGGGTGACCTTCCAATCGGAGATGTCCAGTTCGAAACTGTTGACCATCCCGATATCGAAGGCGTCCGAGCTCAGAACCGTCTTGTTGAGTAGGCTGTTCATCGCTACCGTTCTATCACCAAGTTAATATGTTGATCGGGCGCTTAAATCACTTTGCCACGGTCCCTTCACACCAAATTAAAATCCTCAACAACAACGTCGGAGGGCCTTACGCCCATGGCCACCAACTGCTTCCCCAGCGACCTCGTCATGGCCCGCGGTCCGCACATCATGAAGCGACGGTCGTTCGACCGTTTCTCAACAAGCTCGAATATGGACCTGGCGTCCAACCTTCCTCGCTCCGAGGTGTTCCAATGCACGAAGGTAAGCCCTTGGACCAAGCCTAGGGAGCCAATGATCTCCTCCTCATAAGGAAGCTCGCCATGCACTCGGTAGGACCAGATCAGAAGTATCTTCCTTCCGCTCGGTCTCTCCCGCTCGGCCTGCAGAAGCGAAAGGAAAGGGGAGATGCCGATGCCCCCCGCTACCCAGACATCGTCCTGTGACGCACGCCTCTTATCACCGAACTTCCCGTAAGGCCCGCGTATCAGCACGCGATCCCCCTTTTCGACCGCAGAGGCCAATACCGAGGTCATGTCCCCGGAGGCCTTTATGGAGAGCCTTATGCTATCATCTTCCCACCCGGAGACGGAAAAAGGGTGGTTCTGCCCGTCCGTGTCCTCGAAACAGGCGTACACGAACTGTCCAGGACGGAATGCGAACGCTCCATCATGCTTCAGAAGGACGTCCACCGTCCCATTGCGCCTGATGACAACGGCCACGGTCATGTCCGCATGAGGACCGACACGGCGGTAGAGGAACAGTGAGTACAGATAGGAGGAAAGGCCGATGGCTGTCAGTACCACCGTCCATGCGGCAAGCGCCGGATGGGCGCCAATGTCAGAGCCCGATGTCAGGGAGTGAGCGGCCGCGATGAACAGGACCAGCCCCATGAGACGGTGTCCGCTCAACCATCTTCCGTAAGGCATGACCGAGACCACGGTCATCGTCAGCAGCATCAAGAAAAGGAGCAGGGAGAACGTGCCCAGGGTATGACCGATATCGGCCCCCGGAAGGAACACGCTCCTCAGCCTATCGGCGTTCCCCGCGCTGGCCGCGGCCAAGGCCAGGGGGTGGACGATCATCCAGAACAGGGACATACGACCCACCGTGCAATGAGCGGCATACATTCGGTCCAACCCACCGAACAACGATTCCAGCCAGCGAGCCTTTGTCGACAATAGGAAGTTCATGCTCAGGAAGGCCAAGGCGGAGAAGGCCGAGACCTTGGCAAGGATAGTGAACGGGTTTCCCAGAGATGCGGGCCAATGGGCCATCCACAGCAATAACGTAAAACAGGTGATGCCCAGCACCAGGGCGGTGCCCCAATTGAGGAACGAACGGCGGTATACCGCATCCCCCAGCTCCTTTGGCAGGAGCTCGCTCCATCCACCCTTCGTCATCAAGTCCCGTCCTACGATGATGAGCGGCTAGGATCATAATCACCTTTTCGGGAGCAAGCTTTTCATATCCCTTCGCGTTCTTCAGGCGTGAACGGACCAGGATCTGACGAACGGATGCGCCGGCTGTTCCAGGCCAACAAGAGATCGATCATGAAGTTGTCCCGCACCAAGAACAAGGGCGGCAAGGCGGTGACGCAGGTGGACATCATGCTGGAGACCGGCGAGGTGCTGCTGAGCGTGAACGTGCGTCCCTCCTTCGTCACCTACACCGAGGACAAGAGCTATCTGACGTTCTTCGTGAAGCATGACCCGAAGCTCAGCGAACAGGAGCTCGATGCCCTCTTCGAGAAGTCTCTGGCGGAATCCGGGAACAAGTTCTGAGCATTACCATTAACAGGGGGAATGCAAAAAGCGTTTTATCGGCCTTCGACCCTGCGCTACTGTGTGAACAAACAGCAGGTTGCCGCCCTGGCCGTGACAGTCGGTTTCTCCATATTCATCATCAAGCTGGTCGCCTACCTGATCTCCGGCTCGGTGGCACTTCTCTCCGACGCCTTGGAGTCGATCGTGAACATCGCGGCCTCCATAATGATGCTCGCCTCGGTCCGCGTGGCCATGATGCCGGCGGACGAGGACCACAAGTATGGGCACCAGAGGGCGGAGAACATCTCCTGCCTGGTTGAAGGCGTGCTAATAGTCATGGCCGCCGCATTGATAGTGGTGGCCAGTCTGGAGAGGCTCATCGAACCCCAGCACTTCACTTCGATCGGGACGGCCATCGCCGTCTCCCTTTTGGCCACAGCGATTAACGGGGCCATGGCCCTGATGCTCATGAGGACCTCCCGTCATACCGGCTCCATCGCCCTGGAAGGGGACGCCAAGCACCTGTTATCTGATGTCGTGTCCTCCGTCGGCATCGCTGCCGGCCTGCTAGTGGCCGAGCTCACCGGATGGTACGTTCTGGACCCGATAATGGCACTGATCGTTTCCGTCCTGCTCATCAGGATGGCATACACCGTGCTGCGCAAGACCTGCAGGGACCTGATGGACCATCGCTGTCCGGAATCCGAGGCGATGATAGGGACCGTCCTGCAGGAGCAGGAAGGATTCCTGCAATATCATGACCTCAAGACCAGGAGGGTGGGGGATACCGTATACGCGGAGATGCACATATGCGTCAGGGCGGACAGCACCGTGGCCGAGGCGCACGAGCTGACGGAAAGGATCGAAAGGGCGCTGCGGAACAAGGTCCCCGGTATCATCGTCACCATACATCTGGAGACGGAAAAGGAGATCGAGGTCTGATCACCATCTTAGCTGTGAGAGCCGGTCGCAGGCGGCCTTGAGCACATCGTCCTTCTTGGCGAAGCAGAACCGCACCAGGTCCTCTCCTCCCTCGCTATAGAAGGCGGACCCGGGGACGCTAGCCACCCCGCATTCCTTCAGGATATGCAACGCCTTTTCCTTGGAATCGCGTCCTGGTACAGTGCTGACGTCCGCCAGGATGTAATAGGAGCCCTGAGGGACATAAGGGTACAATCCTCCGTTCCGCAACCCCTCGACCATCATCTCGCGCTTGGCCTGGTGCTGTTGGCATAGGCGGCGATAGAACTCACCGGAAAGCCGTTCGATCCCCCTGGCCACGCCCACCTGTAAAGGGGCTGGGGCGCACACGTAGACCAGGTCGTTCATGTAACCGATCATCTTGGCCCATTTCCTGTCGCAGGCAGCGTATCCTATGCGCCACCCCGTGATGCTGAACGTCTTGGAATAGCCGGATATGACGACGACGCGGTCCCTGGCCTCCGAAAACGACAGTGGGGAGAGGTGCTTGCGTTCGTCATAGACGAAGTACTCGTATATCTCATCGGAAAAAATGAACAGGTCGTGGTCCACCGCAAGTTCGGTGATCCCCCTCAGCTCTTCCCTGCTGAATACCTTGCCAGAGGGGTTCGAGGGCGTATTCACCACGATGGCCTTGGTCCGAGGGGTGATGCGTTCCTTCATCGCCTCCAGGTCCAGTTCCCAGTCCGGCGGACGCATGCTCACGAAAACGGGCCTGGCCCCTATGGCCAGCAAGGTGTTGATGTGATACCCGTAGTACGGTTCCAGCACTATGACCTCATCTCCCTCGTTCAGCAGGGCCATGCAGGCGCAGTAAAAGGCTCCGGTGGCCCCGGCGGAGCAAACGACCTCGCCTTCAGGATCGACGTCCAGGCCGTTGAGGTCCCGGAACTTCTTGGAGATGGCCTGCCTGAGGATAGGCAGTCCATCGTATCTGGTGTAGGCGTTCGTACCGTCCAAGGCGGCCTGATGAGCACCTTCGATCACCTCCCTGGGGGTGTCCGTATCGCAAACCCCCTGTGCCAGGTTGATGCCTCCCACCCGGTTGCACTCCAGGGTCATGTTCCTTATCTCGGACTGAACGATGAGCTGGCATCTCTGGCTGAAATCGCGTGTCATGATAACGCTTCCGCTAGGGCCTGGTGAAAATAAAATGGTATCTGGTGCAGCTCCCATCGTCCGAGAAAAGCTAATGAGGCGGGAGCGCTATGGCTGGGCGACACCCGTTCGTTCCTCAACGCGTGCAAGGTGATACAATGGAAGAAATAATGGTCGAAACCGATGTCGTGGATGACGTTGACAAGAAGATCTTGGCCCTCAAGGTTCTGCAAGAGGCCTACTCGGACATGCTGAACGCGTACGAGAGGCAGATCGACGAGGTCTCCTCCTTGGGAAGGGTGAACCGCAACACGCTCTATAATCCCGCGGTCCTTCACGAGATCGAGGGCATGGCCCACCGCAAGAAGTTCGAGGAACTGCTTTCCGCCGTTTGGATCGCCGAATCTATGCTGGGCGACATCATAGCACTGCAGCGCACGGTATGCGTGCTGAAGAGGGACATGGCCGAGCAGGACATCGAAGCGGCGGAGAAGAAGGAGAGAGACATCGATCACGAGGCCCTTCCCTACGATACGATGTGATCATTGGCCTCTCGCGCGGTCGATCAAGACCTTCATAACACTTTCAATCTCCTTCCCGAAACTTATTTTTCTTATTCATCTAATGTTAACCCGATAAAAATGAGCGACATTGAACTGATCACCACCAAGGCTCAGAAGGCCATCGCCATAAGGGAGAAGGTGAAGGTGAAGGACATCCCCCAGGTAATGCAGCGGATGTACGAGGAGCTGGTCCCGCTACTGGGCAGCAAGGTCCAATGCGTCGGCCCTCCTTTCGCCTTCTACCATTCATGGGCCGAGGACGAGGTGGACATGGCGGTCGGATTTCCCGTGGCCGGAGAGGGGGTCAGCACAGGGAGGATAGAACCGTTCGAGCTTCCCGCGACGAAAGCGGCTATGGCATTGCACATGGGTCCTTACGACAAGTTGGTAGATACATACAACAGGATGATGGCTTGGATCAAGGACAACGGTCACCGGCCGGCGGACCACATGTGGGAGGAGTATCTCAACAGTCCGCACGATACCCCTCCAGAAAAGCTGATGACCAGGTTGTATTGGCCCATCGTATGACATTCACGGGAACAGGAGAAAGGAACATCGTATCCAGGGAAAATAGTTTAAGGGAGTTGCCATTACTTTTGAATTGCACTAACAGGCAAAGGGCAGAGTGAAACGGTCCTACGCCCCCGTGGTGAACGAAAGGGTTTATTCATGATCAATAATGAACGCGAAAGGATGGTCGTACGGGGTCTCAAGGACGTGGCGGCGGCCGAGACACGAATAAGCTACGTGGACCCCATGGGCCATCTGTACTACCTAGGGTATGACATCGACGACCTGGTAGGGAATGTCACATACCCCGAGGTGGCTTTCCTGCTGGTGCACAAGCGCTTCCCCAAACGCAGTGAGCTGGACACGTTCTGCGACACCCTCATCTCCGAGATGGAACTGCCGGAGGAGGTCCTCATGTGCATCAGGTCCACGCCCAAGACCTGCCATCCCATGGATGTCCTGAGGACGGAGGTGTCCCGGCTGGGGCAGTTCGATTCCGAGAGGAACGACCGCTCCGACGAGGCTAACATCAGGCGGGCAACCAGGCTCATCGCGCAGGTACCAACCATCGTGGCCGCCATCCACCGCAGCCGCCAAGGGCTCCCTCTGTTCCGTCCCCGCAAGGATTTCAACTTCGCCGAGAACTTCCTGTACATGTTCGAAGGCTCCCACCCCAATGACAAGGAGACGGAGGTGCTGCACCGTGTGATGATCCTTCATGCCGATCACGGGTTCAACGCCTCCACCTTCGCCGCGCGCGTGACGGCAAGCACCAACTCCGACATGTATTCCGCGGTCACCACGGCCATCGGAACGTTGAAGGGCCCTCTGCATGGAGGGGCCAGCGAGAAGGTCATGGAGATGCTGGACGACATAGGCCTGGAGGAAGAGGTCGAAGAGTACATACAAGGGCTTCTCGACGACCGAAAGAAGATCATGGGCTTCGGCCACCGCGTGTACAAGGTGGAAGACCCCCGGGCCAAGCACCTTCGGGACATCGTGGAGAACCTATGCCACCGCGAACGGACCATGGACCTCTACAACAAATGCCTCAAGATCGAAGGTATCGTCCACGAGAGGAAGAACATCTACCCGAACCTGGACTTCTACGCCGCGGTGGCCATGGACGCCCTGGGCGTCCCGAAGGAGTTCTTCACCCCCTTCTTCTGTTCCAGCAGAATATCCGGATGGGCCGCTCATGTCATCGAGCAGTACGAGGACGCGGTGCTACTGCGCCCCTCATCGAACTATGTTGGGGAATTCGGCAGGTACTTCGTGCCCATCGAGAACCGTTAGGTCCCGCTACTTCAAACTCCTTTAAGGCATTTATTATATAATTCTCAAATGAAAGTTCATCTGATATGTTTCGGGTAAGGAACGGGATGATACCATGACAGCTTCTGAAAGGGACCAGATGATGTATGAGGTCATGCATTGGGCGGAACAGACGGGATACGAGGCCAACTCCATCCTGGACACGGGGAACGATTTCGTCATAGAGATCTCGGAGAGGCCGAACCTGCCGAGCGTGCAGTTCGTACACCAGGGGGCGGAGATGTCCTACGTGCTAGTGGTGGGGCAGGTACGCGTCCCCAAGGAGGACCGAGACCGCTTGAAGGATTGGATGCTCGGACAGTATGCACAATTCATCTGGGATATCAAGATCGCCCTTCTGCGCGACGGAGTGGACTTTACCGTCCTGGGTGAGGATGAAAAGGACCCCGACGTATGGGAGGTCCAGAAGAGGCTTTACGTGAAGGGGACCGACGCCAATCAGTTCCAGGATACCTACACCAAGGTGAAGGCGTCCCTTATTTCCGTCATATGGTCCTACAAAAAGGCCTTGGACGGCATGGAGCCTGTGGGAACGGCGCACTGTCAGCAAGAGGACATGACCGTCCCCGGCTATCTGCAGGGGGACCCTGAGCGTACGGCCAAAATCATGAACACCATCTCCAACACCAGCATGATAATGATGATCTCTCTGATGGACGGATTCACTGACCTCATGATGCAGGCCTCCGGGACCATGGCCACCGGGATGGCCGAGGCCTTCGGCGGGGAGGAAGCGGGTAGGGAGGTGGCCGAGGAGATGGAGCGGAACATGCCCGAGGCCAAGGAGCGGCTGAAAGAGATGGTCTCGGAAGTGCGCCAGGACATCCAGTTCAGGATGGGTCAGAAAATCGATGAGATCGAACCCCTCCTGGCCGACGGGGTGTTCGATGCAGGACCGGAGATCGTGGACATCTATGACTACGGGTTACCCAAGCTGACCGAGGAGCTTGATGACGAAACCATAGAACGGTACGTGCAGATGCTGGTCCAGGAGGACAAGTACTTCACCGAGATGTTCGGTCAACTGACCAAGTGGATGTCCAGCCTGCCCGAGCTCCCTAAGTGAGCGGACGTTACCACCTATCCAGCCCTAGTCCAGCTGCCCGCGGAAGTATTCCAGGTGCGCGGGGCAACGGCACTTCTTGTCCCAAGGTCTGGGGCATTGCCGGATAAGTTTCACCAGGTGATCCCCTTCGTCCCTGGAGATGGGCCCTCGCACCCTGGTGTCGTCGTCTCCCAGGAATCGGTCATGGTGCTCCTGAAGGGTATAGACCTTGCACTTGTTGCAGAAGTAGTAGGAATCCGTGTACTCGTCTCCCATGATGCTTCCGCTGATAGAGGCCATCGGGCCTTCCCCAGCGTCCCCGTCGAAGTACATTCCGCACTTGGAGCATCTCATGATACGCCTCGCCAAGGCTGAGCGGTTCAGCTATGTCGATGGCGATTTGATATAATTAGCCCCGGAAGTCGACCGATGGGTGACTTCTCCAAATTGCCTTGCTCACTTTTGGAAGACCATGCCATCGATCAGGCGTACGCTCTTCAGCTGTGTGCGACATTTGGGGCAGAGAAGGTTCTCCCTGGTGACCTCCGCCCCTTTCAGTTGGTCCTTGAGAAGGTTGTCGTAGAACATGAGGTTGGCCGGTTCCCTTATCAGATCTTCCTCGCCCCCTTCCCAACCGCAGTTGTAGCATTTCGCCATTATATTACCGTCCTGACGCTCTAGTTGGCGGTGGGCCCGAAGGTCCACCCCATCCGGAGTGGATGAAGGGACAAGAATGACCTTACCAAGTATCTACCATTTGCCATATTCATAATGCCGGAGACACGCACGATTATGTTCCGACCTTCTAAGGTTCCCGACGATCGTTCAGAGCCGCTCCGCAAGCTGCCCAAGACCAGGACCTTCTATTCGATAAACCGTCCAATCGGACATGGGCCTAGCACCCATCCTCTTGTAGAAGGCGATGGAAGAGATGTTCCAATCTAGGCACCACCAGTCCAACCTATCGCATCCGCGCTCCATGGCTATTCGGGCAAGGCAGGCGAACATGGAACGACCGAGGCCCAGACCGCGGTAGCTCTCATCGACGAAAAGGTCCTCCAGATACAAATTGGCCTTACCCAGAAAGGTAGAGAAGTTGTGGAAGAACAAGGCGAAGGCCACCGGTTCCCCGTTCATCTCCCCGATGATGACCTCGGCCTGATGCTTGGTGAAGAGGGAATCGCGGAGCACCTCCTCCGTGGCCTGCACCTCATCCGAGAGCCCCTCATAGACAGCCAGTCTTCTTATGAAGCTCAGGACCAGGTCAACGTCCTCTGGTCGAGCAAAGCGTATGATAAATCCTCCGATGGACGTTTGGAACGTTTCATCTCCATCCGTCGAGCATTCGCCATCTTTCTCATTGTCCCGGTCGTTCATCACGTCGGGATGGACGAACATGAAAAAAACGATTCGGTGAGCGATCAAAGCGAGACATATCATTTAAAAAAAAGGAAAAAGGTTGAAAAGGTTTGCCTACAACTTCAACAGGCCGAACCTGTAGTTGGTGGGTCCGGAATCGGGCGATACGATTATGAACACATCCCGATAACCGGAGAACTCCGCAAGGCTCTGGATCACGGTCTCGTCATCATCCGACAAGTCGAGCCTCACCAGCTTGGACGGCAGGGACATTCCATCGTTGCTATAGGCGGGAGCGTATATCAGGACAGAGAAGTCCACCTCCACCGGGGGCTGCATCGATTCGAACGATCGGATATCGTCCCCGTTGTCCACTATCTCCCCGTTGATGGCGATGTTGTCAACATACCAACCCTGCTCGGTGGTCCCCCAGTCGGTCATGTACCGGAAGGCTATCATGACCTCGCCACCCACGTAGGCGGAAAGGTCGAAGGCCATATTACCATCACCAGTCCCAGTGAACCCAGGCAGGTTGGCGGCGATGTCCGGGTGACCCTCCAGAACAATATCGTCCCTGGTATAGTCGTTCGCCAAGGAGGTCCACGTAGCTCCCCCGTCGGTGGACACCTGTACGAAGCCGAAGTCCCATTGCAGCTCGATAGCGTAGTAGGTATCAAAGGTGAGCGTAGCCTCGGTCATACCGCTCAGGTCCACGGTCCCGATGATCGAAACATCCCTGAGATCGCTTGCTCCAGAATACCATGCCTGGCCAGAGATGCCCCCGATGGCCGGACCGGCGGCGAGCTTCCATCCTGGTTCGTAGTAATCGTTGCCGTCGAACACGAAGCTGAGCTTGCGCAGCTCCCCTACCCTGGTTCCCTGTATCCTCATGTAATCCGTGCCGTACGGTCCCAATAGATAGGTACCGGTGTTATAGCCGTCCTCGGTCCAGGTCCATTGGAACGCATAGGAGGCGGTGACAAATCCCATTCCGGGCTTTATCTTATGGACCGTGAGCTCTCCGGCCCTCGGGTCGTTCAGGTCGATGGAGGAGTAGTTGTACCAGCCATCGCCGAACTCATCGGAATGGATCAGATTGGCCAATGTCCACGCCTCGTACACCCGGTCGAAGTCCCAATCGTCATATCCCTCCGCTACCAAGGTCGACGTCACGCCCTCCTCCCCGTTGTCCGGATTGGCCGCAAGGGCGGATATGAAATCGGCCCCGCCGAAGTGGTCATTGAGATAGATGGCGAACATGGCCGCCGCACCGTAGTCAGCGATGATGTTGATGTCGCCCTGGTCACCCCACTCGGTCAGGGAGTTGTCCGGGGTGTAGAGGAACTGTGCGATGTACCCCCATGGCTCCTCATATCCGCAAAGCATCTCCGCATACATGGAGCACCCTTCATTGACAAAGGAGACCTCGTCCTCATCAAGATCATCATGCAGTAGGTGCTGGTACTCATGGGCGACCGTGGACTCGTAGACGAACGGCCTCGCCACATCCGCTCCCAGCCTGTTCATCCAGTCATAACTGTCGAGATGGATGACGTTTCGGTCATAGTAGTCCTCTATGCTAGGTGAATAGTAACCGACAACATAGCTCGGATAGGTCGGGTCTAAATAGCTGTTGTCCACCATGTTCCACACCATGATCATGAGCCTTCCCGAGTCATCGTTCATGAAGGGATAGCCCCAGTCCTCGAACAAGGAGTTCGAACCGTCATGGAACGCAGGCACCCCAAAATAATCCGATTCGATCGGATATATGACCTCCTCGAATTCATCGATCAGATACTCTATCTGCCAATCGTATATCGTGATCTTGTCCGGATCGTCATTTCGCGGGTCGTCCACAGGGAAGCTCAGGTCGGTGGCGATCCACACTTCCACCAGATCGCTCTCGCCTCTCTTCTCGAATTCGATGAAATTGCTGGTCCCGTATCCGTTGACATAATAGTATTCCGAATCCCCGACCTCGTAGTAATCGGCAAGGCCATGGGAACCATCGATCTCAGATGCCGCGGCGGCGACCTCCGCCATGCTCGGTTGCTGAGCTCTGATCTCAGGACCAACATCCATTCTCACAACGTCTGCGATCAATGGTGCGTTGGACGTCGTTCCCGAACTGGGCGTTGCCAACATCGAAAAGGCGCCCAAGATCATCAACAATGCCAATGCTATACAGATTGTCTTTACTGTTCTCAGTATTACCCCCCCTAGATCAGATCCTCTTAAAAGAATCTGAGATAAAATGAGAAAGTTGTTGGTAAATAATGGTTCTGATTATCGATTCCTGAAACAAGCTATTTAACTGTCATAAAAAATTATGGCAAAGTGTCTGGATATTTGGCAATTATCGCTCAATTCATACTAGAATATGGACATTTATTGTCTAATTATCAATAATGAAAATAAAAAGGCGGAAAAAGGTATCATAATCGATGTCCCCCTCCCGATGGGATCGAAGAAGGATCGATGCTAGGGCCGCGGAAAAGGCGAAAGTTGCGAATAAAAACCGGAAAAAAGGAAAATGAAAGGAGCCCCTTCGCGAAGGCATACCTGTTTCCACGTGGGTATGGATGGGCCCAAGGTGACTCGAACGCTCGACCTCCAGGTAATCAGCCTGGCGCTCCAATCTGGTCAATATCCATTCCTTTTGTTTCTATTGAAATCTTCGAATTCGATGTCCCTCAATTCGATTTGGCGTTCGCCCAGTTGAACGATCATTTCAATGTTCAGACGACCGTTCTTCGCGTCATTTCATTATAATAAATGGTGGAAAGGGTTTGCGCTTTAACGGTGCATGCCGAACGATAGGCTCGCCAGCACTGCTCTCAGGGCTAGATCGGATCACAGGTCCTCAACGGCCCATATTCCTCCCCAGTAACCATATGGGTTACCATAGATGTCCTCCGTCACCGTCATGTACGACCGATTTTCGGCTATCCCTATCCTGGTCGACATCTTCAGGCCGGCAAGGTATGACCACCATTCGTATTGTTCAGCTGAGTCCACGGAGAACCAGCCTGTGTATGGTTCCACGGAGTTGGTGACCGTCGGGGACACCAGTACATACTTCCCTGCCGGTTGTGCACCAAGATCATATGTGAACAGGTGGTACACGAAGTTCGTGCTCGCCTTTTGGACAGTCTTATGCACTCCCTCTGGTGTTATCAGTTCTTCAGTTTCGACGTTCCTGAACACTGGCATCGGATCGATCATGTTCAGGTTGCTAGTCGGCGGGAAGACCAATATCCTCACGATAAACTTGCCCGTGCCATTGAGAAGTACATCAGCGAAGCGGTCTGCCATGGGCAGGATCTCTGCGACGGATGGCATATCGTGACCGTATGAGGACTGCCAGTAACTTTGCATGATCTCGTAGTCCGCTGCTGGTATGGGTCCCATGTTAGGGAACTCCAGTTGGGCTCGCGGTTCGGCATTAATGACCAGCCTCTCCACCTGGGTTATGAACAGATCGATCTGGTCTTCGATCATCGGTACCCAATAGGTGTCCATGTACGTTTGAACGAGGACCGATTCGTTTCTAGCATTATGCGCTTCTGCTATCATCGTGAGGCCTCTCACCTCATAGAGAAGAAGCCTCTCGAAGTAAGCCTCGAAGCTCAGATAGAGGGACATCACCTTATCCCGATATGTTCTGCCGTAGAGCGAGTTCCCCGTCGGGTCCTGCTTATAGAGCTGATCGATCAAATTGTCGACCAAGATCTCGAGCATACCTTTCTCATCACCGAGAACATGACCGCTCACTATCTTGTCGAGAACGTCCAATGCGTTGTAGATGCCGTTTGTAGGGTGGGTCACCCCAGAGACCCATTCGTTTATCGTCGTTTGAGAGACCACCCCTGGGGTGGTCGCCGCACAAGTGACAAGCGTGGTGTATGAGGAGTCTATCTTCGACAGCGCGTCGTAAGCTGACAATTGGCTCATCCTCAGCTGCAGCTCGGTGTTCACCGTGTCCAGCGCATACTTTAGCTCTGCGATGCTCGCGCTGATCTCGTCAAGTTTGTTCGAGATCTCGACGAGCTTTTTATCCATCTCAACAAGTTTATCGTATGTTTGGTTCAGTTTGTCGGATAGCGCGCTCAATTGTTCAGCGGTGTAATCTTGCTCCTCTTCCTCCCCGAGGCCGAGCACACCCATTACCCAGCCCATTATCGGTTCCATTAGCGTACCCGTCACTTTGCTTGCGATCCCGCTGAGGGCACCCTTCGCCAGGTTGGTGAAGACGAACTTGAAGATGTCATAACCTAGCCCGCTGGACGATGGTGTGCCTTTGAACGGGTGGGTCTTCCCATCTTCGATCTGTGCGGTCAGAACATCTACAAATGCGTTGAAACTGCCATTTTGGTCGGCCTCTTCCAAGAACATTTTACAGCTGAACAATGCTGATGATGCGCTCGGACAGTTGATGATGGCGGTTATGTTCAGTTCCGACGGCATCTCCAAGAAGTCGTGTACCGCTTCTCCGGCCTGTGTGCTGGTCGAAGATGGGTTCTCATCACCATAGGAGGCCATCAATGTCGTTATTATGTTTATCGCGTAGGAGCTCGTTTGCTCGTAGTTTTCCACATAGCGGACCAATGTTCCATTGAATGGAACGTCGTTCGTGGTTCCACCGGTCGCGATGATCTTAAACGCGCTGGGGACGTTTTTTAACCATGGCCACGTCACCTTTTCTATGAAAACGCCTCTGCTCGAGGTGGCGTTCTGTGCTTCATAGACCTTATCCCCATCGTCGTCGTAGACCGATATCGTTGCTCCGACCAATGGCGCGTCAGTATAAGCGACACCGAGCACCGTACTGTTCTTCGATGGTGTCATCAGCCAGATCAACGCTCCGGAGCTTGCTATCAACAAAATGACAATTACGACGGCCAGCAATTTGACTTTAGCTTTATCCAAAACCCCTCCCCCTTATCTAATTTGATAATATCCCCGAAAAGCTTACTAATAAGTATGCTCCCAATTTTCTAATTAATTATTTTACATTTAAAATTAATATATCATCTCGATATATGGGCGACTGGATCCATCATCACAGATCAGATGACCTTTTCAGACCAAGCCGAGTCTCATTATTCTGTTCAATTTCAGGGAATTGGTGAAACCCAGAGATCCTGCATAAATCGGACGATCCTTCATTGAAAAAATTATATACAAAATGAGCGGGAAATGGAATCGTCTTCAAATCTCTTATAAACAGATTTTGCGATCGTAGAACAATGTAGATGAAAAGTGAAATGGATGGGCCCAAGGTGATTCGAACACCTGACCTCCCGGTTATCAGCCGGGCGCTCCAACCAGGCTAAGCTATGGGCCCAAGTGGATTGGCGAATGCGGCATTCAATTTTAAACCTTTCCATTGTCCTGGCCTGCGAAAGGTCTGCGGACACATGAATTTTGCCCGATGTGTAATGAAATGCAAACGGCAAGAAATGAAAAATGAAGGAAGTGGACTCGGCGCGCGGGGGCGACCGCGGCCGGGTTTTAATGTATTTGGGTCCTGTATAATAACGTGGGCGTTTAGTTCCTGAAAGATACGGAGTACTCCATCTCTTCGGCCCCGAAGTACTTCTTGCAGTACTCGGCGGTCTTTTCGGGAGGGTATTCCTTACAGCTGAACACATCAATGAAAGCACGATCGGTGTCTTCAGCGAAGTGTCCGGATATCATGGAGGTCTCGATCAGTTGGGCCAGTGAGTATCCCTCCACTTTGGGGATGGGTCCGAACCTGACGACGATGGGTTCGCCGAACCTCTTCATATTGATATACTCGCAGATATCGATGGCGAATTGACTGATGACCTCTTTACTGCGGATCTTCTCCGGATCGCACTTTCTGAGGTCTATGGCAGTTGCCAATCCCCACTGATCCTCCTTCACATACTTTTCCACCGCTTCCTCATCGCTCAGAAGCTTGCCCGTCTTAGGACTCATAGTGTACATTTCTGGTAACGCCCTCTAGATGCACTGCATCTTAAATCGACCGCATGAACGCTTCTGATATTAAAGCTTAACCCGTAACCTTATGTATATTCAAAGGGGTTTTTTAACGGAAAAAGGAAATTTAAGGCATTGCCTTTATTTTATTATCCCTGTAATTTATTAAAATTAAATTGAATCCTCTTTTCACGCCCGCGGGTCACCGTTTAAAAGGTCCGTAGAGCAGTCCGAGAGCCTCCGCGGCCTGCTCTAAAGGTATGCCGTCCGGTGGTATTTCGAGCTCTTTGACCAAGAGGTCGGTTAGCACCGGACCTCGCGATTCGGAAAGATATCCCAACCCGATGGTCTTCCCCGTCTCGACCAGTTCTAGGTGAGGCATCTCGTCCAATAGCACCAGGGCTCCGCTGCGGCAGGTCAGAGGGACAACATGCGTCGCTTCCAGGACCATCTTTTTGAATTCATCATCGGCCATTCTCTTTCTCACCGCTCCTATGAAGCAGGAGGCCGTCAACGTCTCGTTCCCTATCACGGTCACCCCGTCCTCCTTTAGAATGGCTTCCAATGTCGCCGCGGACTCGCGTCCTCCGAAAGCGCCGCAGATCCTGGCGCAGGTGTTACAGCTCCATATCAGCACTTTCGCATCAGAAGGAAGGGAGGCCCTCAGGGCATCGTAGTCCATGGTGCGCAATGTCATTATCAAGGCCAATCCTCCAGGGTCTGGTTGGGGAACCTCTCTCCAACCAGGTCTTCGTGGCCGGGGAAAGGCAGCAGCAGGATGGCCGAACGCCTCTCGAAATCATAGGAGCCCAGTCCCAACGTCTCATTGGTGTGTATGATGTCCGCTTCCGGCCAGGCCTCTCTTGCGCTGACCAATCCGGAACTGCATGCCATTAGGACGATGGTACCTTCGCACTTGCATCGCCGCAGCTGTTCTTGAATGCAGACCTTGGTGACCACCTCCTTCCTCGCCACGGTCACTCCCTTCTCTTGCAGGTGGAATGCCAGGTGGTCCATGGCCAGACGGCCCCCCGTCCCGCAGTAGTGAGCGCAGCTGTTGCAGGCCACGATGGTCACGACATCGCCCGCCTCCAACCGGTCTATGGTCCTGCTGGCCGGCGCTCTCCTGGTTATGCTCACCACATGATGTCCTCCAAAGCATGCTGGGGTTTAGCACGCTTCAGGGAGGACCATAAATAATAAACTACCGCCCCGGCTGGGGCGAGAAGGTTATCTAATACGACCCTGATTCCTTGCTGATGAGCTCGACCGACGGCCTGAAGAACAAGGGCAAGACCCGTGCGGACATGGATGAGAGGCGGAAGGCGGTGGAGGAGCGCACCGGTGCACGCCTGGAGCATTCGAGCAGCTGTTC
>Ga0209269_1000983_pt1 | contig 18174 bp, 15 predicted proteins | sample MTBAKMMethaMetaG_FD_187455 | JGI IMG/M metagenome (GOLD analysis project Ga0209269, IMG submission 187455) | Enrichment culture microbial communities from Arthur Kill intertidal strait, New Jersey, USA, that are MTBE-degrading - MTBE-AKM (Arthur... | ecosystem: Environmental > Aquatic > Marine >... | reverse complement strand
GATCGCATGACCCTCTTCGATGAATTCAACCGGCTGGTCGGTCTTCCGGAAATCCGGGAGAAGGAGCGGTATTACTCGTCATTCTGCCTTTGAGGTGTCTGAAAAATATCAAGCCCCAGCCGTGATTTGAACACGGGACCTGCTGATTACAAGTCAGCCGCTCTGCCAGCTAAGCCACTGGGGCGCCATATACCATTCGCGGTACAGGATAAAAAAAGTGGTGACGAAGGTTGTGCTCCCTGAATTAGATTGTGAGATTCGTTGTTCTAGCCTTTAGGGCGCCATTCTACTTATGGGCTGAACATGGTCCTGATTACGAACTGGCATCATCATGGCCTTCTTTCATGGGATATCATCCCGGAATCCTGGATCCGGGCTCGATTCGTGGCCTGTTTTCTTTAAGATTATTGCCAGGCTCCAATTGGAATGGAAATGCTGTTCACCCGTATGGAAAAATCTTGGTTATGGAATTATTTCGGACAAATAATCGACAATTGGACTTTAAATAATTGCTTTTTACTGGGGCCCCAGGGGAGCTCATTCAAAAGATGGTGTTGAGCCTGGGTACTGCTGAGATCCTGCACCAGAACGGCATGGTAACGTTACGTCTCCAGCCAAGAGATGGGTAAAATGATGATTATTGGTGGGTACCTGCAGATATATATCCCAACCCGGGAATCCTGTGAACCTGTCATCCCTTCCGGACTAGAAGGGTCCGTTCCCTGGGACTATCCGGGAATTTTCTCTCTCCTTCCCCCCCATTTCTCCCCTTCCTCCGATAAACCCATCATCTCACAGCGCTCATATGCGGAACTGAAGTGATCGACCATGGGAGAGACCGCCCTGCTCGTCCTTGAAGGGCCCTGGTGGACGCCCGCCCACAAGCCCAAGCGGCCCTCGGTGCTGCCGTTCCTCGAGGGGCTTGAGAAGTACAAGGGGAACTTCAACATCTACTACTCAAACTTCTACGAGAAACAGGGCTTCCAGCGGGCGCTGGAGGACGATTTAGCTAACGCCCGGGAGGACCGGCTCTTCCTCTATATCGCCGCCCATGGAGGAAGCCGGATGGTCGGGGCACTTGAGGCTGAGGGGGGAAAGACCATCACCAGCGGTATGCGGCTCACCACCCTGTTACGAGGGGTCCGGCGGGTTGCACGCACCGCCAATATCGAGGGTGTTCTCCTCGGCTCCTGCACCATCGGGTCAAACCGGGCAGATCTCCTCGCCACCCTGAAGACCACCCCCATTGCCTGGATCTTTGGTTATGCCTGTGAGATCGACTGGATCCCGAGCACTCTTATTGATCTCTCCATCCTCGAGTATGCGATGGCGCTCAAAAAAGAAGATCTCCGGAGCAGGACGAAGATTATCGGTGCGTTTACATCTGCCCTCAGACGGTTCAGCGGAGAGTATCCCATCTGCAACGAGGAGAACCGGACTGTCCCGCTGAAACATGCCATTTCACTCTCCATAAAGCCACGAAAAGCCGGGGCACACCCGGAAGACAGGACGCGGTCCCTCCTTGATGAGCTCGGGTGGATCTGAGGGCAGAACCATCCGAGTTCCTGTCAATGTTCTCCCCGCCCACCTCTTTCCCAGGCGGTTTTTCCCTCGTAGAGAATCCGTGTGATCCGGTGGTAGGGAATCGGGGACACCCCCACGGAGCTCTCAATTTCCATGTAATGGGGATCGAGCTCCCTGATCCGGTCACCTTCCACACAGGATTCGTCGCCCGGCGCTCCCCGATCAATAAAGCAGACCTTTACCTCGCTGAACCGGCAGCGGGGGTCGTGGTAGAGCCTAAGCAGCAGTTCCCTGCTCTTCCGCATAATCTCAATCCTGTCTGATTCCGTTATAACTTTATACATCTACCGGCTAGATCGGGAAGCGGAACCAGAGACTCAACCAGGAAGCGGCTGACCTTGCCGAACAACTGGTGAAAGCCGACTCTAAAACCGCACGCTGGATCGGGCGGGATGCTCTCCGAGAACCAACGGGCGATACAGTGAGTGACGTGGGTGAACGGAAACCTTCCCTGTGTTTGCACCCTGATAGTGCTCAGACAGGAGTGCTTATGCCCGGGGCTGGCATAGATTCTAGTATTCATGGTGCATCTCACCGTTGACATCGGAGGACGGCCTGGTGTCAACTGCCGGGGATTCTGCGAGTACTGCTACTTCAAACACGTGAAGGAGACCAATCCCTTCGGATGCCGCCACTGCCCCCCCTACCAGGTCGGTTGCGATTACTGCAGCAGGAGCGTCCGGGAATACTACCAGGGCTGGAAGACGCTCCGGGAAGTCGGGAAGGAGACGCTCGCTAACCTCCAGCTGATGACCGGGGATCTCGATCGTGTCACCATTAGCGGTGGGGGGGATCCGAGCTGTTACCCTGAATTCAGGGATCTGATCGAGCTCCTCTCCGGCATGGAGGTACCCCTCCATATCGGCTATACCAGCGGGAAAGGGTTCGATGAGGTGGGCATCGCCGATTTCCTTATCGATCATGGCCTCTCAGAGGTATCCTTTACCGTCTTTTCCGTAGACCCGCGGAAGCGGAAGCGCTATATGCACGATCCCACCCCTGAAGTCTCACTCAGGGTCCTCGAGCGGCTGTGCGGGGAAATCGAGGTCTATGGTGCCGCCGTGGTGCTTCCGGGGGTCAATGATGGGAAGTACCTTGAGGATACCTGCCGCTGGCTGGAAGAGCGGGGAGCCAAGGGCTTAATCCTCATGCGGTTTGCCAACACCACCCGGCAGGGGCTTATCCTCGGCAATGCTCCGGTGATCAAGGGGCAGAGGATCCAGACCCCGGAAGAATTCCGGGACCTGGTGACCGATCTGGCAGAACGATTTTCCCTGAAGATCAGTGGGACACCGCTCTGGGACCCGGCGATCGGATCGCCGTTTGCCATTCGGAATGAACCCGATCTTCTCGACAAACTGCCCCGTCTTGAGCGATCGGCAACTGTTATTTCCGGGAGCGTGGCAGCACCTGCCATCCGGGCGATACTCGATGCCCGGGGCGGCGGGGTCCAGGTGGTGGCAACGGACAAAGAGATCGCCTGCCTGATCACCCCCGAAGACCTGCAGGCACTCGACCCTGCAGAACTCAGTGACCCGGTGATCATCCCGGGCAGGGCATTCGTCCACGACCGGGTGGCCGCACAGGTCCTCTCCCGTGACGGAGTGCAGCGGACCGTGTTCCGGGGCCCTGAAATGCTGACCGCCGATGCCGAGACCAGCATGGGAATGACCCGGGACGGTGTGCTCCTGATGGAGCTGGAGGGATTTTCCGATCTCATCCGGTTCATCAACCGTTACGGCCGGGAGCGGTGAGTGCCCCGTCACCTTCGATATGCTTATCAGCCTGCCGGCCTTATAAATGAGACAAGCACAAAAATGTGCTGGCATATGTAAGTCCGACGTGTCGTTCCGGCACGGCCTTGCTTGAAATGGCTTGGGATTACAGAAGAGTCAGCGGTGTCTGCTCTTTTTCCGGATTTACATCTCCTGGAGGTGAACCATGGCACGTATACATGCACGCCGGAGAGGAGATTCGGGCTCGGTCCGTCCTCACCGCACAGAGGCGCCGTCCTGGTCTAATACCGACGTGAAAGCCATCGAGAAAGTCATTATCGACCTCAAGAAAGAGGGATACTCAAGCAGCCGGATCGGGCTCGTCCTCCGTGACCGCTATGGCGTCCCTGACGTCAAGCTGGTTATGGGGAAACGGATCGACCAGATCCTGGAAGAGAACGGTCTGCAGTCCGAGATCCCTGAAGACCTCCGCAACCTCATCGTAAAGTCGCTCGGTCTGCGGAAGCATCTCATTGAGAACAAAAACGACCTGCACAACAAGCGTCAGCTGCAGCTGACCGAGTCCAAGGTGCGGCGGCTGGTACGGTACTACGTTTCATCAGGACGCCTGCCCAGTGACTGGAGCTACAAGCCGGAGACCGCGGAGATCCTGCTCTCCAGATAATACATGGCACTCGCTGAAGCTGCATCCCGGGTCGCTGAACACCTCTCGCGTCAGGAGTACGTGGAAGTCTACGCCCACCATGACGCAGACGGAATCGCCGCGGGAACCATCCTCTGTACAGCGCTTCACCGGAAGGGCATCCGGTTCAGACTGCGGGTACTCCACCGGGTGAGCCCGGCGGCAATCTCTCCTGACACGCCCACCCTGCTCTGCGATCTCGGGTCTGGTCTCGAGGATTTGCCGAGAGAGGTCATGGTCGTCGACCACCACCTGCCAAGGTTTACCGGGGATCTCCATGTCAACCCGCGGCTCGCAGGGATCGATGCCGACCGGGAGCTCTCCTCTGCCGGTGCTGCGTACATCGTAGCCCAGATGCTTGGCGACAACCGCGATCTCGCCGGGCTGGTGATGCTCGGTATTCTCGGTGACGGCCAGGAGATTGCCGGGAAGAACCGTGAGATCTTCAACGATGCGGCGGCCGAATCGGTCATCACACCGGGGAAGGGATGCCGGTTGCCGGGGCGGGACCTCCATGAGCGACTGCTCTGCTCGACCCATCCCTACCTGCACCATATCAGCGGTGACGAGATGGCGGTGGCAGACCTGATCGAGAGCGCTGCAGGAGATGATTCATCCGGATCCGAGACCCTGCTCTCTCTCATCGTGCTGCGGATCAGCCCCTTTGCACCGGCAGGGACCATGGAAGCGCTCTATGGAGAACGGTATTCCCTCGAACGTGAGGTCATCCCTGATGCCCATGCCCTTGCTGCAATTGTTGACGCATGCGGAAAATGCGGCCGCGGCGGACTCGCTGCATCGCTCTGCTTCCGTTCGGCGGAAGGGCTGAGCGAGGCGTGGGAGACGGCACTCGGGCACCGGCTACAGGTGATCCGGGCACTCCGGTTCGCCCTGGAGAGGCCTGACCCGGACGGTTTCTACACGGTTGAAGAGGTATCGGTGGCAAGCGATGTCGCCGATGCCCTTGTCAGGGACACGCTGCTCGAAACCCCGGTGATGGTAGCGGCAAAGACCGACGACCTCTGCCATGTCTCGGTCCGGTCAGCGAAACCTCAGGATATCCGGCTCGGTGACGCGATCCATGAGGCTGCTGTCCGGTGCGGCGGCTTCGGCGGCGGTCATACGATGAGGGCTGGGGCGACGGTGAGCTGTGCACGCCTTGACGAGTTCAGAGCGGCATTTGGGAGGATTGTTGCAGCATGAAGGCAATTGACGGCGAGATCACAACCCTCCACCGGAACGCATCCTGTGTAGCCGGGGCCATCCGGCCGGACAACCTCCTCTCCATGCAGACCACGGTGTCCGGAGACGTGGTCAGGACGGTCGTCTCAGGACCGAAACTCCGGTCCCTCATCGCATCGGTGGATGATTACCTTATGAATCTGGCAATTGCGGAGGAACTATGCAGTTACGCTTCAGATTAGAGGCAGGGCTTCGCTTCAGCGCCCCGTTCACGCCCGAGGCCGAACAGACAGCCAGAGCGCTAATCGACGAGGCAAACCGGGTGCTCTTCATGAGGGGTGTCCCGAAAGGGGTGGATCCTGCCGAAGTCGGCCGGATCACCGGCACCCCGGAGTTCCGGGAAAATGTCCTCCTGCTCACCTTTGAGAGCGGTGCCTATACCCGGGCCCACGACGCACTCTTCCGGTTCAGGAAGCAGGTTGCATCAACCCTCGGAAAGTTCCGCCTCGGAATCCGGGAAATCGAAATCGGCACCTGCTCAATCACCATGAAAGGCGACTTCCCCGAGAACTTCCGGGTTCCAAAGCTCCCCTTCATCGCAGAATCGGTGCTCGCCGACGGGACCCTGACTCTTAGCCTTGCGGTGAGCGCAGCAGACCTCGAGAACCGGATCCCTGACCGCCTTGTCCGGCTGGTGGAGGAGAAGATCGAGGCTGCGACATATGGCGGAAAAGACGAGCACTGGGAGCTCGTTTTCGAGAGCGGGGTAAAACCACGGCACTTCACGAAAGACCCGACCGCGGCGATGGTGGAACGGGGCTGGATTAAGCATGCTCCCGCCCGCGGACAGTGGATCTTTGGTCCACAGGCAGTCCAGCTCTTCCGGGCCTTTGAGCAAATCGTGGTCGAGGAGATCATCCGCCCGCTCGGGTTCTCGGAGATGATCTTTCCGAAGATGGTCCCCTGGGAAGTCTGGATGCGTTCCGGACATGCCAAAGGAGTCTACCCGGAGATCTACTACATCTGCACCCCGAAGACCCGCGACGCCTCGTACTGGGAGGACATCGCCGATTACTTCAAGGTTACCGGGGAAGTCTGGATTGACGAGATCAAAAACCGCATCGACGGCCCTATCGGAGGGATGTGCTATGCGCAGTGTCCGCCATTCTGGCCCTTCGTGCAGGGAGAGACGCTCGCCAACGATTGTCTCCCGATCAGGATCTTTGATCGGAGCGGGACATCCCACCGTTACGAGAGCGGCGGAATCCACGGTATCGAGCGGGTGGACGAGTTCCACCGGATCGAGGTGCTCTGGCTGGGAACCGCAGAGCAGACAGTGGAAATCGCAGACAAGCTCCATGAGGCGTATACTCATGTCTTTGAGGACATCCTCGAGCTCGAGTGGCGGTCGGCCATGGTTACCCCCTGGTTCATGGCCCAGGAAGGGATGGTCGGCGGGGAAGCCGCGTGCGGCTGTGGAGAACGGATCGGGACGACTGATTACGAAGCATTCCTCCCCTACAGTGAGAGCTGGCTCGAATTCCAGAACGTCAGCATCAACGGGGACAAGTACCCGAAAGGGTTTAATGTGAAGATCCAGAGCGGGGCTGAGTGCTGGTCCGGGTGCTCAGGCATCGGCCTTGAGCGGTGGACGGCAGCATTCCTGGCCCAGAAAGGACTGGATCGTGAAACCTGGCCCGAAAAGGTGGCCAGAATGGTTGGAGAACCAGTAAATCTGTTCAAATTCCTCTGAAAGGTGATTCAATGGCAAAGAAAAAACAGGTAGGACGAAGAGTCGAGGGCTGGAAGGCCAAGAGCTGGTATAAGGTATATACCCCTGACAGCCTCGGAAAGGCATACATCGGCGATACCATCGCCAATGATCCCGAGAACGTTGTCGGACGGATCATGCAGACCACGCTCGGTGAGATCATCAATGACTATTCCCGCCAGAATGTGAAAATGAAGTTCCGGGTCGAGAATGTGACCGGTGATGCCGCGTATACCCAGTTTGTCGGGCACGAACTGACCCGCGATTACCTGCGGTCGCTCGTCAAGCGGCGAACCTCACGGATCGACTGTCATGTCCCGGTCACCACCAAGGACGGCAAGAAAGTCGAACTGACCGTGACCTGCTACACCCTCACCCGGGCGAACCTGAGCCAGACCCATGCCATCCGCGGCCTCATGGCGCAGAAGGCACAAGACATGGCCAAGGAAGGCGATTTCAATGCCCTCCTCAACGGCATCGTAACCGGCGAGATCTCAAAGGAGATCTTCAAGGCGGTGAAACCGCTCTTCCCCGTCCGCAGGGTCGAGATCATCAAGTCTAAAGTCGGGACAGTCAGGGCGGCGTAACGCTGCCTCCTGTTCCTTCTCTTCTGTAGTTTTCCTGGTGGCGGGATCCTCCGCCGAAGGGTGAAGCATATTACCGTTCAGCCCGTATCTTTTCAGGATGACGGCTGATAGGGTCCTGCTCCTGATCATCGATGGTGTCTCTGACCGGCCCTGCCCGGATCTCCAGAATCTCACGCCGCTCCAGGCCGCAAAAACACCGGTACTGGACCGGATTGCCGCTGATGGGATCTGCGGGATTATGGATACCATCGCTCCCGGTATCCGCCCCGGCTCGGATACCTCGCATCTGAGCCTGCTCGGCTACCCGCCCGAGAGCTGCTATACCGGCCGCGGGCCCCTTGAAGCGGTGGGAACCGGCATCCTGATGGAACCGGGAATGATTGGATTCCGGTGTAACTATGCCACGCTGGATAACGCAGGAAAGGTCATTGACCGGAGGGCAGGGCGCATCCATGATACCGCGGACCTGACCCGTGCCGTCATGGAAGAAGTCGACCTCTCTCCCTTCGGCATCGAGGTGTTGTTCAGGTCAGGGACGGGCCATCGTGCCGCCCTCGCCTTCCGGGGCCGGGGGCTCGGGGCCTGCGTCTCGTCCAATGACCCGAAGAAAGACGGCGTCAGCCGTCCCCCGTTCAGGCCGCTCCGGGACAGCCCGGCAGATACAAAGACGGCTGATGCGCTGGATTCGTTTGTCAGACAGGTTGATGCGATCCTCGCAGAGCATCCCCTCAACCGCGACCGGAACAAACGGGGGCTTGCACCGGCAAATACCATCCTTATCCGCGGTGCCGGTGAGATGGGTAACTTCCCGCCATTTTCCGAACGTTACGGACTTTCAGGGAGCGTAATCGCGGCGGCAACCCTGATCAACGGGATCGGCACCGCGGTGGGACTCCGCCGTGTTCCGGTAGCGGGAGCAACCGGGTCAACCGATACCAACCTTTCGGGAAAGGTGGACGCGACCCTCACCGAACTTGAAACGCAGGATTTTGTCCTGATCAACATCAAGGGGGCAGATGAGGCAGGGCACGATGGAAACGCAGCCGAAAAACGGGACTTTATCGAGCGGATCGATGCGGCTATTGAGCCATTCCTCTCTGTAGAAGGTCTCCTCCTCGTGGTCTGCGCCGATCACAGCACCCCGTGCAGTATCCGTGACCACAGTGCCGATCCGGTCCCGCTGGTCATCCGGGGGGATGGCGTCCGGACCGATGCGGTCAGATCTTATGACGAAATCGCATGTGCACAGGGAGGGCTCAACCGCATCCCGGGATCAGCACTGATGCCGATCATCTGTGACCTTATCAACAGAACGACGAAATATGGAGCCTGATAGTCGTGAGCGATGAACATCCTTCCCTTGCCGACATCTTTGGAGTCGGCGTCATCGATCTCATAGAGCCTTCATTCGCCGATCTGCCCGATGACCGGTTTTCCTCCCTCCTCCTGGAATGCCATGGCGACCAGGGGAGACTGCTCGTCGATGAGGAATCCGATCCGCTCGCAGTCGCCGTCCATTACGGGGATGATCGCTGGGTTGCCGGATGCTATCACCTCCGCCGGCCGAAAGCATCAATTATCTCCTTCTTTGAGGAGCTTGGCGGTGACATCTACCAGGAAGACCGGCAGATCTGGGAGGCGGCGGTCAGGGAGTACTACAGCCTCCGTATCGCAGCGAGGGTGACACCCGCACTCGAGGATCTGAACCCGGCACGGAGAGCAATGGTGCAGTCCCTTTTAGAGGAAACCTGGGGGCCGGGCAACGGGCAGACCTGCCTCGACTTCTGCTGCGGATCCGGGCTTGGTTCAGTCGTGATGAGAGATCTGGGATACCGGGTCCTGGCCTGCGATATCGATCTCGGTCTCCTGTCGCTCGGTTTCTCTACCGGAAGACTAATCCCCCGCGAGACCATGTGCATCGATGCTACCCTCGCCCGCCACTACATCGCTCCGGTCGGGGCAGGTCTGGGCCTGATGTTCGGTGAGATCAATGACTTCAATGCCGAGACCTGGGAAGTACTTACCCGCGAGTTGGTCTTGCTCACAAAGCGGTGTCTGATTACGGTCGGCAAGGAGGAGGAGGCCGGCCGGATCACCGCGTGGGCAGAACAGTGCGACTGTGGTGTCGAAGTATCTGAAAATACCCGGGATCCTATCTATGACCGGTGGGTATGCAGGATCACCAGGGAAAATCCCTGAACATCTTCTTATAGATTTCACATCCTACCCTCATCATGCCAGACATCAGCAGTCCTCCACCCGGCGAGGTGAGACCGCACCGGAACCTGCGGAGTCTGTACCTCACGTATCTCCTCATCATCATCTGGGCAGGGATCCTCCCCTGGCTTGTCCCGATCACCTTCTTCACCCCGCCGGATTTGATCCTGATCATCACCATTCCTCTCCTGCTGGTGGTTATCTTTCTCATCTGGTGGACCGGTGCGTACTACCGCACAATCCTCTACAGGTTTTCAGATACCGCAATCAGCTGGGAGCAGGGAGTCTGGTGGCGGCAGACCGGCATCGTTCCCTACAACAGGATCACAACCGTGGATATCATCCAGGGGCCACTCTCGCGATTCTTTGGAATCTCGATGCTGAAGATTCATATAGCAGGAAACCTCGCAGGAACGGAGTCGGCGGCCGAACTGAAAATCAACGGAATAACCGATGCTGGAGCGCTCAGGGAATCCATCCTTAACCTGACGCGGTCACGGACGAGGGGAGGAGAGGCAGGAATGGCGGAGGAACGAACCCTCGAGGAACAAGTGGCAATGCGAAAAATTATCGAAGAGAAAGGGGAGTGAGCATTTACCGGCGGCCCTTCTTCTTCTTCTCCTTCTTTTCCCGGTCTTCATGTGCGGAACTGCACTCCAGTTCGGTCAGGATCTCGATCGGGTCATCGGTCTTCATGATCAGCGCCAGAATGTCCGTAAGCCGCTCTACCCCGATGAAATGCTCGGCCATGATCCGGGCCAGGTCAGATAACTCGATTCTTCCATCAGTTCTCCTGGCCAGTCCGCGATCGAGGAGGATGGGGAGAACCGGCTCAAGTGAGCCGACCATAGTGGCGCAAATACGCTCGAGATCCCGTTCATTCCCGTTACAGACCACGGCATTGGCCACGAATTCCTCTGAACTCTGTTCAAGGTCATGTTCAGGGGCCACCTCCTCCATCTCTCCTTTCAGGAGACGCATCGCCATCTCTTCTTCAGTATGGGAAGACACCCGGGAATAGCTCGCCCCGGGTTCGGCAAGGATCACCACTTTCCCGAGATCATGGTAGTCCGGCCTGCCGGCCCGCCCCGCCATCTGGTTGAACTCCTGCACCGAGAGCCAGGAGATGCCCATGGCCAGCGAGTCAAAGATGACCTGCGAGGCAGGAAAATCCACCCCGGCACCGAGCGCCGCGGTGGTGACGACCGCTTTCAGCTTCCCGGAGAGAAAGAGTGCTTCAGTCGCCCGCCGCTCCTGGGAGGTGAGCCCTGCATGGTACACCCCGTACTTCGGGCCGAGTGCATCGGCGATCACATGGCAACGGGCACGGGAATTGGTAAAAACGATGGTCTGGCCGGAAAACCCCTTCGATGAGACGTGCCGGAATTCCTCCTCGCAGAGCTTCTTGATGGTAGGAATCTTCTGCTTGTGCTCAAGGAAGAGAAGGTAGCGTTCGAGGGCGACCGGGCGGTCATCATACCTGACCAGGGTGGCATCAAGCTTTTTAGCGAGGATCTTCGGGAGGCCGATGGTTGCACTCAGGTACAGGAACTGGGCTTTCGGGGCCTGGTATTTGAGTCGGGAGATGAGACCGTCCAGGCGGTGCCCCCGGTCGCTGTCTTCGAGCATCTGGACTTCATCGATCACCACGGTGCCCACCCTTTTAAGATTCTTTCCACACCGGATCAGGTGATCGATCCCCTCATAGGTGGCCACCACAATCGGGGCCCCGGTGTTCCGGTCCCCAACCGGACGGTTTTCAGGCAGTTTAATCCTGCTCTTCCCGATCAGGATACCTACCCCGGTGATGTCTCCATAGCGTTCAAGGAACCGCTGGTACTTCTGCACGGCCAGGGCCACCAGCGGCACCAGGAAGATCATCTGCCCCCGCCCTTCAAGGAGATTCTTGAGACCGGCCATCTCCCCGATAAAAGTCTTTCCGCTCGCTGTTGCCGATACAACCAGCAGGTCTTTTCCAAACAGGAGACCGGCATCCACCGCCATCTGCTGGGCAGGCATAAGGTACTCCACACCCGAGGCATCGATAAAATTCCGGGGGAGCGGGAGCTCCTCGAGCCGGGCCGTATGCTGGACCGGGTGGGCTTCCAGCCGGTCAAACAGGGTCTGGGACATCCGGATCTCTTCGGGCTGGATGCTTGCCAGCACCTTGTCCACGTCCCGGTACTTCTGGATCAGGGCCTCCATGTGAGACATTGCCTGCCTCCCGATACGTCCCATGTGAGCGAGTTCACGGCGGAGTTCACGCTTTGCACAGTCAGGGCAGATTGATTCGGACCTCCGGTACCGGACCGCAGTCACGGGGTTGAGGGGGGTTATCCGTTCTTCGAGGAGGCAGACCCGGCAGAGGTCGACAAAGGTAAACGGGATCTGGAAATCTGAAAGAAACGCCTCGAACAGGTCGTCATGGCAGGTGAGGAATATTTCGGCCTTTCTGAGGGAAGCGATAAAGTCCCGGGTGGGGGTGTTCCGGAACTGCTTCCGGCTCCCCCACCGGAGCCGGTACTGAACCGGTCTGACCCCTTTCGGGGTCTCGGAGAGATCCGCAAAACCGGTTCCCCGCACACTTTGGTTCTCGAGAAACAGGATCTTGTAGTTCCCCTTCTGGAGGGGATGAATGATGACTCTCATGAGGCGACCAGGTCATGGATCAGGTAGGAGAGGCCGGCGCCTTCGAGCCGTTTGAGGAAATCCGTAAATTCTTCATCCACGATGAGAATAACACAGTCGATGCCGTGAAACGCCGCTTCAATGACACCCTCCCTGGATCCGAAGAACATGTCAGGGATCCGGCCTGCCTCTTTGAGGGCAATATATGCCTCGAGACCGACAGCTGCGACCATCCCCGCTTTTCCGATGACCTCCCTGATGAGATCGGGCCGGACCATCCGTGAACCGCCCCGCTGGATCCTCGGCACTTTGCAGACATGAACTGTCCCCTCGGTATGATCGATGATTCCTGACAGCCGGGCAACACCGACATCTTCTCCCTTCCGGGAGTCCCGTATCACCGTCCCCATGGCGCTCCGCGGCTCTTTTGCCGCGTAGAGCCATCCATCCTTCATGTAGACCCCGACCGGGTCTCCCTCCCGCAGGTCCTCGGCGGCCAGCGCCGTCCAGGTTGAAACCTGCTGGATAATATCCTTCCTGATGTGCCGGGCATAACTCTCCAGTGCCTCGGCATGGTTCAGCACCCACTCAATGCCCTCCCGGGTGACACCGTATCTCCCGCGCCCGTGGGCAGACACCATCCCGTCGTCTGCCAGTTCACGGATATACTCTGACACTGCCTGAGGCGTGACCCCCAGTTTTTCGGCGATTTCCTGCTGGCGGATGGCCGGCTGGTGTTCGGCAATCTCCACGAGAATCTGAAACCTCGTGACTTCCCTTTTACTCCGGAGAATTGAGTACAGGGGGTCGTTACTGGCTTCGGTCAAGCAGCACCAGCCCCTGTCCTTTCACATCCAGGTGGGGGATCCGCTTTGCGAGGCCTTTGATGAAAACCGGACTGACACCAAACTTCCGTGCCATGTCATTGATAGAAGTATTGCCATTGCTGAGTTCCTCTTCGATCTTTTCAACCATCAGCCTGAGGTGCTCCTCGTTCGAGCTGGCAATATAGAGAAGATCGGAGAGATCCGAGAAATTGCACTGAAAATTGGCCCTGAATTTATTGTACGTTGCACGAAATTCCCTGACCGGCCGTTCCCCTGGTTCCGGCATCCTCCACTGCTCTTCAATAAGGTTGCCCTTTTTCAGGATGGTGATGCAGTGGCCCACGCTGTTGTCGTTCAGCTGTTCAGACAGCTCCTCTTCGGTCATCCAGGACCGGTTCAGGAGATCATATACCTGTTTGTAGCAGCTGTTATTGAACGTGATAAGAAGGGGGACTAATTCCACCGGATCATTAACTATCCTGATATGACCAGTCAATAGTAAAACCCTATGATTATATGGCGTAATAAATCAATAAAGTTTTGTAGAGACCAGATGCGCCACAGCGGAAAGATAATCATCCGTGGAATCGTCCAGGGCGTCGGTTTTCGTCCCTTTGTGTATAGGAAGGCAAGAGAGAACGGAATCTCCGGATGGGTCAAGAACCTCGGGAGCGAGGTCGAGATCTGTGCAGAAGGAGACCATTTCGAAGATTTTCTTCTGGCAGTACGATCCGGTCCGCCTCTTTCCCGCATCGATAGTGTACAGGTGCTTCCTTCCGGTGAATCCTGTGATCAGGACTTTACTATCCTCCCGAGCAGCAGTGGTGCCTTGTCGGGCATGATTCCCCCGGACATCGCCACCTGTGACGAATGCATTGCCGACATCTCCCACCAGGGAGGGAAATACGAGGGATACTGGGCAACCTCCTGCGTCAATTGCGGTCCACGCTACAGCATCATCTCCGATCTCCCCTATGACAGGGAGCGGACCTCAATGGGAAGGTTTCCCCAGTGCCCGGCATGCAGCCGTGAGTACCATGATCCTTCCTGCAGGAGGCATCACGCCCAGACTATCGCCTGCTCCGATTGCGGCCCCCTATTGAGTCTCTTTGACAAGGACGGGAACGATGTAGAGTGCGGGGATATAATCCGGGAAACCGCCATGCTCCTCGACAGTGGCTCAATCATGGCCATCCGGGGAATCGGGGGCTTCCACCTGGCCTGCATCGAGGAGTCTGCGCGGGAACTGAAGAGCAGGCTCGGGCGATCAGAACAACCGTTCGCCATCATGATCAGGGCCGATTATATTGACCGGATCGTGAAGGTCTCTGCAGCCGAACGCCTGATGCTGGAGAGCTCGGAGCGGCCGATCGTGGTGCTCGAGAAACGGGATCCTTCTGCCCACCCGGCAATCAGCAATCTCCACACCATCGGTTGCATGCTCCCGTACTCAGGTCTCCACCATCTCCTCTTCTCCCACCTGAAACACCCGCTGCTGATCATGACCAGCGCCAATATGCCAGGCTACCCGATGATCACCGATATCGATCAGGCCATGGCGAAGCTCAACCGCGATGTCGATTTCTTTCTCACCCATGACCGGCGCATCGTGAACCGGTGTGACGATTCGGTGGTTCGTGACGGCTATATCATCAGGCTCTCCCGGGGGATGGCCCCAAAAAGGGTCGCCGTTGATCTCGGGCCTTCAGCGATACTCGCAGTCGGCCCGGAGCTGAATTCCAATGTCACCATGTACCGGGACGGGTTCTGCACCACCTCCCCACACGTCGGCAATGTCAGGAATCCCCGGACGTTCGAGTACCTGAAAGAGACTATTGAGAACCTGGGACGGCTGCTTGGTGCCCGGTTCGATTACATCGCCCATGATGCCCATCCCCAGTTCCTCTCCACCCGGTATGCCCGGGAGCTCGCGGAAGCGTCCGGTGCCGAACTCATACCGGTCCAGCACCACCGGGCTCATGTCGCCGCTTCGACCACTGAGCCCTGCGTCGGAATCACCATCGACGGGGTCGGGTACGGCGATGACGGAACCGTCTGGGGCGGGGAGGTCTTTGCCGGACAGGTGCCCGATCTCGAACGGGTAGCCCACCTGGAAGTTGTTCCCATGCCCGGAGGAGATCTCGCGACGACGTATCCGGAACGGATGCTCTATGGAATACTTCCGGAGGGGGATGTGGAAGAGATCCTCTTGTCCCGGGGATGGACCGATGTCGAGCTCGATATTCTCAGGGCCCAGCTTGCTCAGGGGCTGAACGTAGCACAGACCAGCAGCACCGGACGCGTCCTTGATGCGGTCTCTGCACTGCTCGGGATCTGCCGGGAGAAGACATACGATGGGGAACCTGCCATGAAACTCGAGGGTGCAGCGGTTTCCGGGAAGCCGCGGGTGTGGGATCTTGAGTATTCCCGTGACGGGGCCTGCGAGATCCTCTCCACGAGAACTCTCTGCCACCATGCCTTGATTGAATACCAGCGCGAACGACGGGAAGGTTCCCGGAAGATCGCAGACATTGCGGCGTCGTTTCAGTACAATCTCGCACGGGGAATTGCCGGTCTCGCTATCCACACCGCCCGCGACCGGGCCCTTGATCTGGTTATCCTCTCCGGAGGGGTGGCTTACAACCGTGCAATCAGGGAGACCATTGGTGATCAGGTCAGATCAGCAGGCCTGGAGTTCGTGATCAATGCCGACCTCCCCCTCGGTGACGGATGCATCTCATTCGGGCAGTGCGTGTACGCGGGGTTGCTAAAAAACAGGTGATTATTAAAGAAAATTGATTAGAGGAATGCTGATATGATACTCCCGACATCAGGGATCATCATCACCAGCACTGTTGAAACATCTCCGGCGTGAACGGTGACGGAGCGAACATCGTCAAGATATCCTGTACGGACAAGCCTCAGTTCATGGGTTCCCGGTTCGATCAGACTGAAGAAACCGGGACTTGTCCCTTTGAATATTTCATCGACATAGACTGAACAGCCGAAAGGTACCGAATATACAAATATACTCCCCGTACTCGGTCCCGGTGGGAATGGCCCGGAAGTCGTTGGTATCGTGGTCGGTGCCGTTGTCGGGGTGAGCGTCGGTGATGTCGTTGGCACCGAGGTTGGTGCCGTAGTCGGCACTGTGGTTGGTACTCCCGCCGGTTCCAGGAAAATCTTTGGCGTAATTGCAACCCGTGTTATCGGAATAGTGACCGGGAAGCTGGTGGTTTTGTATCCCGCCTTGACCAGCGTCACATTTCGTGTGCCGCCAATAACGTTCCCTATCACATCGTTGCTCTTGCCTCTTTCAACTCCGTCAATGAACACTGTCGCTGTGGGATCGGAGACAACCAGCAGACCACCTGTACCCTGCAGGGTTGTTGTCGGAATGGGCGTTGGTGTTTGTGTGGGCGTTGGTGTGGGGAGGGGAAGCAGTTCGGCAAGAACCATAGCGGTCTCTCCCGCTACAACGGTGACATTTTCCTCCCAGGTCAGATACCCGCTCTTTTCAATCAGTATGGTATAGGGCTGCGGGTCGAGATTAACAATGGTAAGTGGTGTCGTTCCTTTGAGAACACCATCAAGATAGACCGCAGCACCTGACGGATTTGAAGAGATATCGATTTCACCGGTTTCAGGTACGGGAACGGGATCGAGGATTGCATACACCTGCGTGACTGCACCTGCAGTTATGGAAACACTCGCATTTTCGTAAGGAATATATCCGTCCTTTTCAACTCTGACGGTATGAAGCCCGGGGTCCAGGTCCGGCACCGTCAGGGGAGTGATCCCTTTGAATACAGTGTCCACATAGACATTTGATCCCGGTGGATCCGACTGGACCTCGAGTGAACCGGTTGTTGGTAGTGGCAGCGGGGTGAGCGCAACACTCACGATCGTCGTTGCACCGGCCGATACGGTGGTATTAACCTCCCGCGGTTCAAAGCCGTCTTTCTCAATCTGAACAGAATGTGTGCCAGGGCTGACATTTCCAATACTGACCGGGGAAAGACCGATGAATACGGTGTCGAGGTAGACATTCGCCATGTCAGGATCTGACTGCACGGCTATTGAACCCATTGCCGGAGGAACCATGCTCATGACTGCTGCCACATTCGCCGTCTCACCCGCAACGACTATCACCGGATTCTCCCATGCATAGTACCCGGTCTTCTCCAGCCGCAGGGTATGGACTCCCGCACCAACATCAGGGATGGTCAGCGGCGTTGTGCCCTTCCCCGATCCGTCAAGGATCACATCCGCACCTGTCGGCGTGGACTGAACACTGATCGTGCCATTGACCACAGCCGGGGGAATTTCCGTCAGGATCCAGGTCACGTTCGTGGTCAGGCCGGCATTCACCGTAATGCTGTCCTGGTAGGGGTAATACCCGGTCTTCTCCAGCCGCAGCGTGTGGACGCCTGCTCCGACATCCGGGATGGTCAGCGGTGTCGTGCCTTTCCCTGCTCCGTCAAGGATTACATCAGCATCCGTCGGCGTGGACTGCACACTGATTGTGCCGTTCACCACAACCGGAGGAATCTCTGTCAGGATCCAGGTCACGTTCGTGGTCAGGCCGGCATTTACCGTGATGCTGTCCTGGTAGGGGTAATACCCCGTCTTCTCCAGCCGCAGCGTGTGGACGCCGGCTCCGACATCGGGGATGGTCAGCGGCGTCATGCCCTTGTATGAACCGTCAAGGATTACATCAGCACCCGTCGGCGTGGACTGCACACTGATTGTGCCGTTCACCACTGATGGCGGGATTGCCGTGAGGGCGGCTGTTACGGAATTCGTTACTCCTGCAGTTACGGTGACCAGGTTCTCCCACGGATAATACCCGGACTTTTCAACCCGCAGAGTATGATCTCCGGCACTTATATTTGGTATAGAAAGCGGAGTGATCCCTTTGAATATTCCGTCAAGGATTACATCCGAGCTTGTCGGCGTG
>Ga0209269_1000982_pt1 | contig 18197 bp, 19 predicted proteins | sample MTBAKMMethaMetaG_FD_187455 | JGI IMG/M metagenome (GOLD analysis project Ga0209269, IMG submission 187455) | Enrichment culture microbial communities from Arthur Kill intertidal strait, New Jersey, USA, that are MTBE-degrading - MTBE-AKM (Arthur... | ecosystem: Environmental > Aquatic > Marine >... | reverse complement strand
CAGCATTGCGCCAAATTATTGGAACAGGCGGAATTAAAAGTACGCAAGCTCAGTCAGGATGACCTGAACCAGGATTAACGGCAGGAAGAACACCATGATTTTAAGACAACTGGCTGATAATCACATGTTGCACGCGGTTCTGACCGCCTGGTTTTTAGCTCAATTCCTCAAAGTTCCCATGGAATACTTATTGAATCACAATCTGAACTGGGGCTTGTGGTTTAGCAGTGGTGGAATGCCCAGCAGTCATTCCGCATTGGTCACCGCCGCGATGATCTCAGTGGGCTTGTATTACGGTTTTGACTCGCCCTCCTTCGCAGTGGCAGTTGCTTTGGCGATGGTAGTGGTCTACGACGCCACTGGCGTGCGCCGGCAGGCCGGCATCCAGGCCCAGCGCATCAACACGCTGATCAGCGAGCTGCTGATGGGCCACCCGATTTCGGAAGAGCGCCTGAAAGAAGTGTTAGGGCACACCCCCCGCCAGGTGGTTGCCGGGGTCGTGCTGGGTACCGTTATATCCATCGCCTTCTGGCTGATCTGGCCGCCAGCAGGTCTATAAAAAAAAACAAAATCCCCCGGATTTCCAACAGGAACCCGGGGGATTTTCTTTTCAGCGGTTAATCATCATAACCAAAGTCACCCAATACCGCCTTTTCGCTGCGGCTGCCGGCCGCGGCTGCTTTTTCCCCTAACAGGTCCTTCCAGAACTGGTCGTCGTAGCGGCGCGTGCGCACTGGAATGGGCATCGGCAGGCCCCAACCCAGCAGAAGCACCTCTTCCGCCGGCTGCAGATGGGCCAGCATTCCCCGCAATTGATCTTTGGCCGCCAGCCCAGACAGCACCGCGCTGATATCCGCGTCGTCCCCCAGCCAGCCGGAGATGCGTGTCCCCAGCTGTGAGAGCACCTCATCATAAATCTGCGAAGGGCGTTGATCGATGATCAACAAAGTAACGTAATACTTGCGCATCTCGCGTGCGATGGTACTGAAGGTGGTTTGGGCAGCCATCTCGCGATTGAGCAGTTTATGCGCTTCTTCCACCGCCACCACCAGCGGGCGCGGCTCTTCATTCTTGCCGCTGCGGAACTCATTGACCATTTTCTCCCAGGCCGAGCGGATCCGCCGGGTGAGCAGATTGGTGACCAGTAAATAATCCAGGTCGTGATCATGGTCACCAAATGAAAGCAGGATATGCTTGCCATCCTTTAGCGACAGGATCACATCATTCAACGCGTCTTTGGGTGGCTCCTCCACAACATAAGGCAGGCTAAACACCCTCCTCATCTTATTGTGCAGCCCTTCGGCCGCCATCACATTCACGCCTTCTTGCAGCGCCCAGGCAGCCACGCTATCCGGGGCAGGGATCTTCTTGCCGGTTTCTTCATCCATAACTGTCGCGCCGGCGCGCATGTGTTTGAACTCATGGAACCAATCGTCACCAAAGGTTTTATAGAGCGCGTCCAGGGTGGTTGAGGTGGTTTCCTTCAAATTCAACTCGCGCATTAACAGCTCAATATCCTCGGGTTTAATGTCTCGCTCAGCGATTTGCAGGGTGAAGTCGGGTGTACGCCCGCGGATGGACGCCGTGCTGCCCAATCCCACCACGCGCACGCGCGCCGGGAATTTGGTACGCAAACCCGGTACACGCAGATTGGTGTCTGAAGCGGTATCATCAAAGGCATACTCATTGTGCATGTCAAACATCAGCACCGAGGCTTTGTTGTAGTGAATCAATCCTGAGAGAATAATGCGCGTCAGGAAGGATTTTCCGGTTCCGGTCGCGCCGAATATGCCCGAGGATCGCTGTACAAACTTCTCCAGGTTGATGCACACCGGATGCAATTGCTCGCGGGTATTGCCGACCACAAAGTTTTTTTTGTCTTCCGGTTTGCCAAACACCGAGGCGACATCCTCCGCCCGTGCCAGACGCAGCGGCGCGTGATGCGCCGGAATGGTTTTCACCGGTAAAATTTTCGGTTCTTTTCCGCCCAGCTCCTGCAGCCACTCCAAATACCCCGGTGAACCCGGCGCCGGCGATTCAATCATCAACGCCGGCATAACTTGCAAATTGGTATACAGCGTTTGCCCGTGCAGTAACTGCGACAGCCCGGCAGGCATGCGCGCCTCGCTTTGCTCATCCGCGAAGCGCGGATCGGTCGCGCCCAGTTGAATATCGGTGACCAAACCGTAGAATTGGTGATTGCCGCTTTCGGCCACCACAAAACCACCTTCCTGTACTGCTTCCGCGGGCACGGTAAGGCGCACACGCAGACCTTCTTTCAGCCCGCCCCCAACCACATAACCAATCCATCCCGATAAGTCATACTCTGGCATGGCTTACTCCCTCCCCTGTTGTTGCGCCGTGGTGAAATCCAATCGGGCATCCGAAACGGCCCCCAAAACAGACATGAGCGTGGGGTAATCATCCCGCAAAAGGGTGATCAATTCCCGTGTGGCTGCGCCAGCCCAGTTCGGGTCACCGCACTGCCGTTGCGCGGCTGCCACCTGCCGCAGATGAGCGGCCAGCAGCTCTCCGGTGGGCAGGTCTGCCGCGCGCAAAATATGGCGGAAATAGCCAAAGCGCCCGGCGCGGGTAAATGCGCACATTTCTTGCGGCTGGCACAGATAAATACTATCCAGGCTGAGCGGCGGGCGCGGCGGCAGCAGGTGGAATATCTCTCCGCCCTGGGCATAGCCGATGAACAGTACCCCCATTTCCACCGGCATATTACGGTTTTCGCGGTTATCAAGGCGCACTTCCTCAGAAATTTCTCGCGCTGTGACCAGCTGGCGGACCAGGCCGTCATCGTCGATATGAATATCCGTGATCAAACCATACACCGCGTCATTTTCAGTCCCGGGCAATGGCACGCGCACCATGCCGCCAAACACAGGCGCCTCCAGCTGGGTTACCCGGCAACCGACCACACAACCAGTGGTTCCGGATCGCAACAGCAAACCAATCTGAATCATTTCACTCATCACGCATACCTCGTCCGTTTTCCTGTGATATCTTTGGCATATTGCTTGCGAGAAACCTCGCCCGCCGGCAAGCCCCGGCGAATTAATTCCAATGAAAGCAGGTCTTCAACCTGGCGCCGCTCTTCATAAGTCACCACCGCGATCTCATGCGCGCGATGCAGCACATAAGGATAGGGCTGGTTCCCCATAAACTGCGCCTGTTCCAACAAAATACCCTGCAATTGATCGACTAATCCATCCGCATGTTCCACCCAGGCCGGGATTTCTACCCGCGCCAGCCACGGACGTCCCGGATGGCCAACGTTCAAGTAAAAGAAACGCAATTCTAAATCGTCCGCGAACAGATGTGAAGTGGGCGATTGGATTCCGAAAATTGCCGAGCGCTCACCTGGTTGCAGAAAATCCCGGAGCAATGCTGCGTCAGTCACCCCTTCCAATAGTCTGACTTTTCCAGCATCCCTCAGCCGCACCCCATCAAGCATGGTTAATTCCAGCAGCCGCACCACCAGATCACTGCCCGGCTTATCCACATACCCGGCCGCGCATACCCCTCTGGACGCCATCCGCCTCAAAGCAGCCAGGTATTGATTAAACAGCTGCTTCAAATCGGGACGCTGATCCAGGTCTTGTACAAATGGTTCCAGCGGACCATCGGTCAGGGTAAATACCGTTTGGGACTCACGCTCAGCCAGATCCGCCAGGTAGGTGCGTTCGCGTGAATCACGCATTAATTGCACCACCTCTTCACCGATCACCCCATTGGGAGTATAAACCACATCGTAGCTCAACAAACGCGTCTCCACTGCCTGTTGGGGTGTTTCACCGCTGCCCATGCGCATGCTGAGCGACCCGATGTTAATTACCCCGAACATCACCGGGGCATGCCGGTCGGGGATGATTTGCGAACCATCGGCGGCCAGCACCAGCGCAAGGCCATTGCGTGGCGCCGCCACCCGGTGTTCCATCAGGCTCTCCGCGCCGGGTATCGCGCTGCGCAAACGATCATTATGTTTTAAAGCCTCCGCGAGGATTTCGCGTAATTCATCTCCGCGTGTCTGGTAAGTTGCCAATAATTGCAGCGCGTTTTCCTGGTTTTGGCGAAGGCGTTCCTCGCGAGCCACTGCCTGTTCGCCCAGCTGGTGAATCTGGTTGCTTAATTGTTGAAAATCAAGCGGCATTGTTTGCTCCTCATCGGTTATTTAAACCCGGATTGTCCACCCTAATATAGAACATTTGTTAATTTTATTATACCATCAAACCGGGAATAAAAATCTGGCGAAGTGGTTAAACTCCGCCAGATTTTTCGATTTACAGTGATTAGATTAAGGCATGCCGACCGCGAAATCGATGTACTCCATCACCACCGGACCCACGCCAAAAGACATTCCACCAAATCCAACCATTCCTGAGCTCAACTCATCGTCGGTGACGATCGTCTTTTGATAAATTTGTTCCACACCGTTAATGTAAGGGCGAATTTCATTTCCCTCGCAAGCCAGACCAATGGTATTGATGTCATAGCCATTGACAATGTCAATTGAATTCACTTTTTCGGTGGTCTTGATCAACCGGGTATATGGATTTTTACCCTGCTCTTTTAAGCGGAAACTATAGGAATATAACATCCATGAGCCTGTATTGGGTCCCACCGTCGACACCCGCAATTCATACCATCCCAAATCGCTGACCCGGCACATCACCGCGATTGCATTACTGGAAGAGCCGGTCATAGTCTCCGTGGTTACTTCCACATACGCATCATCATATTCAATCCCTTCCAGGCGTACGTAAGAATAGGTTTCCGCCTTGGGTAATTCAATCACCACCTTATCATCATAGAAAGTTGTGAAATTCTTGGAGGCGTCCCCGGCGACCACCCAGGCGACAAATTGGGTTTGTGGTTCGGGCGTCGGCTCTTCAGTGGGTTGTTCTACAACCACTTCAGTGGGCTGCTCAACAGGAGCCTGAGTAGGCTCGGGCATGGTTGGCACCAGGGTAAAGGTGGGCTGCGCTTCCACAGCCACCGGGGTGGGAATTTCCACAGTAGCCTGAGCTCCACCCCCGCCCCCCAAATTGCAAGCCATAGCCATTAATGCCAGAATCGCTAATAAATAGATGATTTTCTTCATATTTTCGCCTCTTGATTGGGTAAATTGGATAATCAAAAATAGAGAGATTAAAACTTGATTAGATTTTACTATAATCACAGCATCGAAAAAAGACCGATTAACACATATTGGTGTATTCTTTTCCTTGAAAGATTAAAACTAAAATTCCTGAGGATAGAAAAACGGCTCTTACTGTACTACGGTAAGAGCCGTCCCGGCTTGGGGAGACCGGTCAGATTATGGTTTTGTGAATGAGAAATAGTCAAACATCATATAGGTTGGCGTCAAGTTGAAAGACATGGCTCCCACCCCGGTTAACCCCGAGCCAGAGATTGTGGCATCTCGAACCGAAGCGATTTGCTCGCCATTTACTTCAAGCACCAAATCACTGCCCTGGCACAGCGCCCGCACGATGTTTTCCTTGGAGGGTGAGATAAACTGGGAACCGCCTTTATCGATTAACACGTACGGATTCTTGCCCTCATCCTGCTTGCGTTTTTGATCATAGCGATATATTGCGTATTTGGAATCACTACCCAGGCGGAATTCGTACCACGCGCTTAGGTCAGGCGCAGCGCGGCAGATCAGCGCAACTCCATTGACGATATGATTCCCGCCAGCCTGATATTTCGCTTCCACCAGCACGTCTTCGGGAGCCAGGGATTGGTAAAACTCATACAGGTAGGTCTCTTCATCCGACAGGGTAAAGGTCAGCAGACCGTTTTTCATCTCAACCGTGGATTTTTCCTTCCCCGGCAATGCTTTGGTGGTTACAAAGTAAGGTCTCGACCATTCAGCCTGGGCTGAATCAAACGGGTCATACACTTCATTCACGACTTTCTTTTCCTCGACCACCACCGCTGGGGTTGGTTCACTGGCTCCCACCCCAGATACAGCTGAAGTAGGTAGTACTACTGTGGATTCTGGGGAATTATTGGCAGGCAAAAGCCCGCAAGCCATGGAAGCAAGCAGCAAGAACAGAATAGGGAACAGAATTGCCCTTTTCATCGTATACACCTTTCACTTTTACAACGATTGAATTTGATATTCATGATGCGCCCGGCAGACTTCGTCTACTGAAAAACCGGAGCGCGTTGCGTTGAGCCCATCTAATTACAGGTTAAACACCCTGCCCTACGCTGTCAAAGCGCGTGACCTAACAAAAATGAAAGGTTGATTAAAAAAAGAACCCGCGCTGGCGGGTTCAAGAACTAGATTGATATGAAGGTCAGTCTTTGAATGGGTCAAATGCCGGATTGGTTCCAGACCAGGTGCAGGCCGTTTGATCTTTTTCATTGCAAATTAAACCATGGTTACAGCGCAACGCGGTCCGTCTTGGAGGAGAGTCAGGCATCCAGGTCGCCGGGTAAACCAGCTTTGCTTCTAAAGCCACTTTACAACCAGCTCGCCCACAATAGCGGGTTTTTATCACTTCCCAGGTTTGATAGGCCATCCACATACCTCCTTTACGATTAAACAATACCTTTCCGATGTTAATAAATTACCTATTACAATCAGACAAATATAGTGATATTTGTACTGATTCAAAACATCAAAACTCACATTTGCGGGTATTGAACCAATCGCGATCCAACCAAAACGGGTTATTCCTCTTCAGCCATTTGTTCTTCTTTCAGTTGTGCAGCCGGCACCTCATTAAAATCCGCATCGATCACCGCGACAGATTCAGGGTAAGAAACTGACTGGGGTAATTGTCCGCGCAGCAGGCGCATATGCTCTTCCACCACCTCAGGCGGACAGAACTCGATAAATAAATACATACCTAATCCCAATACGGCCATATCATCTAACGGGATGATTGGGGCCAAATCGAATGGCACCACCAGATAAACCACACTGGCAATTGGAATTAACTTTAAAAAGGGATTCACGCGCTTATCTGCCATCAGGCGCATGAGCAGCTTTACCCGTGTGGTGAATTCTTTCAACCATCCCTGATCCCCTGGGACTAATCCGCGAGAATTTTCAGGCATTAATCACCTCCAATATCTTCCATTATACCCAAAGCCGGTTCCGATTCACCTCTTCAATACTTATACGCTGGATTTGAATAAAAGTTTCTAATCAAAATTCAGATATTTATCCATTTCAAATCAGACAGGATAACGGATATTTGTTTTTGGGGTTAATGACAGTTGACACTATAAGTTGGATGGCCAGTCGGTAATAATGATTATGCCAGAAAACGTCCAGATTGTGTAATTTGGACGATTGGTATTTAACCCAACGCCAGGAGGTTTGAATGCCCGCTAAGGGACGAATTGAGGTTCGGGAAGATTACTGCAAAGCATGTGGGCTGTGTGTGGAAAACTGCCCGCAAGGCGTCATTGGCCTTGCCAATGACCGCTTGAATTCAAAAGGCTATCACCCTGCCGAGTTAATCCAGGCAGGCTGCACCGGTTGCGGTATCTGCGCGGTGGTATGCCCAGAAGCTGCCATCGAAGTGTATCGCGTGCTGCAGCAAGCCGCTAACGAAGCCTGATTGGAGGGATAAATGGCCAAAGAATTACTCAAAGGAAACATCGCGTTTGCAGAAGCAGCCATTCGAGCCGGGCTGCAAGCCTATTTCGGCTATCCCATCACTCCCCAAACCGAAGCACTGGAATGGATGTCTTCTCGCATGCCTGAATTAGGTCGCGCTTTCGTGCAGGCCGAAAGTGAATTAGGCGCCATCAACATGGTGTATGGCGCGGCTTGCACCGGAGCGCGTGTGATGACATCTTCCTCCAGCCCAGGTATCAGCCTGATGATGGAAGGAATTTCTTATATCGCCGGAACCGAAGTACCGGCTGTCATCGTGAATGTCGCTCGTGGTGGTCCGGGGTTGGGCAATATTGCCCCCGCCCAGGGCGACTACAACCAGATCGTGCATGGTGGCGGGCACGGTGATTATTATCCCATCGTGCTGGCCCCCGCCAACATTCAGGAACTCATCGACCAGACTGTCTTGTCCTTTGACCTGGCAGAAAAATACCGTTCGGTGGTCTTTCTACTGATCGATGGTGTGCTGGGTCAGATGATGGAACCCGCCGAACTCCCGCCTATGCGCCCCATCTCCAACAAAGTGCCCGATTGGGCCGTGCATGGTGACGCTGGGCGCGATAAACGCATTCTCAATTCGCTGTACATTAACCCAGTCGATCAGGAAAAGGTCGATATCCGCCTGCTCAAACGCTGGATGACCATCAAAGCCAATGAAGTTCGTTTTAAATCCTATTACACTGAAGATGCCGAATACCTGGTGGTCGGTTTTGGGACCGCGGGACGCGTTGCCCTTTCTGCGGTGCGTGCGGCGCGGGCCAAGGGCATCAAGGTTGGTCTTTTCCGGCCAATTACCCTGGCGCCCTACCCCGAGAAAGAACTGGAAGAACTTAGCCGGAAAATGAAAGGAATTCTGGTCGTGGAGATGAATAACGGCCAGATGCTGGATGATGTAATGCGCATTACCAAAGGCCGCGTGCCAGTTGAGTTCTACGGCCGCCCCGGAGGAATTGTGCCGCTCCCAGATGAAGTGTTGGTGGAAATTGAACAGGTTTTATCCAACCCATTAAGTCTGGATGGAGATCCACGTGAACGCTGGTTATCGCGTGTTGAACTTTAAACCAGGCAAAAAAGGGAGAAAAAATGAGCCTATCTGTAGAAATAAATGAAACCGCGGTCTACGAACGTCCTGAATCGTTGATGGATTGCCTGACTCATTATTGCCCTGGTTGTACTCACGGGGTAGCTCATCGTTTGATTGCTGAAGTAATCGACGAGATGGGCGTGCGCGAGCAGACCATCGGTGTGGCGCCGGTGGGATGTGCCGTATTCGCTTACAACTATTTCAATTTCGACTTTGTCGAAGCTGCGCACGGGCGCGCGCCGGCCATGGCGACCGGCATCAAACGTGTGCTGCCCGACCGCATGGTGATGACCTACCAGGGCGACGGCGACCTGGCTTCCATCGGCACGGCCGAAATCGTCGCCGCGGCCGCCCGCGCGGAGAATATCACCGTGATATTCATCAACAACGCCACCTATGGCATGACTGGCGGACAAATGGCCCCCACCACTTTGCCCGGTCAGGTAACCGCTTCCTCGCCATCCGGTCGAGATGTGGAAAACGCCGGTTATCCCATTCGGGTATCTGAAATGCTTTCCAAGCTGGAGGGTGCCAGCTACGTGGTGCGCCGCAGCCTGCATGATCCCAAAAACATTCGGCAGGCCAAGAAGGCCATCCGCACCGCCTTTGAAGTGCAGCGCAATGGATTGGGCTTCTCCATGGTTGAACTGCTTTCCAGCTGTCCGACCAACTGGGGCATGAAACCGGTGGACGCCTTGCGTTGGATTGAAACCAACATGGTGCCCTTCTACCCGCTGGGAGATTATAAAGTCCACCCGCTGGTCAATGAATTAAAATTCTAGGGGAGGGAAACAAACATGCAAACTGAAATCATCATTTCCGGCTTCGGCGGCCAGGGCGCGTTATTTGCCGGTCAGCTGATGGCTTACTCCGCCATGGACAACCAGCTGGAAGTTACCTGGTTTCCTTCTTACGGTCCCGAAATGCGCGGCGGTACCGCCAGTTGCACCGTCATCATCTCTGATATGGAAATCGGCGCGCCGGTAGTTGGGCAACCCACCGCGGTAATTGCCATGAATCTACCTTCTCTGGATAAATACGAAGACCAGGTTAAATCCGGCGGTCTGCTGGTTGTGAATGACTCAATGGTCAACCGCCATGCCACCCGCGCGGATATTCGCTGCGTTCACGTGCCTGCCAATGAAATCGCCGAAAAAATTGGCGACCGCCGCCTGACCAATATGGTGCTGTTAGGCAGCCTGCTGGCCAACCTGAAAGTGCTGGATTTGAAAACCGTCGAGGAATCGCTCAAAGAGCACACTCCTGAACGCCATCAAAAACTGGTCCCGCTGAATATAAAGGCCCTGGAAGAAGGCGCCACCTATCTGGCGTAAACCATTCTCAAACAATTTAGAGGCTGCCCGCGGGCAGCCTCTTTTTGTTTTAATTTTCAACTCTTTGAGTGAGTTTGATTGGCATTTCGTCTTACAATAAAGGTAATTGTCCATATTTCCCTCTCCGGCGGTGTTAATTAAGCAAACCCGCATGAGAGGGAGGCAGTGATTAATCGAATCGCAATGCAAAAGACCAACATAACAAAACGCAGCTGGTCAGACATGGAATTTGAAGCCGTCTTTCGCTCCCATTGGGAGCGCGTATACCGGCTTGCCTTTCACCTGACTGGCTGCCCTGACGATGCCGAAGACCTGTCGCTGGAAACCTTCTGGCGACTCTGGTCACAACCGCCAGAACGGATTGACAACGTTTTGGGCTGGTTACTGCGCGTCGCCTCCAATCTGGGATATAACGCGCTTCGCGCCGCACGCCGGCGAAATCAATACGAACAGCACGCCGGGATTCAGTTTTGGGAGAATGCCCAATCTGAAAGCCCCGCGCAGGCGGCCTTGCTGGCCGCAAACCGGCTTCAGGTCCGGCAGGCATTGGCCAAACTGCCGGCCCAACAAGCCCGTCTGCTGGCGTTGCGCTACAGCGGAGCCAGTTACCAGGAAATTGCCGAAGCATTGAATCTGTCGCCAGCTTCTGTGGGTAAATTACTCAACCGGGCAGAAAAACAATTCTGTCAGATCTATGGCCAAGGAGAGTGAAATGCACGTAAATGACGATACCTTACGCGCGCTGCTGGATGGTGAACTCACGCCTTCCGAAGCAGAAAAAATTCAAACCCACATTCAAACCTGTACCGCTTGTCTCCGGCGCAAGGCTGCCATTCAGGAGCAGATGCAAATGGTTCAAACCGCATTTTTTGCGCTGGAACCACAAGAATTTGACCATCCCAGGCCAGTGGGCGCGGCACTCTCCTCGTTTGCCAAAAGAACCAAGGAGAAAAAATCCATGTTTAACTTAAACCTCAAACGTCCTGTTTGGGCTGCCATTGTCGCCGCGATCGCCTTTGTGTTCGCCTTTACTTTACCCCCGGTTCAGGCCCTGGCGCGTGACTTTCTGGCTCTGTTCCGCGTGGAACAGGTCAACACCATGACTCTCGATACGCTCAATATTGACGAGCTTTCGAAAAACCAAACCCTATTTGAAGCCCTTTCACAGCTCTTTTCTGAATCAGTCAGTGTGGAATATGGCGACCCGGAGCGATACGTTTTGGTGAATAATGAAGCGCAAGCGGAAGCGGAGGTTGGTTTTGATGTGCGCATGCCTGGCGCAGATTTCCAACCTGAACAGCTTCGCGCCAACTCCGCTTTCGCGGTGAAAATCATCATCGACCGCGAGCGCGCTCAACAGGTAATTGACCAATTGGGCACCAGTGACGTAGTTTTACCCGCCAGCCTCGATGGCGCGGAAATGGAATTAAGCAGCTTGGGATCTGTTACCATGAAGTATGGCTCCTGCCCCGAAGAAGGCCAGGAACAACCCGATTGGAGCAAAGAATGTTTGATCTTTACCCAGGGGCCCAGTCCGGTAGTGACCACCCCGCCCGACCTTAATCCGCAAGACCTGATCGAAAGCGGTTTGCTGGTGTTGGGCGTCAGCCCTGAGGAAGCCGCCGCTTTCAGCCAATCCACTGATTGGACCACCACACTAACCGTACCCGTACCACGCGGCAACGTGGAAACCCGCGAAGTGATGGTAGATGGGGTCAAAGGCTCCTTATTCGAACACCTTTCCACCAGTGACCCCGACGAACCACGCGGGTACACCCTGGTGTGGATCAAAGACGGTGTGGTTTACACCATAGTCGGTGCGAACACCGAATCTCGCGCCATTGACCTGGCCAACAGCCTGGCCCAGTAACTTAATCATTTGCGGAGGGGCATTATAAACCTGCCCCTCCGCCTGGAATTAAAACCATGATGACAACCTACGCAATCGAAACCTTTGCCTTGCGCAAAGAATACGGCAACAAACTGGCTGTAAAGAGCCTTTCTCTGGGTGTTCGCCAGGGAGAAATTTTTGGTTTTCTGGGACCCAATGGCGCCGGCAAAACCACTTCGATAAAAATGCTGCTCGGGCTCACCCGGCCCACCTCGGGTGGGGCCAGCTTGTTTGGCATACCGCTTGGGCAGCCTGTGGTTCGCGCCCAAATTGGCTTTCTCCCCGAGCACTTTCGCTTTCCCACCTGGCTGACGGGTGAAGAATTCTTAAATTACAGCGGAAAACTTTCCGGAACCCCTGACGCGGAATTAAAAAAGAACATTCCCTACTGGTTGGAGCGCGTTGGTCTAACCGATTTTCGGCATGCTCAGCTCCGCACCTATTCCAAAGGGATGCTGCAGCGCATTGGATTGGCTCAGGCGCTGGTCCATGACCCAAAATTGATCTTTCTGGATGAACCCACCTCCGGCCTCGACCCGGTAGGCCGGCGCATGGTGCGCGACATCATGACCCAACTCCGCGAGCAGGGGAAAACGGTGTTCCTCAATTCCCATTTACTGAGTGAAGTGGAGATCACCTGCGACCGGGTGGCCTTTATCAAACATGGAGAGGTGTTGAGAATTGAGGAAGTCAACCGCCTCAACCAGGGCAACACGCGCGTTCACTTACAGGTCCAAAACCTCTCCGCGGAAGCGGCTGCCGGGTTGCGCGCGCGCTGCGAGATTCTCAGCGCCCAGGATTCACATTGGATATTCTCCCTTACAGACGCGGAGCAATTACCCGAAATCAACCGCTTCCTGGTTGAAAACGGGGCGCAGGTGTACGCGCTGACACCTGAAAAGACATCCTTGGAAGATCTGTTCCTCGAAATTGTTGGCACGGATGGAGGGCTATGATGGCAATCTGGATACTCGCCAAAATGACCATTCAAGAAGCCAGCCGCCGGAAATTCATTCAGGTTGGAGCTATCCTGGGTTTCTCCCTGCTGGTGCTGCATGCCATCGGTTTTGGGTTGATTCATACCCAAATTGAAACCAGCCCATCCGGTTTTCGCAGCGTCATTCAGAAGACCGAATTTTTTAACTTTCTCACCATGTCTGGCTTTTACGCGGTCAATTTTCTGACCATGATGCTGATCGCCCTGGCTGCCGCCAATTCCCTTTCCGGAGAAATTACTTCCGGTTCCATTCAAACCCTGGCGGCCAAACCCATTCCCCGCCGGGTGATCTACTTTGGAAAATGGTTGGGGTTGGCCCTGATCGGCAGCGCCTATCTGCTGCTGATGGTGGGCGGCATGAGTTTAAGTGTGTGGCTGCAAACCCGCTATCTGCCACCAAACCTGCTCAAAGGATTTTTATTGATGGAATTAAATATGCTGCTGGTAGAAGCGGTGGCCGTCACCGCCAGCACCAGCCTATCCACTCTGGCATCAGGGGCCCTGGTATTTGGTCTGTACGGGATCAGTTTTGTGGGCAGTTGGGTGGAACAAATTTCAGCTTACATGAACATTCCGTCCGGGGTTGAATTGGGCGTTATTTCAAGCCTGTTATTCCCCGGTGAAGCGGTCTGGCGCCGGGCGTCCTATTTAATGTCTACCAATTTGATTCGCATGATTGGCGGACCTTTTATCTCCAACTCCACTCCCAGCCCGGCCATGACGGTTTACGCCTTGCTGTTCCTGGTAGCCGTGCTCGGCCTGGGCTGGTGGAGTTTTCAGAACCGCGATTTGTAACGATCTAGAACGCCCAGATCCAGTTGACCAACCATCCCATCAGGATGGCGCCCACAAATACAATCGCCAAATAAAGGGCAAAAACTCTTTTTTTCATAATACCAAATACCGCGGTCATCGCCGGGATGGTGGTGGTCGGCCCTGCGACTAAAAAGGCCACCGCCGCCCCCGGTTGCAGCCCTTGCTGCAATAAACCCGCCACGATCGGCAGTGCGCCAGCATTGTTGATGTACAACGGCACGCCAATCAATGCCGCCAGCGGAACGGCCCAGATGCGGTCACCGCCCAGCCAATTCGCGATCGCCTGCTGGGGAACATATCGTCCGATGATCGCTTCCAGCGCAAAAGCTACCAGCAGCCATCTCCCCAGTGAGAGGGATTCAACCAGAAATTGGCGCGCGAATTGATTCCAGTCGATCATGCGCAAGGATTCAAAAAAGTTGAACTGAGAACCAGCTGTAATATCGATGGCCGGCGCGGCGCAGCAGGCAGCGCTGCCTTGCGATTGCATGGAAATCACCGGGTTGGATTTTGAACTACAGCCACACTGCCCCATTGGATTGGCCAAATCAATGTTAACTGTAGCCATTCCCATGGAAGGCACTGCTGAAGGCTCATTGACCAATAAAATGGAAGGTTTTTTGGCAGCGGCCTGTGTTTTTAGATAATGGGTGCCCAAAGGCTGGTTGCGGGTAAAAAACCAGGTGATCCCGCCTGCCAGTATGCTCAATACCACCGCTGCTACCAACCTTGCTGTGGCCAGCGGCAAACCCAGGAATCCGATGCTGAGGGTGAAAACCTCCGGGTCCATCAAAGGGGAGGCAATCCAGAAAGCCATCACCGGCGCCAGTGGAACGCCGCTCATCAACAGCCCATTGACCACCGGGATCACCGTGCAGGAGCAAAACGGGCTGAAGGCCCCCACCAGAGAAGCCAACAGAATTGAAACCTCCATCCGGTGTTTAAATGCCTTTCGGATGGTCTGGTCCAGTTTCAGGCTGCGCACCAGCAAAGCCAGGAACACCGTCAACAGAAACAAGGGCAAGATCTTAACAGTTTGCCGCAACACAAAATCTAAGATGACACCAACTTCATTGATCACATTCATTTCGATTCCTCGCAAACAAAATTATATTGACGAATATCGATATATTTAGGTAAAAAAATATCTCTTATAAGCATGCCGGCTGATCATCCTTCGCAATGGAACAGGTAAACTGAGGAGCATACAAAGATACCAGCTCACCACAGCACAGAGTCAACTTTTCTTGATTAAGCGAATAGTAATGCTGGCGGCCATCCACCCGCACGCTAACCAGACCAGCCTCTTCCAATTTCTTGAGGTGATGGCTGACTGTCGGTTGGTTAACCCGCCCCCCCAGCTTTTCCACAATATCATTCACCGATAACCACTCACAGCACAGGTACTTGAGGATCATCTGGCGGGTTTCGTCCGCGAGCGCTTTGGCAAATTCAACTACATCGATATTCATAACCGACATTATATCGATAATCATCAATATTTGCAAGGGGTTAAATTCCTTTCCTATTGATTTCTTCTTGGAGCGAAATTGAACACCAGCAGCCATGATCAGCCATTTTTATGCCTTTGCTGCCTTTGGGATCGAGAAACTCTGGTCAAACTATGTTAAAATTAACCTATGGTTTGATTTGAAAGGAAGTCTATGAGTGTAAGGCACGCAATCTTGGGATTATTAAGCTGGCAGCCTCTGGCCGGGTACGACCTGAAGAAAATATTTTCCGAATCCGCCGATTTTTATTGGTCAGGGAACAATAATCAGGTCTATCGCACGCTGCTTGATTTATTTGAACAGGGGCTGGTAGAGCGTGAAATCATCCAACAGGAAAATTTGCCCGCCAAAAAGATCTATACCATCACGGACAAAGGGCGTGTGGAACTGCGCCAATGGCTCAACACCACTCCTGAACTACCGCTTTTGCGTAATTCTTTTTTGGTACAGCTGGCCTGGGCGGATTGTTTATCCGCCGCAGAATTGGACCAACTCCTGAATCGGTACGAAGAAGAGATCCGTGACCAAAACTTAATGCACAACGCGCGTGGTCCCCAATTACCGGCGAAAAATGCCCGCAGCCCTCGCGAGGCGATTTTATGGAGCGCAGTACACCAGAACCGCGCCAAGTTTTACCAAACAGAATTGGAATGGATTCAGAATCTCAGAATGGACCTGGCCAGTCTGCCGGAGAAGGACGAACTTAAGGGGTAAGATAGGCAGGTTAAAATAAAAACCGCCGCGATTGCGGCAGTTTATTGAATGCGGGAATTAATCTCCGCGTATGGAGAGCAATTTGGCTCTCCGAGTGGGCGCGGAGGGACTCGAACCCCCGACCTCATGTGTGTGATACATGCGCTCTAACCAGCTGAGCTACGCGCCCGAAGTGAGGTGATTATAGCAAACCCCGTGAATTTCCGCAAGGATATTGCTTGAATATTCCTTCAGGATTTGCAGCAAATTACCGGCGCGAAGGGAAGCCCCAAGTGCGGTATAATTAGCCCTGATTAAAAGTTATGTGAGGACAACCCAGAATGGAAATTGGTACCGTTCAGCCTGTAGACATAGATAACGAGATGCGGACAGCGTATATGGATTACGCCATGAGCGTCATCGTTTCGCGCGCCCTACCCGACGCTCGGGATGGTTTAAAACCCGTTCACCGCCGGATTTTATATGCCATGCACGACATGGGCATCCGCTCCAACACCGCTTACAAGAAATCGGCTCGTATCGTTGGTGAAGTGTTGGGTAAATACCACCCGCACGGTGATATGGCTGTTTATGATGCCATGGCTCGCCTGGCGCAGGATTTTTCCATGCGCTACCCGTTGGTAGACGGCCAGGGTAACTTTGGTTCCATCGATGGTGACTCTCCCGCGGCCATGCGTTACACTGAAGCCCGCCTGGATGCCCGCGCCGAGGAAATGCTGGTCGACATCGAGAAAAACACGGTCGATTTCATTGATAACTTCGACGGCACACTGCAGGAACCGATGGTATTGCCAGCTCGCCTGCCCAATATGCTGCTCAATGGCGCTTCTGGTATTGCCGTGGGTATGGCCACCAACATTCCGCCCCACAATCTGGGCGAATTGAACGCTGCCATCATCTATTTAATCGATCATATAGACACCATTGATGACATCACTCCCGAAGATCTGATGAAATATCTCCCCGGTCCAGACTTTCCGACCGGCGGCGTCATCATCGGTACGGAAGCGATAAAACAAGCCTATAGCACCGGCCGCGGACGAATTATTCTACGCGGGATGGCGCATATCGAAGAAATGCGCACCGGACGCTATCGCATCGTCATCACTGAGATTCCTTACCAGCTTAACAAAACCACCCTGATCGAGCGCATCGCCGAACTGGCTCGCGGTGGAAAACTGGATGCGATCAGCGATCTGCGCGATGAATCTGACCGGCGCGGTATGAGCATTGTTATCGAGCTCAAGCGCGGCGCCCAGCCCAAACGCGTGTTGAACCAGCTCTATAAGTACACTGCCTTACAGTCTACCTTTGGCGTCAACAACCTGGCGCTGGTAGACGGGCAGCCTCGCCTATTGCCGTTGAAACGCTCGCTGCAGATCTTCATTGCACACCGTCAGGAAATCATCACCCGCCGCTCACAATTTGACCTGGATAAAGCCCGCGCGCGCGCGCATATCCTTGAAGGCTTATTGATTGCCCTGGCCAACCTGGATGATGTAATTAAAACCATCCGCCAATCGGCAGACGCGGACGAAGCGAAAATCAACCTGGTGTCTCGCTTCAAACTCACCGAAGTACAGGCGCAAGCCATTCTGGACATGCAACTGCGCCGTTTGGCCGCCCTCGAGCGCATGAAGATCGAGGAAGAACAGCGCCAAATCCTCGAGCGCATTGCCTACCTGGAAGATCTGTTGGCGCATCCCAAGAAAATTCTGGCCGTCATCAAAGAAGACCTGCAAGCCATGACTGAAAAATATGGTGACGCGCGCCGCACGCGCATTTCACCTGATGAAGCTGAAGAATTAAACGACGAAGACCTCGTTCCTGACGAAGCCATGTTGATCACCCTGACTGAGCGTGGATACATCAAACGCGTCTCACCCAGCGTGCACCGCACCCGCTCACGCGGCCGACGCGGCGCATCCGGGCAGACCATGCGCGATGAAGACGAAGTGATCATGATGATCAACGCGCGCACACTCGATACCCTGCTCTTCTTCACCGACAAAGGCAAGGTTTATTCGGAGCGCGTCTACCAGATCCCGGATGCCAACCGCACAGACAAGGGTATTCCCCTGGTGAACGTGATTTCTCTGGATGCAGATGAGAGCGTCACCGCAGCCGTACCGGTGACCAATTTTGAGCAGGCCGATTACTGCACCATGGTCACCACCCTGGGAAAGATCAAACGCGTTG